>JAABUL010000639.1_pt1 | contig 73759 bp, 119 predicted proteins | sample 5559151 | NCBI WGS metagenome assembly JAABUL01 (sample SAMN10711876, study PRJNA513368) | rock metagenome | isolation source: Antarctica rocks | place: Antarctica: Victoria Land, Pudding Butte sud | reverse complement strand
CCATTCCCCCCCTCCCCCCCCCCCCCCCCCCCCCCCCCCCGGGCTTGACGCCGGGTTGCTGATCAAAATCTGGCTGTTCTGGGTGGCGGTCTTTCACGGCACCACCACCACTGGCCGTGTGGAGTGCTTCACGCAGTACAGGGTGGCCGAGCCGATGAACAATCGCGCCAGCGCGCCTCTGTGGTGGCTGCAGGCAAGCATTACTAATAGTGTGATAATAGTATGATAGTATCAAGCTCATGGATGGATTGGCGCGTGTGCCGGCAATAATTCCAGGCGCAGCATTGTGCATTGTCGTCGCCACTTCACAGGATGACAGCACTGCTTTAGGCACGCAGCGCGATGGCAGTGCACGTTGCAGAGAAGAAGCTTGTGCGAGCTGCCGCGTGACGTCTCAACAATCACATGCCGCTGCCCAGCGTGATGGCGGTCCTCAAACATTGAAACAGCAGGGTATTGAAAGTACTGAAGCAGACCTTCCCAACACAAGCACCGCCGCCTCCAGCTCGGCGGCCCGCTGGCACAGCAGCTGCCCCACGGCTTCCTCGTCTGCGTGGCACAGCACTGTGTGCACCTGCAGGCGTGAGAATGCCATAGGTGCAGGTGCGCGTGAAAATCTGAAACAATTTTCTAAGTTGACAGCCCGCTGGCCTAGCAGCTGGCCAGCGGTTCCCGCATGGCACAGCGCAGGTGTTCTTGCGGATGCGTGGATGCTGGAAGCCATCGAGCAGTTTTGCCAGGCGCAGTTGTTGCCTGCTGTTTTTTTTTTCGAAATTCACATGGCGCATTCCTTGTTACCACAAATTCAAAATGTGCATTAAAACGCATGTGCTGTCTTGTCAGATGCACAAGAATGCAGAAGGTGACCTGGTAGGAGGTGCCAGGCGGCAGCAGGGGGATGAGCTTCTTGTGGACATACTCTGCCATCAGCTCCATCTGCGTGGCAACGTTGCCGTTAACGCGGCAACCGATAAATCAATGTCAATAGTTGAGCTGCCTGCCCCTGGACAGGTTGTGACTGCGCGACACACGGAGCATTTGCGCCCAACAAGACGACGCAACGCTGCAAAGCACTTGGAGCTGCAAGCACAGATCTGTGTCTCTAGAGAGCTGCATTGACGTGAGGCGCCGTCGAAAGATGCGGGTGTTTGATCGTGTGCGTGTGCCAGCTACATGTTGATAGCTCGCAGCCAATGGAAACACATGATGCTGAGACTCACGTACGCATGGTCAGCCTCTGGGTCGGGCATCGTGGCGAGGAGCGCTCCGGCCGTGGGCATTGGGAACGGCACGGCCTCCGAATGCCGCGGCGCCGCGTGCAGGATGTGCAGCTCGTCGCCTGCGCATTGGGAAAACCTAGCAGATTCTGGACTGTGGATGTCACATAGAGAACAGGCAGCCTGCTGGATGAAAGCGCCGTCGTTGACTGCAAATAATAGCATAGTTTGGGGCCCACCTGGCCGCAGCATGTTGGCGGCAACCCACTGGCACGCCTTCTCCGAGGCCTGCGCCAGCCCGCAAGACGACTCAGGCCTGAAAGGGCAAATTGCATTTGATCATACAGTTCATTACTGCTGCGGTGCATGCGCGTTCTGCTCTGCTGGCGCCGGCGCATTGGTTGTGGTCGTCAAAACTTCTCAGCGCTGAAACAGTCGGGCCTGCACCTCAGTCTCGTCGACAGCCAGCAGGATGTAGCGGTTCACTGAAGGCGGACCCGGTTGCTGTTGGGCGGTCATTATGTTTGCCGATTGCTGTTGCTGGGCAGCTATGGGATCTTCAGGCAGTTGCACACCTCGAATCGGAGAGCAGTCCAGAGCAGCGGGTGGCGAGTATCGATGCGACTGGTCAGCTGTGGGGCATGCACTCACGCATGCAGGAACTGTGCCTTCTTTCAAATTCTTTGGTCCCACAATTTTCTGGTGGCAGATTGGATGATCTGATGCTGTGCAAGATGCTGCGGAAAATCTGACAGGATCGCTGATTGTGCCGTTGAAGCACGTTAAGACTGTGCAGCGAACTGTGCTGGCGAACATCTCGCATTCACACGGAAAACACTCGAGCCTCGCCTCGGCACCAAAACGTCAAGCAATGAATCTCCACGTGGCCAGCACTCATCGGAAAGGGCTCATGAGAAGAGGTCATATTTCTGTGCTCGTCGCGCTGGATGCCCTGCAAAAGCAGTGGAGGCGACGCATTGGTGCGCCGGGATCTACGGTATGTATCAGCTGGAGTATGTATCAGCTGCTCCAGCTGTGCTGCTTTTCAGCAACAGCAGGTCCATAGGCTGCCGAGCTCTCGTAGTGAATGAAACCGAGGGCGGCTCAATCTCTCGTGCACTGCCGAGCAAGATGATGCCGGGTGCAGACAGCAAGTATCGCATTGTGCATCCGAATGGATTACCTACAGAGGCGGCTGACCTGGCAGTGCTCTGCCGGCAGATTCCGCGGAACACCAGGGTTGCCTTCCCGCCAGCGGGGCGCGGCTGCGACAGCTCCGTGAAACCTAGGCGGCAAGCCGCGAGGCGGCGATGCCGGCAAACACCGCGGCGCCGAACCACTTGTTGGACTGGAACTTGGCCAGGCAGTCGGGTCGGGAATCTAGATCCACCGCGCAGACCTGCCACGCCAGCTGCGCCCCTGCAGCGGCGAGGCCGACATAGAACGGCGCGCCGCACTGCGTGCTCCACCCTGCGCTGGCAGAGGGTCTTCTCAGCCTGTGATGTCCTGTGATGCCCCGCCCTGAAGTGTGCACAAGTGGGCGTCTGCTGCTGCTGGCCTGCAGAAATGCAGGCGGCAGGTGCAGAGGGGATCGTGACCGGCCCTGTATTGAACACAGGTTTCACAGGACCAATTGCAGGAGCTGCAGCACCTGCGCAAGGCTGATGCCACTGGCCTGCGAGGCTGCTGCGTTGCTGCGGTCTGCGCTCCTGCACCGGCGTCCGTGCGCCGGCGCTGGCACTGCAGGTTGCAGGTGACAGGAAGCGACAGCAGTGATCCAGAGGGTGTAGCACAGGGCAGGGTTCAGCAGGCACCTGCCACGCCCAGCAGCGCGATGGCGCCGATGCCAAAGCCGGCAAGCCAGGGTTTAGTGGCAGCGCCAAAGAGCAGCGCCGTCGACTTGACGCCCGCGTGCACATCGTCAGCCTTGTCCTGCGCAACAACCATGCATTGTTGTTCCTATCAGGTCCCTTGCGTCCATGACGTCCCACTCAGTACGATGCTCACTGTGAACGCGCACCATTACGTCACCAGGCTTACGTCACCAGGCTTACGTCACTAGGCGTCCTGGATAGTGGTGTTGTTGTGCCTCCGCCGGCACTATTCCCAATGTCCGATCCCAACACGTGGCAGGTCACACGGTCGATCAGCGAAAAAGGCTCGCCTGGTGCGCGTAGATGGTGGCGTAGACGAGCGACCAGCAGACGCCGGCGGCGTATGGCGGCGCCAACCCATAGTGCGTTCAGAGTTCGGCTGGGATAGTGGGTGGCTCCAATGTCAGGGCACACACCTGGTGCGCGTAGACGGTGTCGCAGACGAGCGTCCAGCAGATGCCGGCGGCGTGGAGCGGCGCCATCTGCAACCGTTCTGAAAGATGGGAGGGGGGAAAAGCAGCACAGTTTCAATCAGCTCGCCTGGTGCGCGTAGATGGTGTCGTAGACGAGCGTCCAGCAGACGCCGGCGGCATACAGCGGCGCCACGGCGGCCCAGTCGCAGGAGCCGTGCACAGCGGCCCAGCCCAGCAGCGCCCCCCAGTTGAAGGTCAGTCCAAGATACGCCTGCGGCTGTGATGATGCAACAGAAACGCGAACTCAGGATTCGAAGCCAGACAAAGAAGGCCGGTAAACCCCGCCCCAGCAGAGCGCCCCAGTTGAAGGTCAGTCCCAGGCAGGTGCGAGGCTGCGGACGCAAGAAGGATGTCAGCATGATGTCAGGATGTGTGCGGCATACGAATCTTTTGGCCACGACTTATGAGCCAGGCCGCACACCCGCCGCCCGGCCCAGCAGCGCATTCCAATCAGGAGTCAGGCCCAGGTATGCCTTGGACACTCAATGGCAGTGCTGGTGTTGGCAAGAAAACAGATCGCAGGCTGCTCGCCCAGCATAACAGTTGGAGCTGCATCAAAGAAAAAATATTTTTTAGGTGTTCGTGCACAGCAGCAGGCACACGGAATGCTGGGTGAGAGCTGCTCACCCAGTAGGTGAGGCGCTTCATGAGGGGGTAGGTGAAGACGAGGCCCAGCGCGGAGGCGCCCAGCAAGATGCTGTAGGCGTTGAGCTGCAGCAAGATGCCCAGCCCCAGCAGCAGCTGCGCCCCCAGCAGCCCTGTAGTCAGGGAACAATGATGGCTCACCAAACCTGCGATGAAGGCGTTGCCATGTTCTCGGTGGGCAGGCATTTGCCATGCAGCAGGACACACATCCCAAGGCAGCCGCTGCACGTAGCGGAGGTTTCATTGCCTGCTCCATTAGGACTCTGGTGCCACAAGGGGCTTTACTTGTTCTGATGGCGACAGCTTTTGTGCGCGGACACAACGGACTGACACATGCACCTGCGTATGCCCGACTTCGGCAACCGCATCTGCCAAATCACCGGCGCATAGGTATGCCTGCCTCAACACCCGTTTGGTCATCCGAGGGTTTATGCCCACCGACGGCTGCCGTCTTGGTGACGGCGCCGCTCGCCAGCGGCCGCGACGCCGTGCGTGCCACCTTCTTGTCGAGGTCCGCATCCCACAGGTCGTTCACGGTGCAGCCGGCGCCGCGCAGCAGCAGCGCGCCCGCGCCGAAGAGGGTCAACAGCTGCAAGTTTGGCAAAGCGCCCGGCGGCGCTGCTAGCGCAATGGACCAGAAGCACGGCCACGCCAGCAGCCAGGTGCCTGCGAAGAACAGCGGGAGAGACAGTCATTAGTGTTAGCACGCCGAGTCAGCAGCGGTCTGGAGGGCAGGGGGGTGTCTGGCAGCTGCGTTTTTGGGTAACGTTTGGCTGGTCAGTGGTAACCATGTTTTGTCATGTTTTGTCATGTTTTGTCATGGCTGGTCAGTGGTAACCATGGTTTGTCGGTAGTGTAGCCTGCCAGCAGGCACTGGCTGACACCAGCGATCGAGACCACAGCTGTAGCCAGATGCCTTCGTCAGTGCAGCAGCACTGTGGAGCTGCCGCACTTAAGTTAGTCAGCAGACGTATTGAGTTGGTAACATAAACATGCAGACGACCAGTGGGCTTGTTGAGTTTGGACAAGGGTGAAGGATTATGGGGAGGGTTTAGGGCGCACCGATGGGCTTGTCCAGGCGCATGAGATGCGCATAGGGCAGCAGGCGCGGCGGGCAGCGCCGGTCCAGCCACGATGGCGGCGCTGCCGCAGCGCTGAAGCTGCTGTCCGCCGGCGGCGCGGCCGCGGCGGCGGCGGCCGTACTGTCCGGCATGCTGGCAGCGTCGCCGGGCTGTGGATGCGGCCCGGTGCCGAATCCACTGCCGACGGCCATCTCGGCGGCCGCGCTGCTGCTGACCTGTGATAGCACAACAACAAACATATGGGTTCAGTCAAATTGACGCTGCAGAAGCGGAGTTGCAGTCCGGCAGGCATGGTTTTGATCTGCTGTGCTGGTGCGCGTCTTACAGGCTTCGCAAGAGACTGCTGCGATCTGCAGCTCACCATGCGCTGCTGCAGGCAAGGCTGCAGCGCCGCGTTGCAGCGCCATGCCGTCGTCGCACCGCCGTGCAGAAGCTTCTGCAGCTGCCTGTGGATTACTGCCAGACTCTGTGTGGCCTGCGTGCGGCAGCTCGCCTTGCTGCCTTCGCCGCAGCGGCAGCCGGTGTCACTGGGGATGCCACGGTGGCCGCCGGCAGGCACGCTGTGCCAGATGCCCTGGCTGCTGCCGCCGCGGCCGCGGCTGCCGCTGCCGACAACAGGCGCAGCAAGTCCTGCAGCATGCGGCCACGCTGACGCCCCGCCGGCAGCTTGCCAGGGCGCCGGCGCACTAACGGAGTCCCCGGTTAAAGGGTCCGCCGAGCTGAAGCCGCGGCTGGACAGAGCTCTTGCGGCGGCGACCAGGCCGCTTGGAACGTCGCTGCCGCGCACATGGTGCTGACTTTCCCACGACTGCCTCAGCAAGGTCAGCGCCGCGCGCCCTCGCTGAGCCATGGCTTGACGCAGGAACAACCTGGCCGGCCAGGCTTTGGGTGGTTTACAATGTTTCAAGAGATGATGAATTGCAGCACTATCTGCAGTTGTCTGTGAGCATCATATACTTGCACTGAAGATTCCAATTTTGCTGAACGTGGCTCTACGCTAGCCCGCAATTAGTGAATTTTGCTGGTTTTCTCTTCTTGGGAACGACGAACCGGCACGGATGCCACCGAACGAGATGAGGCGAACGCGCAAAAGGGTGGTCTTCGAAATTCGGCCAAGTGCTAGGGACCTGCCTAAACCCACTGCACTTCCGAAAGGCCAGCCTCACAGCCCAGCGTTTCCCAGAAGCCCTTTGCGGTGCTGTGGATTGTTGGACATTGGATAAGTGCTGCCCATAGCGTTTGCCTGCATAAAGCGCAGCGCCAGCCCTGCATTCATTGCGAGCGGCAGGTGGTTTTGAAGTTCCGAAGTTGACATTCCAGGCCGTCTCAGTGATGCAGTATACATAAAGCAGCTTGCAAGCGCTTCCAGCATACACTGGGACGCATTGCACCATCACAGCGTAGGCGGAGCGGCCGTGAGCATCACCAAGGTGACTTGCTCGCTGCCGATCGCCTCTGCATATCGGCTGCTGCGACACGACACCAGCAGTCGAGCCGCTACTTCTCGCATTCTGGACGCAGTATCTTACGGCAGGCTGATGGAAACCTCATCAGATGTCCAGGTCTCTCATGGCAGGCGCGCACATGGTGGCTCGGCATAAATCCTTGCTCCCGCATCATGGGGCAAACTTCAGGTTGTCTGTTGCTGCAGCTGAGGGGAGATCCCATGTCGTCCGGCGCTGCCAGTAGCAGCCTTCTCTACTCGTGAGCGGGCATGGTACGCGGCAGCCGAGATGGCGACAGCGCCGCAGCAGCGCCTGCGCGCTACTCCCTACGCCGACGAACGGCCAGCAGGTGCATATCGCAACGCTTTCTCTTTCTGCAGGCCGAGACATGTGTGATTTGTCCCCATGCTGATGGGAGCACATCGTTCTGCCGGCAGGGTGTGCTCGCACTCGTGCAAGCATGCTCTCTGCGGCTTTGAGCTCGATACTGACTTTTGAAAAGGGCTGCTGCTCGGTTCACGGGCTCCGAATGCCCCGCAGGACGGGCAACGGCTCGCGCAGCGCGGAGGCGGAGCTGGCAAAGCTGCTGGCGGCGGCCGCCGGCTGCCGCAATGTAGTCATCTTTTCCGGCAGCGGGCTGTCGGCGCCCTCAGGTGAGCAGGGCGACGCACTGCGGACACACAAGGCGAGAGGTGCATTGACGGCCTGGTCAGCCAGCCAACATGAGGCTGGCTGTGCCTGCCAGTTGAATCGTGATGTCATGCCAGACACCCCAGACACGGCGGGTGCCGTACCTGACTGCCGAGGTTTCCGGTGTGCGCTGGTCAGTCCTGCTGAATTTAAGATGTCTCGGGTAGTCCTGCTGAATCTGAAGCACGTTGTGCAATTCCCAGGTGAATTCTGCAGGTCGAAAGCTCGGGAGATGCATGCATCAGCATTGTATTATCATATTATGAGCATTATATTATTATGAGCACCTTCAGCACCAAGGGCGGGCTGTGTGAGTGCGCGGCGCAATGGTCTCGTGAACAATTGGCCTGCACTTCCGATCGGAGTCACCGGCCGCCTGCCCTGACGTTTGCGCGCTTTGTCATCTGCAGGCATGAGCACCTTCAGCACAAAAGGCGGGCTGTACGAGCGCGCGGCGCGGCGCTTCGGCCTTGCGGACGGCATGCGCCTCTTCAGCTACGCCTTTTTCGACAAGCAGCGGCTGGAGGCGCTGGCAAGTCAAAACCTCTTGAAAATTGCTCGTGGCCCCATCGCTCTTCAGACTGTGAGAGGAGGGCCAGACGCAGCGGCTGGCGCTGTATGCACGGTCGTCTTTCCTGTCTGAGGCAGCCGCCAGGAGGCTGCGTGCAGCTCCCAGGCAGTACCTGGCTGTCAGTCCCCGGACATTACGGGCGCATAGTAGCAACCCTAAACCCTAAACCCTAAACAAGACGCGGTGTTCATCAGCCCGTCGTTGCCTCCCGCATTGTGCACCACACTGGCCCAGCTGCCTCCCGCATTGTGCACCACACTGGCCCAGCTGCCTCCCGCATTGTGCACCGCACTGCCCCAGCTGCCGCTGGGCGTCCATGGTGCTCCTGATGGAAATTTGGACGGAGATTTGGACGCTTGCGACGCTGCCCGGCATGCTACACCTCTCACATTGTGCAGCTTCGTGCATCTTCCGGCTGCAACTCTCAGGGCCACTATCGGTCGCTGCACCATCCTCCACAGGTCTTCCTAGCAAACATGTGCACCGAGGCGGTGTCTGCGGCGCCAGCGGCGACGCAGCGTGCAGTCTCGGGCATGGCGGCTGCCGGGCATCTGGCATGGCTGAACATTCATCGAATGCGTTGTTCCCAGGCCTTCTTCGCCGAGATTTACATGGAGGCGGTTGCGGCGGCGCCGGCGGCGGCGCACCGCGCCATTGCGGGAATGGCGGCGGCGGGCGTGCTGCAGCGGCACTACACCCTAAACATCGACGGCCTGGGCGAAGCGGTCGGCATGGACACCTGGCACCCCGACACGAACCCGGAAGGTCAGATCCACTTACCTAATTAATAATATGGTTTGCGACGGGCGTGCTGCAGCGGCACTACACCCTAAACATCGATGGACTGAGCGTGGCGGTGGGTATGGACGCCTGGCACCCCGACACCAACCCTGAGGGTGAGTCAACCAGGGGTTTGCTAGAAAGGTTGGCAACATCAGGTCCGGTTAACGGTTGTCAGTGTTGACACCGCTGACCGGCACCGCTCAACCACGAGTGCGCTCGCTCTGACTGTATGAGCCCAGGCAACAGGCAGGTTGCGTCGGCAGCCTGCCTCATGGTCTGGCTTGCCCACAGCCACAGCCAGGTCATGTTTGCCAACAGGCATGGCAAACATCAGGAATGGCGCTGCACTGGCAGTGCTGCTGTGACAGAGCTGTCTTCCCCGTCATGGGGCTGTCAGCTTGCGGCGGCTGGTGTGCCCCGCCTGCGGCATCGTCGTTGGACGAACTACTTGATGTCCGAAGCACGACTCTTGAATATGCGCGTGTGCAGGGCAGGCATCATGGTGGAGATGCCCGGCGGAATGCGGCAGCTGGTGCGCCCCGCCTGCGGCAACGTTACGGCCTCAGTTTCATACACTCTTCCTGATTTGTGCTTTGCGTTCACGTGCGCAGGCATCACGGTGGAGATGCACGGCAGCGTGCGGCAGCTGGTGTGCCCAGCTTGCGGCACCGTCGTCGGGCTGACGCCCGCGGCGGCGCGCACGCTGAAGGCGCGCAAGCCGCTGCGCTGCGCCGCCTGCGGCCACGCGCCCATCCGCACCAAAGTGATGTTGTACGACGATGCGGAGGGTGGGTCTTGCTGGATGGCTTGCTTCGTCTTGCTAGATGGCTGAACAGTGGTGGGACATCCCGATAGCGCCGTGATTGATGCAAGGCGCTCAACATCTCATGGCTCAAGTCAGCTGCCGCACTGCCTCCACTTCTTGCAGATGCTTCTACTAAGCCAGACGTGTGCAGACGCACCTGAAACTTGCTGATGGAACGTACTGCGATTGTCAGACTGTTGCCGTGTGGTGCCTTGCTGTCAATTGGATTAACAATTTGCCCTTGCAGGCTTGGTGATACACATCGGAGACAGTGTGTGAGCGCATGGAGAGAGGCCATGGCGGCTGCAGATCTTTTTCTTGTGCAACACCACCACTTCGGCCAGCAATCCTTCATTGCGTCATCTGCACAGATTCGGTCATCACGCCGGACACGGTGTACGAGCGCATGGAGGAGGACATGGCTGCGGCGGTCCGTGTCATGCAGTGCTGGTTTCCGTCATGTAATTCGTTTTGTCAATCACCTGTGCAGATTCCGTCATTACGCCGGAGACGGTGTACGAGCGCATGGAGGAGGACATGGCTGTGGCGGACCTGGTGTTGTGGGTCGGCATCTCCTTCCAGCAGTCTGCCTCCACGCAGTACTTCCGCAACGTGCGCAATGTTGCTGAATATCCCTCTGGAGCCAAGGCTCTATGCACATGCTTCCAGTACTGTAAAGCAGGGTTCGTGTGAAAGTGGCATTGTGTGTCTCCATCATGTATCGTCACCAGTTCTGTCTGGTTGCCAAGCTACACGTAGTTACAATATGAAGAAGGGTCTTTCTTGCTTTGCGCAGGTGCGCGGCATGATTGCAGAGGCGGGGCGCGTGGGCGCTGTGAAGCAGGCGCTCGTTAATCCCTCTGACGAGACGCTGTGGAACGTGCTCTCCGCCTGCTCCAACACCGGTGTGTCCTGTTGCCGCGCGAAACGCATCTTCACCTGTTGAAAATGTCTTCAGAGTATACGTCTTCACAGTGCCGGCCTCAGAGTAAACTGGATCGTACCTCCACAACTTGTTTCGTCGACTATCTGAGCATTCCAGACTGTGTGCCATTCCGGCATCCTCACAATGTGTTGGCCTGCTCTCGCGGTCACAGTATCTTGCATCTGGAAGCTGCGGTGTAGCCGGACACGCTATCATCTGAAGCCGACAGCTCGAACGATCGAAGCCAGAATGGCGAGTTCTCAGCTGCATCCACAGTGCTTCCGACTTGCAGTGTCAGGTCTGCTTCCACCAAAGAGGCCTGGCTAGCATGTGCATTCTCATAGGCTTTCGGAACGTGTCGTGACGGGTTCTGGTCTTACCCCCACTTCATCACTGTTCAGGCGAGCTGGACGTGCTGGAGGTGCTTCTGCCGGCGGGCGCCGCACTGCCGCCACTGCCGTTCTATGGTGATCGAACGTAGTAAAGACTGACCAGAGCTCAAGCTTGCTTCGCAATGATGCAGGCGAGCTGGATGTGCTGGAAGTGCAGCTGCCGGCGGACGCCGCGCTGCCGCCGCTGGCCGCGGCGATCGCCGTCGGCACACCGGTCGGACCGCAGCTCGCCGCCGACGCCGCCGTCGCGGCGACCGCGGCGGCGGAGGCTGCCGCCGCAGCTGCCGCCGCCGCGGCGGCGCTGCCGCCCGCTCCGACGAATGGCGTTGCACGGCTCAGCGGCGAGCGACGGACGGCGTCCGGCAGGGCGCGGTCGTCCTCCATTAGGGCCGCGGCGGCAGCGGCGCCTGCGCGGCCCAATTCGGCGCCGCCGACGCTGCCGCTGCACGGCATCGTCAGAAGCAGCAGCGGCGGAGTCAGCAGCGGCGGCGTCGGCGGCAGCATGCTGCGAAAGGCCATCTCCGACGCCACGGCTGCCGCCGAGCAGGCTGCTGCCGACGATGGTCGTAATGGCGCCGCAGGCGCCGCAGCAGCAGCGCGGCCGGCGAAGCGGGCGCGCCTGTCGCTCAGCAGCGGCCCGCACCAGCATGCCGTCAGCCAGCCGGACTTGCGCGGCATGGGGCTGCCAGCCCCGGGCTTCCCGCCCGGATTGGCCACCGCCAGCTTTGCGCCGCCACCGACCGCACAGCTGCCCAGCCGGCTCGCGGGTCAGCAGGCACTGGGCGCCGCTTTCACGGCGTCTGCAGCGGCGGCGCGGGCGGCGACGGCGGCGGACGGCGCCTTCAACCTGGCCGGGCTGCCGGCGCTGCAGGGGCGGCCCCTCGAGGGGGAGGCGGCGCAGCACTGGGCGCCGCCGGCGGTGGAGATCCGGACACTTTGCGCCGGCGACGCCGCCGACTGCGCCTCCGCCGCCGCCGCTGCCAACGAAGCAGATGTGGCAATGCCCGACGCGGAGTCGCCGCCAGCGCGGGACTCGGACTCGGACCCCGACTGGCCGCCGCGGCAGCACCCTGCACACCGGCGCCGCGGCGCGACACACGGCGCGACGAATGGCGAGCACCACCTGGGCGGCATGTCGCCGGCCGCGTGGGCGCTCCTGCAGCGAGAGTCGCCGCAGCCGCAGGAGCCGCCGGCGGCACTGCAATCGCCCGCGGCGCAAGACCCTTCGGGCCCCAGACGGGGACTGCCGCCGCCGCGGCTAGGCAGCAACATTGGTGACGGCGGCGTGCTGCCGGCGTGCGCTGTGCTGGCGCGCGCGCACAGCCCCGTACGCGAGGCGAGCCCGGCCGCCGGCACGAGGCCCACCGGCGGCAGCGCCGAGGCGTATGCAGCGCGTGCTCAGGGCGCTGCCGCAGACGCGAGGAGTACGGCGGCGCTGGGGGCGGCAGGCACAGCTTGCGGGCCGGCGCAGCCGCAGCAGCCGGCGCGGCAGCGGCGGCCGCAGCTGTGGGCGGGACACGACGCTGCCGCCGGCGTCGCACCGCCAGAGTCAGCCGCGATGGCCACATCGCGAGTGCCGCTGCCGGCGCGGACAGACCGGCCGCGCGACCGCGGCTGGCCGCCGACGCTGCTGCCGCCGGCGCCGCCGCGCCAGCCTGGCAGCCTGGGCGCGCAGCCTCACCCCAGACCCGCTCAAGCAGTGCTGCTGGAGCCCTTGCATGCGCCGCTCGTTCGTGCAAGGGCGGCGTGCGGAGCAGCGCAGCAGCCAGTGGCAGTGGAAGCGTCAGCGGCGTCGTGGGACGTCGCCATGTCGCATGCCCGGGATGCGGCTGGGCAGCAGCACGGAGGCGTGCGCAGCGGCAATGCAGGGGAACCATCTGTTGCCGCCGCCGGTGCGTCGCCGGCTTCGGCAACGGTCTCGGGGGAGCTGGCCGTGAGGCTCGTGGCAGACAGCCTGGGCAGGGTCGCGCTGCACGTGAGCGTGCCTGAGGAAGCGTGAACGTTATGAGAGCGTTATGAGCAATAACCCAGTGGCAGCTGCAGCCCTGGGTGTGAGATCGTGCGGCAAACATCTTGGCAGGCTGGTTGCGTCAAGATGGTTGCGGAGGAGTTGTGTGCTCCTGAGTGTTGCTGCCACGTTGTTGTCTGGTGCTGCTCTGGTGCTGCATCGAGCTGGCGCGCGGTTGCAAGACGAGGCAGCTTTCCACTGCACGCTGCGACTGGGGCACCCTTCTTACTATCGAAAGAGGTCTGTCAGACGGCAGCATGGGCCAACCCAGAACATCTTCACCAAGCATTTCGCTGAACCTACTTCTGCTCACACAAGCATCAATATCATTACCTACGAGGTGTCATTGCAACATTCAGACGAACTCAAATGCAGGAGAATGCATGAATGCAGCCGTGCAAAGGTCGTCATTCTCGCTTCCGGCAGCTCCGATAATGATAGAGCCGTGAACCAATCCGCGCTGGCAGAATGCTGCCCTCGAGGCCGTTTGCACGGCGGATTAAACAGCGGCGAAGAGCCTTTCTTGCTGCGGTGTTTGCGGCGGGTCTTGTTGTCGCAGCTTTTCAGCACTTCCTGTCTGTTCCGCCCAGCAGCGTGCGCCTGGAGGCCAGAATCGACGATGTGAAGCCGCTCCTACCATCTGACGCCGGTAATTCAGCGTCCAAGACGACAGCCGTCGACCTGTAGCATCCCTGCCAGATGCCGCATTCCCTGAAGCGTGCCGCCCAGAGCCGCACCGCAGCTCAGCGTCCTCTGACAGTAGCACTTGGCACTCGCAGACGGTGGACCCAGCATTTTCGTCTCGATCATCGCCTACCGGGAGCCGGAGTGCCATGCCACCCTGGTCAGCATGTTTGAGGCGGCATCGGCGCCGCGCAGAGAGCACGCCGGCGTCTGTGAACAGCGCTTCCTGCCGCCCGGCAGTCCTGAGGACTGCGCTCTGGAGCGACTGCCGCCGGCGCTGCAGGCCAACGTGAGTCCCAACTCACGTTTCGAACCCCAAGCTAGAGGACTGCGTCCCCGAGCGGCCGCCGCCGTCGCTGCAACTCAATGTGACGTGGTCAGCAGTAGGTTCTGTCGCTGTTGTGTGCATCCCAACGCTGCAGCGTGGGGCGCACGCGCCTGAGATGGACAGAAGCCTGAAACACCTGCCACAAGATCACGTGGCTCCGCAGCTGGCATGTGTGCATGCTGGAGACGACGTCATCAACAGCAGTGCTGACTCTCCTGTCAGTGTGTGGTTCTGATATTCAAACATATAAGCTGCGGGGCAGGTGCGGGTGCACCGTATGAACGCGACCGAGGCAAAGGGGCCGCAGCTGGCGCGGGCGCTGTCTACGGCGCTGTATGGCGGGCAGGACTTCTGGCTGCAGATCGATGGGCACAGCAGGTGAGAATAACTCAAGGCTTCTACTGTGTCTGGTCAAAGGCGTGCCAGACTGCCCAGACTTCGGCACTCGTGCTTGCTGATTCAGCATGAATGCACATTCATCATGGAACACCCTTCAGTTGGCGCATCGTGCCGGAGAATGGCCCGTGCAGTGGACAGAGCAGCACACTAGTGTGCTGCAGTACTGCAGCGCTGTCTCTGATCCGACAGCAGTGCAAAGCCGGCGGACTTGCCTGTGCAGGGGACCAGACCCATATGCAAGTCCTTGTCGGCAGCTTCAGCACTGTCTGGGACGGCGTTGCTAGGAGGATGCGTTCGTGTCAGTCTCTGACATTTTCTGCTTTGTGTGCTTCAGGTTTGCGCCGGGCTGGGACTCCAAAATCCTGGCCATGCACGCTGCATTGAAACGCTGCGGCGTCGCAAATCCCCTCATCTCCACCTACCCGGGACCCATCTCGGAGGCATTAGTGCCGAACAGCAAAGGCGCAGCGGCCAACGGCAAGACAGGAGCAGCTGGCAGCAGCATGCTCAGCAGCGGGGACAACGACGGCTGCGGCATTCGCGGCGGCGCCGGCGGCGGCCTGGCACAACACGGGACCGTCATCCGGGTGTGCAATGGCAGCTTCACCGGCGGGCCCAACGGCGGCGTGTTCCGTTTCACTTCGTCAGTTCACGACGCCAAAGGCCGGGCGGTGCGGGTGCCGTTTGCCGCAGGTGAGAACCTGCGCTGCAGAATCAGCACATGCTTCCAACTCACCGAGCCTCTGAATGGCAGCACCTGAGATCAGCTACAGGACAACTGCATGCTGCAGCGCTCCTCAGACATCTTGACGCCACGCACCTGCCCTACTGCCGTTCGTCTGACTTTCTGACTCTCTCCCCTGTGCAGCGGGTTTCATGTTTGCCTCCGGCGCCGTCCTGCGGGAGGTGCCCATAGACCCAGAGCTGCCATTCCTCTTTGATGGCGAGGAGGTGTGTGCAGCGAATACTTCGAGGCTTCGGATGCATCTGCATGTTGAAGACCGCTTCCTCTATGTTTTGTTGCGCGGCCACGTGTATGTGCACCCTGATTGAGACGAGTGGGCTGCATCTTCTCGGACCGTAATGCCTGTTGAAGCTATCATATCTTGCATGCACCACTGACACCGCGGAAGCGCTCAAGGTGGGGGCACCTCAACATCGTCACTCCGAGAATGCATGCTCAGATTGAAGCTCGCATGAACACAAATCGTCGTGCTTCTGCGGACTGAACTGCAGGTGCTGTACAGTGTGCGCCTCTTCACAAGTGGGGTGGATGTCTACACGCCAACTGAAGACGTGGTCTTCCACCGCTACGTGCGCTACGGCGAGCGCAACATCAATGTCTTTGCGTGAGGGCCCTAACGCTGCTGAACGACGGTCTGCGCATACTGCTTCTGCATGTAAAGAAGATGAATTGTCGTGTGACGCACAGCTCACATGGCATTGTGAAACACGGCGGCGAAGAACATGCATGATGCTGTGGTGAGTGCGCAACACGGCAGCAGGACTGCTCTCATGCACATAAAGCACAGCCTGCTGAGGTGGTGGCCAAGTTATTGCTGTGGATTCAATAGCAGGTGTCGAGTGCAATGCTGCTGAACTAATTATTTTCACACCATCATGTTTCAAACCCTGCAAAAGGTTTGCATGCAGGGACCATTCGGAAGTATGGCTGGCGCCGCAGCTGGAAGCCATCCAGAAGGTCCAATACCTGCTGGGAGTGGGCAACGCGACGCGGCCTAGACCCTACCTGGCCAACAACATGTGGAAGTGGGGCATGGGCAATGTACGCAGTGTCGCGGAGTGGGAGGCATTTTCGGGAGTCGACTTTAAGGCCGGCACGGTGAATGCGGGACATAAGTTCTGCACGACCGACGTCCCGGACGAGGTTCCCGGCCGCGTCTGCCGGGTCGTCGATGAGGGCGGTACGGATAGATAACTGCAGCAGCATTGAGAGTTGGGAGCCTTCTATCCCGATAGAGCGTCGACTCAAAGCCCGGCATGAACTGTTACATTGACGGAGTTCAAGTCTCCAGCTGAGGTTTACCGCGAAACAGTAACTGCATCTGCTGCTGGAAATACATACACTGGCGGCAGATGGCTCGCAGCCTCAGAGAAAGGAAGGGTTGATGACGAGGAAAGATCTGGTAACTAGCCAGAAAACGGTGTAAGTCTTGGAATTAACCAGGCCTTAGAATCACCGTCCGAGCCGCGGGCCTCATTCAGGCGCATAAGCACTCTTTCCCCGTTCCCCGCCGGCGTACTTTTTAGTCAGTTCAGCTCATCATACCAAAACCATCAGCCACCGGAATTTCCGCCGATGCAACCTCCTCCCCTGTTCCAATCCCCGTTGATGCGAGATTCCGGCTTTGGACTCGCAGGCAAGGTCAGTGTGCAGCCATCAGCCTTCGCCAAAACTCGTATGCGCCAGCACTCGTCACCCAGCAGCTGCGTGGATTGAAACAGTGCCCGCTGGCGAGCATCATGCGGCCCTCCAGGCCGTTGGCACGGCGGGTTGGGGAGCGGGCCAAATTTGTCGCCGTCACTCTGGCTATCGGCCTGGCTGTGGCAGCTCTGCTCTTCGCGATTCACCAGCGCGGCTCTGCTCACGACTATGAGCAGCTAGTGCCCATGCGCGTTCTGCAGTCTGATGCAGCTGGTGAGCTGCCACTTGCTTACACACAGATGCCTTACAAAGTTTGAGTATTGCCTCTCCTACCGAGCATCGATGCAGCCGCCGTTCCTGTGTGACGCCTGCTGCCGGACCAGCTTCTTGATGCTGCCGGCAGGCCTGCACCACCGCTGAAAACGTCTCTGCTGCCTGAAAGTGACGGGCCGTTACATTTGCACCATGTGCAGAAGGTGCCGCGGGTCCCACGATCTTCGTGTCGCTGGTCGCCTACCGGGAGTCGGACTGCCACGCCACACTGGCCGCCCTCTTCAAGGCCGCGGCGGCGCCACACAGAGTTTTTGCCGGCGTCTGCGAGCAACGGCTGCTGCCAAACGGCAGCGCCGAGGACTGCGCGCCGGAGCGGCTGCCGCCGGCGCTGCAGAACAACGTAGGCTCTTTTCGCCGCTCCACATCGCTACGACTCACGTTAGAGCCAGGACCATATCTGCCAGCACCATGTCTGCAGGCTGCTGTCTGCAGAGCCAGCCTCCTGAATTATTGACAGGAGATAAGCCAGCGTCTGCCAGCAGTCTGGCACCACTGCGGGCGAGCAGCGGTTTCCTGATCCGCACCTACCCCAACGTCTGCTTCTGTGGCAAAGAGATCTCCCTTTCGCTGGCCTACTTAGTGGGGCTTTAAGATACTCTGTCTTTCTGCGACAGTCGGTCTTCACATCGGACATACAGCCGTGCTGCTACCAGATGTGACCATTGCAGAGCGCACTGAAGAGCAGAAATCGCTGCAGCGCTGGTGCTGCCGTGCATGCATGCTGCAGACAAGGTTTATGGTTCCAGCCAGATGATTGCCCCATGAACACGCACCCCCTGTGCTTTTGGACAGGTGGCAATCCGGCGCGTGAACGTGACTGAGGCGCAGGGCCCGCAGCTGGCGCGCGCCCGGGCGGCGGAGCTGTACGCCGGGCAGGACTTCTGGCTGCAGGTCGACGGGCACAGCAGGTGTGAACAAGCCAGCAGAAACATGCATCCTGTCGTCTGGATGCAGAAATATGCGGTCTAGACTCGTACTCCATTTTCTGGCAGCACCTGCAGGAACCTGCCACACCTTGGCAGCGTCTGATGCAGTGTGGTGTAGCTGCGTAGGTGTGCATGCCAGCCGACCAGCCGGTCACTGTAAAATTCCGGTGCATCAGTCTTCGCTTCGTCGCCTGATGCCATCTGCATGCCCTTGCAGGGTTGTACCTGGCTGAGTTCCAAGCTGGTGGCCCTGCATCAGGCGTCTGTTGCCAAACAATGCCTGCTGATACCTGTCAATGTGCATTGGTCTGTTCCCTGCGGGTTTGCGCTCCGCTGGGACGCCGAGCTGGTGGCCATACATTGGGCGCTGTCGTCGAGCAAGCCTGATGAAAGCTGTGACACATCATGATTTTGAGACGTGCAGATTCACGCCTGGCTGGGATGCCAAACTGGTGGCCATGCACGGCGCGCTAACGCGCTGCGGCGCCGCAAAGCCGGTGCTCTCTGCGATGCCGCCGCTGGTGTCAGCAGATGTGCCGCTGGCGAATCTGACGGCGGCAGCCCGCGCTGGCGGCGGCGGCGGGGGCGGTGGAAACACGTCGGCTGGCGACGGCGGCAGCGGCACCAGCAATGCAGCCACCGGCAGCGGCAATGCGGCGGGCGGCGGCGGCGCCCCTCTGCTGGCGGAAACCGCCATCGTCAACCGCCTCTGACATCCGGTACGCCAGCGGCGTCGGCGAGCGCTCTGCTCCCATGTTCGACAGCAGCTCCATGCCGCTGGAGAGCAAGGGGCTGGCTGTGCGGGTGCCGCTTGTGACAGGTGCGCGCCAAACCGTCTGCATCAATCTTTTCTCAAGCACTGGCGTCGATTGGTGCGTAATAATGGCAAATCTCACGAATCCCACTGGATCGCATAATGCTGCACGGATTGTGAACTTCACAAATCGCGATGTGCGCTGGCTGGTGCCTCGACACTGTCGCATATTGCCACAGTGGCAGACCTGTCAGCATGCACTTTCCTGGCCTCGCCTGCATGTCACGGCAGGGCCACGGCAAACTTACAGTCAGCAGCTGCAGACGCCTCAAGGCCTTGCAGTGCAAACTGCATGCATGCAAAGCAGCTAGTGGTGGCTGTGCATGCACACCGCTGTGCAGGTAGTGATGACATTCAACAGAGGCAACGTATTTTGAGCATGGTTGTGCTCGCCGCTGACGGGCCTGTTCCGCCATGCAGCGCGCTTCACCTTTGCGTCAGCCGCCGTCCTGCAGGAGGTCCCTGTTGATCCACCAGCTGCCATTCCTCTTCGACGGCCCAGACGTGCGTGCGTTTCCAGCAGCATTGCATGATGTCCTTGATTGAAGATGGCGCCAGCAGCATGCACATGCCGACTGATTTCGTGCAGATTGCGGGGTTTGTGGGACCTGAGCATGAAGACCTGCAGAAATGCAGAAATGCAGCCCTTGAGCGATGTCATGAAAACATTCGAGCTGCTGGGCTGTACACCAGAGCTGAGATGCACCACATTTCTGCGGATTATCAGTATTCATTGTCAGTCTGCGCGTAGGTGCTCTACAGCGTGCGCCTGCACACGCACGGCTGGGACGTCTACACGCCCACTGAAGACGTGGTGTTCACCACCAGAGGCCCCTCCGACGAACGGCACCAAGTCTGGCGGTGAGTGGCCTCCTCACAGACTTCGACTCTATTGCTGTTCTTGATGTCAATGGTGGTCGGCACGAGGATATACACGCCGCAGCTTCGTGTTCTGATTAGCATGTGACCTTGCCCGGGTCGCCCGGATGCCTCTGGTTTGTCTTGTGGCTAGCGTCCTTCCACCTTCGTCTGCAGGGACCAGCTGGCAAAGACGCTCTTATGGGTTCTAGAGGTCTGCCAAGGTCTTGGCAGACCGAGTGCACCACCAGAAAACCTCTGTCTGAGGAAACAACACTTCTTGTCGCGGTCGTGCTGCAGGGACCGGAAAGAGCAGCTCGCCTGGTGGGGCTGCCGCCTCGACTCCATCCCCAGGGATTCTCTGTCCGCTAATCTGTATGCGTATTTGTCTGCCGCAGTGCGCGCGGTCGAATGCTCACTACCACTGTGTATCCCGCCCTGCAGGGACAACGGCGACGGACCAGATATGGGGCTCGAATGCTGGAGCCGCCAGCTGGGCTCCATCAACAAGATCCTGACCATGCTGGGCTCGCTGCCGATCGACGATGTTCCCGGTTACCTGCGGGTCGGCATGGGCACCTGGAGCTTCGGGCGCGCCCGCAGCGTCGACGACTGGGAGGCGTTTTCCGGGGTGCACCTGCACGGCGGGCGCGTCGCCGCCGAGGCCAAGTTCTGCGTCGACGCGGACGAGATCCCCTTCGAGGTGCCCGGCCGCGTGTGCCCGGTCGTGGACGGCAAGATTGACAGCACGGAGTAGGGCAGGTAATGTACAGCACCGTGATGGATCGCCCACAGCGTGCGCATGCGACTCTGCTGCCTAATGCGCGGCACTGCAGCAGTTGGCGCCAGCTTCGGCGTCTGCGCCCTGATCCAGCCACCACATCGGGGGCCCCGCCGCGTCCACCGCAAGCTCATGCACTGCCGCCGGCATGCTGCAGCACAATGTAATCGACTTCTTGGCAAAACCCCTCTATGCTGCAGAGAGGCCTGGCGCGGTATGCAGCATTGCAAAAGGTTTTGTAGATTGCAGTTGCATGATGCATCCTGTATAGATATTCCTGCTCGCTGTGGCTCGAAAGTCAAATCATCACTCCACGGCTATCAGACTGTAATCAACCACATTGGGGAGACTCAGTTGTGGCAGGACCTATTAGCCCTGCTGGGCTGGTTATGCATGGGAGTGACTCTAGCACAGGCTGCTGTACCGCCGATATCACACCTTGCCTGGCGACACGGCATTGCTTCCTTGTGCAGCGCCTGTGTGTCACTGCAGACCGGCTCGAGGCTTGCCGCCGTCCCCGGATAGCTGGCGGTCGCGCTCACGCTGCGCAGCCGCCGTGGCGCCGCTGGCGGCGGAGTCGGCGATGCTGGCGATAGCGGCAGCGGCAGCGGCAGCGGCAAAGACATCTGCCATGCCGGTGAGACCTGCACATCGATGATGACTGGTTTGATGCATCTTCCGTGCCACAGTGCTATGTCTCGAGATGTGCTGGACAGCGCCGCGACGATGGACGCCACTCGCAGGTTCAGATCGTACAGCACCACCACTTGCACGTCGAATGCAGCTACAGAGTGCCACGTCGTATGTATAATACTTTCACTATTTACTTCATGCTTTCACTATGTTAGCGATCAAATGTGCATGCATGTTCCAGTTGCCATCATGCTCGCCTGGTCGCTGTGGCTGCAGCGCTCCTTGCTGCGGCGTCGCTTGAGCGCCTGTTTTGGCGCCGCCAGCCCGTGTGTGCATCCTGGGGGCACACAACAGACGTTACAGCCCCATGCTTTTCACAACGGCTGTGACAAAACTGCATCCGAAGCTGTGCGCTGCGCACGTGACCTCGCGACCTCGAACCACAGAACGCTGAGGGTGAACCAACCTATGTGCGGCAGGTGCGGGATCAGGGGGGCCAGGCAGCGCGGGCATGCCGGCAGCTCGGCTTCGTGCCCTCCCTGCCCACTCGTCTTGGTTGAGGGCGCCCGGAAGTGCGCTCTTAGCCTGTCGTGATGAGTCAATCGCAGATCACAAAATCTGCGAGATGATCGCAAACCTGGAAGCCGCTAGGCTGGCGCGCGCCCTCGCGCCATTCGTAAACCATATTAGAATGTAAGGCTGACGAAACACCTGCTGGTTGCTGTTTGTTGGGAGTGGTGATACAGAAGGCAGGGTGGGCAGAGTGACATTGAGCAGATTGCGTAGGGAAGCGCACTTCCATAATTCACTGAACCTCCGATTGCAGCCTGCGAGGTCAGACATGAGCCCCCTCGGCTACATGCGAAATCATGTAGTGATGGACTCGATTGCTTCTGGCCCAGCTTGGCAAAATTATACGGCACCCTAAACAGCCTGCACAGCTGCTCGCGTAATGATAACCGCAAGGCACGTCCATCTGAAGATTGGCAGCGCTCACTGCACTTCAACCTTGACGCCCTTACCTGGGAACGGGCAAATGAATGGCGCTAGATCGGCGGTGCTCTCACTGACGACGCAAGACGGCGACAACATCGACGGCACGCACGCCACTTGGCAAGATTCGGCTTCAGCCACGACCTACGCGGCTGACACCCCTGAATGCATCACGATGCTTCCCCTGCAGCAAGCACTGATTTGAAGTGCGCTGGGAAGTCTGCAGCTACTGTAACATAGGGGCTACGAGGCTTGGAGGACAGTTGTGGCACGACGACCAGCCGCGAGTGGATCAGCCAGGCAAACCAAGGTTACATGGCAGACTTGGCTCACCGGTGGAGGAATTGTCAGCCGCTGACAGCGACAGTCATGAACCACCCACAGTCCTGGTGTCGGGGACGTGGGCAGCAGCACTGCGAATCAACGCGGATATAGGCGCTGCACATCAGCGTGTTGTGTAGTCTATCCAAGATGTGTTGCAACGATGTACTGGCTGCTTGCAAACATTCGCGAAAATGCACACTGCCGGGATGCGAAGCTAGCCAAGTCATCAAACACATACTACTACCTGCGATCCCACCAGCTGTCGTATCCTGACGGACTCCTGCGACACGTGGCTAACCGCACAGCGATTGATCTTAAGTTCAACACCCGCTCACCATGACACTCAAACAGCATCGTGTCAAACAGCAGCGTGAAGTATCCAACGGCTGCGGTAGCCGGGCTACTCTGAGCGGTGGCCCGGCACCGCCAGCAGCCTTTCGCATGTCAAGTAAGGCTGCGGAACCTGACAGGCGCGCTGACATATCCGCTGCTGCAGGCGGCAACCGAACGCCTCATTGCGGTTGGGATATGCCGCGCGGCTCCAAATCGCCAGATCCGAGGTGCCCTCTGGCCTCATGTCTGCCAGCGACTGCGGAAGCTGGACAGCAGCGCTGAGACGTTGCGGCGGGCTGCAGGTGGCCGCTGCGCCGCCGCTGCCGGGGCTGACGCTGCCGCCAGTTCCCTCCTCCCGAGGCCCCCCTTTTGAGTGCATTATGTCTGTCAGCGGCTACGGAAGCTGGAGAGCAGCGACGACGCCGCAACGGGCTGCAGGTAGCTGCCGAGCGCCGCCGCGGAGGCAACGCACGTGCCAGCAGCCTACATGCCGACGCTTCCCACCATCTCATGTCTGCCAGCGGCTGCGGAAGCTGGACAGCAGCGAGGGGGCTGCGGCGGGCTGCAGGTAGTCTCCCAGAGCGGTTGCGGAGGCGGCAGAGGCAAAGGTGCCGGCGGCCTCCGCCGCCTTGTCGCCGAGAAGCGAGCCAAAGGCGCCAAGCCGCGTGCTGGCAGCAGCGCCTGCGGCAGACGGTCAGGGATGAGCAAGTGCCAGGCTTGCAGCAGAGCGCTTTTGCTTTCATGCCCATCGCCATTCCTATCATTTCGCCAAGTGATCAGGCGCGGCGTGACGCTGCACGGCGCAGTCTGCAGCAACGGGACACTGGACGGCACATGCTCCAGCGCGCTATGTGATTGCTCTGAGGGCAGTCGTCTGCGCGGTGCAGGCACTAACGGAATGCCTGCCAGTCCACTCAACGAAGGCTCATTGCCGAGGCACGCCTCGAAAGCAGAGCCATCAGGGGCCACGGTGATCACCAACAGTGCGACGGCGATTGACTCCAAAGTATCAAAGAAAGAGAGATTTCAGAAAGGTAGTGGGCGCACCTCGAAGGCGAAAGCGGAGCCCTCTGCGGCCGCGGCGCTCGGCAATGGGGCGGTCGCGAAACCAGCGGAGCGGCCGCCCAGGTCCGCAAAGCTGTAGCTCTCGTCGTCCTCGTCAGCGCCGCCGCGGAGGACTTGTCTCCGGCGCCTGCCACGCGCGCCACTGTGCCGCCACCTCCGGCGTCGCCGCCGGAGCCCACCCTGTGCATAAACAGCAGACAAACTTGATTTGAGGCGGCCAAACGGGTCCTATTGAATATCGCTCAGTTAAACTCTTTCAGTCGATGGGGTCCAGGCGGGATTGCAGCTCCACCTCTAAGTTCCGCCATATGCGCACAAAAAACGTAAGTCTATTAACTAGTTTCCAGGAGGGTCTGGGCCTATGCAGTCCGCCCTCGGAACTGCGAGATTTGGAGACACAGCGGCAGTCTCGAGCCGATTGGAACGCAATGCCACCTGTCATCAGAGTGTCGACAGCGAGAACGTCGAACTGGTTAAAGAAGAGCGCGGCTGGCAGGTGGGTCATCACATTTTCTCGCGAGGACAGTGCGGCGTCCACCTCCAACCCCGGCACCAGCTCCGCCGCCAGTGTTGGAATGGACGACTTCATGCAGTTATTTTTGTAGATTAGCCGACGACAGACAGGACCCTTCATAGCTGCTGTGCTTCTGCGCGGAGTCCGCCCCATCATCAGCTCCGCCGCCAGCGACCTACAAGGTTTCATGCTGACCCATTTCCAGATGGCCGACACCAGGGCCAATTTTGTCAGCTGCTAGCTGTTCGCACCACAGACCAGCAGAGATCATTTTTGCATGTTGGTCAAGGCTGCTATGGCTGGGCATTCTCCTGTTGGCATGTCATGCCGGCAGCACTGGTCCAGGCATGACGAACCGAAGAGAGAACCGCAGCCAGAGCAGGCCAGGCTTCGAGAAAGTGGTCCATGGCAGTCATGCCGCCATGGCGCTTTGCAACGATTGGCACTACACACCCTGACTAACGAATGGGTATGTTGAAGGAGCAAATTAGATACCTATTGTGGGAAGCTCGCAAAACACACACCGGCTGGCCCAGGAGGCCCACACGCCAAAGGCGGAGGCGGCGACGGCTCGGAACGCCGCCTGCAGCTCGCTTAGTCGATTGGGCCCCTTCTGCGACTGCCTGCGCCATGCAACAAGAGTACAGCCATCACTGACTTGAGTCTGTGCGCCTCAAAAAAAAGCAAGTGCAGGCGTCTGACGGTTATCTGCGCAGCAACAAGCAGCACCTACGGCTTGACGGGAGGCGGGCGGCCGCGGCCCACTGCAACGGCGCGGCGCCGCCGGACGCAGCGCCCTTGGCGGCGTCCCTTCAGCCCTCCCCTGGCCCAGCACCACCTGTGAGGCAAAGCAACAATAACTTGATCCTCATGCATCAGAACTGCAGTACCTCCGGGTTGAAGCTGGCAGACATATGTGGCAGCGAACCTCCGGCCCTCCGGCTCGCCCAGCATCACCTGCGAAGCGGCGGCCCGCGCTTGTCATGGGATGATGTTGGGAATTTGAATGATGTGAGTGGGGAGCTTTGCTCAGTTTGTCACCTGACGCAAATACGTGCACAGGACAAGAGAAGCGTACTTCCATAGGGTTTTGGCCGCCCGTGTGCATCGCTTATCCGTCCGGCAGAGACGAATGCTTGCTCCACCGCCCTGCTTGCCGTGACATGCCACGGTCAGCTATTCGACTCCGGGGCGAGCCTGCTCGACCCCGGCCTCACTGGACGGTGCCATGTCCACAGATCCTAGCTGAGAGGAAGTTCCGGCGAGACAGATGCCCATACCTGCTTTCCAATAAGGCCAACATACAGCATGTGTCGCTTTCTAGTTCACGCACATTTCAGAAAGCATGTGCAGTGCCAGGCAACAAGCCAGCCAAACTGCTAGTGACCGGCGCAGCAAGGAAGTGGCTCTTTCTGGAGAAATGCCCATCGAGCGCCGCGCCACTTCGATTTTCGAAGGCACTACGCTGCTGCCTGGGCTCGGGCGCGTCGGCACGGCCATTGCGTGGCAGGCAAGCCCCAGTCGAGTATGAAGGAACTGTCATTCTTTGGACCCACATGTCGCAAATTCAGGTGACACCTCACACCACACCTTGCCGGCCCAGTGCGCCGCCAGCGCGCCTTGCACTCTGGCGTAGTATTCGAATCATGAAGCTCATCGGAAGCGCTCCAAAGCACACCTGCGGCGACAGCGTGTGCGAGCCCAGCGCCGCCGCCACACGCGCGAGCAGAAGCGTTCCCTCTGCGGCGGCGGCGCCCGCTGGCCCCGCCTCCGCGGCTGCTTCGGCAAACGCAGAAAATGGAAGCAGGAAGCAGAGCCTGCAGCCGCACGGACAGCCGGACTGCCGCGTCGCGTCCCGCCGCCGCACACCTGTGCGACAGCGAACACACAGTCATAGTCTTGGACACTATTGTTAACACGGTTTGCCGGGCTGCAGCTGGTTAGCCTGAATCCCATCGCAGATGGTGAGTCATGTGGCGGCAGCAGCATGGTGGGACTTCCTTGCGCGGCCAGCCAACAGAGCTACCACTATAGGGCCCAGATAGCCAGTGGAGGGATTGCAGTGCGCCCTCCAGGCATCCTCGACCATGCACTGGACAGCATGGCACCAGGAGTGCTACCAGCCACACCGCTGCCGCCATGCTGAGCACTGCAAGTCAACGTCTGCATGCAAGGCCACGTCTGGCGCCCCTAATGTGCCCAGGGTTTGTGTGTCAGCGTCAAAGCCCGGTGCAACCACACAGCACATCCTGAGACGTGCCATCATCAGGCCAGAGCTTGGCTGTCACAGGAAACGACAGGCCGCAGGCAGCTTGGAAGCGTCCCCGGCCAGATATGCCAAGCAAAGGAAGATACTCGCCACTCACCGCTCATGCACGTACGGTCCAGCTCCGCGGCCCGCGGCAACGCTGGCCCCGCCATCCCGGACGCCGTACTGCTGTACTGCGGTGCAGGCGCCGCTGCTGTTGCTATGCCACTCAGACCCGTGGCCGGCTGCAGCAGCAGCAGCGCGGTGGCGAGCGCCAATCGCACGCCGGCGTCAATGGCGGCTCGCGCTTCCTCGATCCGGGCCGCCAATCTGCGGCATTGTAGCAGTTCGCTGATAAAGCTTGGCCATGTGAATTCGAATCAGACCGCCGATTGCTCGCCGGTGCAAAAGTCACGGGCCGCTCGCGACTCCTCGACCCGTAGTCGCCAGTCTGTGATAGCAGCACAGCATCAAACAGCGCAGCGTTGAGGGGTCTTACACACCGGCGCCAAATGGCCAGCGCCTCCTCCACCCTCTGCCGCCAGCCTGCAGGGCAGCAGTACATCGTGAGGGTTCTCGCATCCGGGGGCGCCCGGCGATGGCAGTGATCAAGGGCGAGAGGGTGATACAGGAGAGACCCAAACCATGACTGCGAGCGCCCTCATGCTCGAGTTGCCCTCATGCTTGGTCTCCGGGTCTGCGGCTGCCACAAGGTAGGAGGTAACATGCTGAGGCCCAGTGGGACGGGTAAAGCAGCACACCTTTAGGGTGGCGCGGATGTGCGGGCTGCGCTAATGCCGCCTTGGCGCCATCGTCCACCCTCGCACGCTTTGCCGCCGGCTGCAGTTCACTTCCGCCGCCGCTGCCAGCGGCCCACGACTGCGAGCAGAAGGCGCCAGGTGGCGCCGCTGGCTGCTGCGCCGCCGCGTGTGCCGCTGCTGCCAGTGGCGCGTCCAGGGCATCAACCACCTGCATTGACAGGCATCAACATGCCCTCGTGCTCCTTTTGCTGGCAGTGTGGTGCATGAGGATCCTACTAACTGTCAATACGCCAGCGCACCGCCGATGGCGACATCGAACACCCGGAGCCTCAAGGTCTGTTGACCATAGTACGCCGTGGTTGGATTAGCTGACCTGGCAGAGGCCTGGACCCGTGGCTAATGATGAACTGGATCGGAACCAGCACCATCGATTGCCCACCGCCACAGCAGGGACTCGACGATGCAAATGCCAAGCGCTTTTGTCGGCACTGCTGCGCGCGGCGCCAAACAGCCAGGCGCAAAACTCGAGAGTGACCGCGTCGATTGCGCGTTACCGAACTCAAACGGTGCTCTGTAGTGAGAGCAATCGGCCCGTACTTTCGGCCTCTCACACGATTCTGAATAAAACCGCGAGGCGGGAGCGTGATCACGTGAGGTTGGCCCCCCATCCTTCACTCGCCTTACTCCCATTACTCCCCTTGGTTTCGGAATCAGGGTTGCTTGGTGGGTTCGGGTGGCAGCCAGAATTACCCCACTCATTCGCACGCCAACAAGTCGGCTGCAGTTCTCGGAAGCCTCGTGTGCTTCGGCTGGCAAGGGTTGCTGAGCATCGACATGCTGTCGTGCCGGTTGACTCCTGCCCTGTCCTGTCACAGACGTGCATCGGAGGGTTCCCGCAGCCTGCACACCAGCACGCAGCTACGCACTAGCCGCACTCCCAAAATGTTGCGGGATCGAGCGACAATGTGCAGGGTCCGCGCAGGCCGCGGGTGATGCCAGTGGGCGTGGCTGTCTGAGACGAAGTGCCTCTGAATCGGGCAGCCTGCCTGTACATGAAGCACATGCGTGCATGCCTTAGCCTTCTATTTCAGCTTTCTGACGTTTCATGGCACGACGCAGTCGCTTGCAGATCTCAGCCAGGCAGGTCAGTACACGTGCACCGTGTGTGCAGTGGCGCCATGCATCATGCTTGGCCTCCCATCAGCAAAACCCATGTACTTGCAGATGCTTTGCGGCAGGTAAGCACCCTCTCGCGTTTTCAACGCAAATATTTGAGTTTCGGCCAGAACACAGTATTTTGAGCTGCTACTCATGGACATCCTCGGGAAAGCAGACATCGCCCATACAGTGTGCACAGACGCGAGCTGTGAATTGCCAGTGAGTTGCAGGACTCCAAGCCTACTTGGGGTGCTGTTCACAAATGTGTGTGACGGCACATGCGTACTCCTGCTGGCAGCTTCAGCGTACTTGCATATCGTCGAAACATCATTTGCATATCGTCGAAACATCAGTCAAAGTTTTGTCTCGTTGATAATGAGCATTGCAAGGCGCGTTGTTACAGCACGGCGAGCTGCTCGAGTCGCCTGCCTCCATACCGCAACCTGACGGCAGCCCTGACAAGCTCTCTTGTTCAGTACTCATCCAGGTTTCCTCTGGCATGCAGGAAATCGTTTCCCTGCTCATCCCCAAGGTGCTATGCAGTGTGATGCACATGAGCTGGAGAAACTTCATACACCGCTTCGTCTTGCAGGACCGAGCTTGACCGATTACTGAGGCGAACCGCAAGCTGGTGTATTCCCGGGAGCAGCGGGCGGCGTCGGCCGGCGGACGCGTCGGCGCGCAGGGCAGCACGCTGAGTGATAAAGCTGTCGGCTACTAGTACCCAGCTGTTTCCGCAGCTCACCCACGTGGACCGGCGAAGGCCCAGGCCACATCGTTTCCCTCGCTGCCTTTGTCATGGCAGGTAAGAAGCGTGATAATGGACACAAGGCGCTCAATGGAAAGCACAAATCTACGGCGGATTGGGCATGCTTCAAGTGGGACTCCCCACCGAACTCGCTGATGGCGAAAAGTGCTTATGTGTGCTTCAAGACGTTCAAGACGAGGCGCTGATCCACGATGAGTGAAACACTCTCAATGCAACTGCCATGGCTCAGCCAATGCGTTCAATGCTCACTGCACCTTGACGGCTAATATGGTGGCTGACTTGCCGCTTCATCTAGATGTCTCAGATCTGAGTGAATGCATGGTGCTTGTGTTCAGAGATTTGATCTTGAAAATTTGCCCATGCAGCGTGGCTTAGGTGCGGGACGCTTCTTACCTGCCATGACAACGGCAGCGACGGAAACGATGTGGCCTGGGCCGTCGCCGGGTCCACGTGGGCGAGCTGCGGAAACAGCTGGTACAAGTAGCCGACAGCTTTGTCACTCAGCGTGCCGCCCTGCGCGGCGACGCTGCCGCCGGCCGACGCCGCCAGCTGCTCCCGGGAATACACCAGCTTGCGGTTCGCCTCAGTAGTCGGTTAAGCTCGGTCCTGCAAGACTCCCGCCGCTGGCGTCGGCGATGCGTTTCGTTAGTCCCTGGTCATGAAGATTCAGCCGCTCATGAGACCTCGGCGTTCGACTGGTCTCAGTCGGCTGCTGAAGAGACGTCAGCTGATCATCGTACCTCAATTTGCCGCTCAAAAGGACCAACACCGCTGAAAGAACTCGGCTGCTCGTGAGACCTGATCCCGGCGGGATTCGGGGACATATTGCATGTGTCACAGGGCTGAGCAAAGCGCGTGCACGGCGCAGACCGGCGCTATGATCGGACCGCCCGCCTGGAACGGGTTTTATTACTTGGACATTCAGATTGGATATCGCAACGACGCGACACGCTAGGACATCGCATGCAAAATCATCGGGCACATGCAAGCGTCATGACTTAAAGTGTTCATGGTGTTCCATGCGATTTCAGGTGTCGACCAAGTAAAGATGCCATCACGAGCCAGGCCTCACTATACACATATTTCACAACAAAGTCGAACCTCGAATACAACGGTGACTGATGCAGTGCTCGGAATGAACCGCGGAGTGTGCTGGATGAAATCAATTCGGACTTCATTGAGACCTTGATGTCAAACTCGTGCAGCCATCGAACACACCCCTCTGTGTTGGGCGGCACGTCAGCTGAGGCCGCAGCGACAGGCCACAAACAAGCACCCTGTGTGCTCTGGCATACGATCGTTGCCTGGTTTGTGCACTCTCTTGCCCCGTCACAGCTGCTAGCAAATTGAGACTGCTGGACCACGGCAGGTGACGGCGCCTGAGAGCCGGGGCAGACGGCTGCCGCCGTTGGCGCATTCTTCTTTGCATACGTTCTGTCTACCCATCGAGAATCCAGAACAGCTGTCGCCGGCTGCAAAAGGTGTGCTGCAGCGAGGAAGCGGCAGCCGGCTGCGGCGCACGGTTGCTGTGCCTGCCCACTTTTGAGGTGCACACTCACCAAAGCTGTCTGCCCACTGCCAGCTGCTGCAGAGGCTGGACAGCAGCGACGAAGCCGCGGTGGGGTGCAGGCAGGCGGCCGCCGCTGCCGCCACCATTGAAGTGCCGCTTGGCAGCAAGTTGCCCCGTTCTGAGGTCCCTCATGTCTGCCAGCGGCTACGGAAAGTGGACAGCAGCGACGATGCCGCGGCGGGCTGCAGGTAGTCTCCCAGAGAAGTTGCAGAGGCGAAGGTGCCGGCGGCCTCCGCTGCCTTGTCGCCGAGCAGCGAGCTGAAGGCGCCCAGCCGCGTGCTCGCAGACGACTGCAGCGCCTGCACCACAGGTGAATTAGAGGTTGGATATCGGGGAATGTCACGCCCATGAAACGTCTGGATATCATGTCACGCCGCCTTGATTAGGAGCAGCGAGCCGAATTGGCTGCACCCAGGCGTGTGTTGGCAGCCGACTGCAGCGCCTGCACGACAGGAAGTCACACAAGCAAACAAAACAGAATGCTTGCAGAAAAGGGCACAGGAAGAGCGGCGCCACCGATGCAGATGGATGGCTGCAGCGCTGGCAGTTGATGGTCCGAGGACCTGAAGAACCAGATCAAATAAATGATTTCTGGTTCCACCCACGCAAAAGCTCTCCAACTACGCCCCACAAACACTTCGATTCACTGATAATCACGTGCTGCACGACCACTCGGCCTTGAGCGGCGCTGCAGCGCAGCACAATCGCTAGGCACAGGCTCCAGCACAAGGTGCAATGGCCCTGTGTGCAGCCCCCCGCACAGCGCAGACGCTAGAAGCATGCCAGCCCACTCGGGGAAGCCCCGCGCCAGGCAGGCAGCTGGAGTGCGTTTTCAAGGCGGAGTCCCTAGGAGGCGCGGCGCTCACTGGCGGCAAGGCCTAATCAACGAGAGGTGCCAAAACTCGACGAACGCTCATTTGGGAAATGCCATGACGGTGGCGCACCTCGAAGGCAAAGGCAGAGCCTTCTGGGGCCGCGGCAGAGGCTGACGGCGCGGCGGAGAGGCCCGCAGATCGGCCCCCCAGGTCTGCAAAGCTGTAGCTCTCGTCATCCTCGTCTGCGCCGCTGCGGCCTGCGGCAACAGAGCAGTAGAACGCTTGGACGAGAAGGATCAAGAATGTTCAGGGTGTCCAACTTGGTGGTTCGTTCCGCAAAGCTGTAGCGTCTGTCCCCCTCGCTGCGCCACTGCGACCAGCAGCATCAGCTTGTATGTTGTTGACCAGCGGATGTGTTGCCCAGACCGGCGCAATGTCTGCTGCTGCAAGTTCCCGCATCAGTTTGCATCAATGTCGGTCCGATCTGCCTGACGGTAGACCGCTTGTGTAGTCTGTCAGCATGGAACAGCAGCCAGCCGTTGGAAACGATAGGAGTGTTTGTGCACCTGCGTCCGGCGCCAGCACAGGGGCGGCGCCGCGGCGCAGCGCCGCGGCCGCTGCCGAGGGCGTGGATATGGGCAGGTATGCAAAGCGCTCTGCGGGCGGCGCGACTGCCACGATGTTGGCGTCCACCCCGGGAGCTGCTGCCTTCTGCGCCGCCTGCATTCGAGCATGCAGATTGCGTCAGACACCCAAAGAAACACAGGAAGGCAGTGCGAGCCTCCGTCACGGGTGTGGCGTCTGCTCCCGGCGATGCCGCCGGCGGCGGCAGCACCAGCTGCAGCAGGCTATAAAGCAGCACACTTGTGCACCAGGAGTTGCATTTGTGATTGAATTCTGCACGCAGGAACAGCAAGAACACCTTCACCTGCTTCGCCGGCGGCCGCGCCAGCTTCAGCAGGCTGCCCAGCAGCTCGTTCGGGCACCCGCAGTTGTATTGGTCAATGAGTACAGCACCTCTGCGAAAAGTCATTTCTTGTCTACTGTTGTATTCCTTAGAAAGTAGAAGTCAAGATCCTCACCTCCGCTGCCGGTGGCCGCGCCAGCTGCAGCAGGCTGCCCAGCAGCACCCCCGACCGGCCGCAAAACCCTGCCACATTGGCGCCCAGGTACGGCTCGTAGGTGGCCCAGTCGATGGGGTCCAGCCGCGCCTGAAGACTTGTCTCCAGCGCCTGCCACGAGCGCCGCCGCGCCGCCGCCTCCGGCGACGCAGCCGTGGAGCCCACCCTGTGCATAAACAGCAGATAAGACTGGCTCGGGGCGGCCAAACGGATTCTATGGAATGTCGTTCAGTTACATTCTTCAGTCACTGGGTTCCAGGCGGGATTGCAGCTCCGCCTCGACGTTCTGCCATGCAGGCCGTGCGACCACCTCCGGCGACGTGGCCGTAGAGCCCGCCCTGTGCAGAGACAGCCGATGATGTAATATTGTGAGGAGGCTTCGGATTTTCAGTCGATGGGGTCCAGCCGCGCCTGCGGTTCCGCCTCTTATTTTGCCACGCCCACCGTCGCGCCGCGACTTCATGCGACGCCGCTGCCGAGCCGGCCCCGCACAACCAATGCATGTGTGCACTGGTTTTCAGGAGGGTCTGGGGCTATGCAGTCTGCCCTCGGAAAATGCGAGATGTCGACACACAGCGGCAGTCTCGAGCCCGCAAGCTGATTGCTCCAGCGAGAAGGTGCGGCGGGGTGTTGCTCCCCATGTTTCGAGCTATCGATGTCCGGCACCCCAGAACTTGGTGCGCCTTGGCGTGCCAGTCTAGCAGACGTGGCTTCCCGTGGTGACGAGCAAGGCCCGTTGTCACCTGCAGCAGCAGCCTGTTGCGCGACGCAGGCGAAGCCACATCTGCAATGCAGGTGTGCTTTCTGAGCAGCTCGCTGTACCAGTGTACCAGTGTACCAGTGTACTGGTGAAACACAGCCTGTACGCTTGCCCCGTCTGCAGGGACTGGGCCCAGGCGCGCATCTCTGCAGGCCTTTCATGCACGCCGTGCAGTCGGCCGCTACCGGCCACCTACCCGCCAGCACATGTCCAAAAGCCTCCGCTATTGCCTCGAAATTGTTCAGCGCTGCATCCTTTCCCGAGCGCGCACCTCTGCAGCCCTTCAGACGCGGCGCCGGCGCTGTCCGCCGCGGCCGGCCGGCCCCCCGCCAGCGCCGCCCGCAGCAGCCCCGTGTCGAACAGCAGCTGCAGCACGCCACGCTCGCTGAGCCGCTGCCCCAGGGGGGCCCTGCTGGTAGGAGCGCCGCCGCCACCGCCGCCAGCAGCATTGCTGCTGCCAGCGTTGCTGCCGTCGTCTTCCGAGCCTGGCGGCAGCGCCGGCGTCAGCGCGGCGAGGACCGCGCCGCCGAGCTCCCACTCAAGCAGCTCCAGCGCGGGCGTGCTGGGCACGTGGCCGCCTGCAGACAGGAATGGTAACTTGACAGCCAGGAGGGTCCTACCCGATGTTTTAGGCAAGCTCGGGTTTCGCGCCGCCCAGCTCCCACTCAAGCAGGTCCAGCGCGAGCATACACGGAACATGGCCGCCTGCATATTGTGTGTTGAGATCTGACACATTTCACGCCTGCAGCAGTACGCGCCGCCCAGCTCCCACCCGCTCGGCAGCTCCATCGTGGGAGCGTGGGGCATGTGGCCGCCTGCACAGTGCAAAGGGCGTGACAGCTTCGTTGCACCAAAGCACAGCGCAGCAACCTCCTGGCAAGTGACGGCACAGCACAGCTATTGTTGACGTAAAGGCCCCAATCTTTTGAGGCGGAGCTGAAAGGCATTGTACGCGTAAAGCAGCAGATACATGCACACGGTTCACGTGTACATGTGACTGCCGAGCTGCAGCGCAGGACTGGCCAGCAGGGCGCCTCCCGGGTCGTGCACTGAAACCATCCGCATCGGTCGAGGCCACCAGTGCGGCAAGCCCAGACAAATTGGAGACACGGATGTGCCGCAGAGGAAGCAACGACTGGCAAATCAGCACGGTACTGACTGTTTCTAGCCTTCAATATGGCAGTCTCACACGTGCATCGACATTGCCGTCAGCTGACCTGCACGGTCCAACTCGCGGCAGGCTGACAGCAGTGCGCCCAGCGTCGCTGGCGAGGGGCCGCCCGGCAGCCAGAATCGCATGTCGCCGCCCTCGCCCGGTACGACCGTCTCCTGCAGTTCGTGTGCCAAACGTTGACTGTGCTGTTTTGATATGAGAAGGCTTCTAGCCTGGCCCGCCCGGCAGCTAGATGCGCTGTCGCCACCCTTGCCGCCTCGCCCGGCACCACCCTTCTCCTGCAATGTGGAGATGTGTGAATGTATTATCGTGTGAATGTATTATCGTGCCATTGCAAGACAGACAACTTTGAACCGATCGTCCGGCACCCTCACCCGCCATCACCGTCCCCTGGGTCAACCAAACCCTAGACGTCATCTCATTTCAAAATTTTATGGTCGGCTATCGGCATGGCAGCCTGAAACCGCATCTGGCCGCTGGCGCCACCGTGCATCTGCCACTGTATCCTTTGCTTGAAGCTTGACGACATGTCCACACGACCGCATTCACCACGTGGTGCGATCACCCATTTGGGGCTGACGCTGAAACGGCGGCTTGTTCCAGTGCATCGTGGCTGACAGTGCAGAGAACTTGTGTACCTTGAAGCTGCAATCAAAAGAGGACCCTGCGGCAGGAGCCAACTGCACGATGCAGCTGCCAGTGCGCAACACCAAGTTCGCGATGCATCCAGCTTGCAGAAAGCAGGTGCAAGCAAGCCTTCGTGCTCACATAGCGGGTACTACGACGAGGGACGTTTTTGTGGAGCTGGCAGCCTACGTTTGTCAGCGATGAACTAATAGGCAGCTTGTTGGACGGCAGGTTTGTTTGCAGGGTTGACTGCCCCTGCTAGCGCATGACAAGTGCTTGTCGTCCAACGTTTAAAGGCAAGTGTGCTGGCAGAACAAACCGAATCGCTGCTCACCTGCCAGCCACGTAGTGGCGCAGGCGACGACAGCGCTGCGTCCGCTTCCAGCCCCGATACCAGCTCCGATGCCAGCGACCTGCGGTTCGAAGAGTAAACGCTTCACACACGGTCTTTCTGCAGGCTTGCCGATGCCAAGGTACCGGCTTTGCAGGCTGCTGCGACTTCGTGAAGCGTCCGCCTCCAGCCCCGCCGTAGGCTCCATCGCCAGCGACCTGCAAGTGTTAGAGTCGAGTTTCCACGCAGACCGTATCAAAATGCCAATAATGGCATTGCAGTTGTCAGGTGCTATGACAGGGTTTGTGCTATGACTGCGCCATGACTGTGCTATGACTGTGCTATGACTGTGCTATGACTGGGTGGGACGCGCCTGCAGCCCGGTCACCAGCTGTGCTGCCAGTGACCTTCACGTCCGACGCACATCCACTTGAAGATGGCGAACAGGGCGAATTTGTGTCACGATTTCGGCTAAACAACAGCGGAATTTCTGTCGTAAGGCGGGTCATGATGCCAGTCCATGCTGACCAAGCTTGCTGTGGCGAAGACGTTTGAGGGAATGCCATGCTGGCAGCACTGTGCCTGACATAACAACCCCGGCAAGAGCCGGCAGCCAGAGCCCTAAAACCCTAAACCCTAAACCACCCACCGGCCGGCCCAGGAGGCCCAGACGCCAAAGGCGGAGGCGGCGACGGCTCGAAACGCCGCCTGCAGCTCGCCCAGTCTATTGGGCCCCTTCTGCGACTGCCTGCGCCGCCGAGATCGGAGAAGGGGGTTGTTTTGTGTTTCCAGGGTTTTGCACTCGTCAGGGAAGACGCAAGACATCGAGCTGGACACTTGTGCCTGGCCGAACTGACAGAGGACTGGGCGTCTAGCTCAGGCATCGAGCTCGAGAAATTGAGGTCTCGCACCGCTTGACAGCCCTTTTGTGCTCTGCACTTGTGCTCTGCACGCAGCAGAAACAGACCACCGCGCAGCTCCTGCGGAGACTGCACATTTCCCACTCGCGCATGTCACATGTATGCTGTGCATATGGTCCTGCGCAGCAGGAGGGCGCACCTGCGGCCTGGCAGGAGGCGGGCGGCCACGGCCCACTGCGACGGCGTGGCGCCGCCGGATGCAGCTCCTTCAGTGGCGTCCCTCCAGCCCTCCGGCTCGCCCAGCACCACCTGTGAGAAGGCAGCAGAAGGATCGATACACGCGTCCGCGATGGAGCTCGGCGTCGGAGAATGTGTGGGGCGTCACCACAAACCGCGCCCCTCCAGCCCTCCGGGTCGCCCGTCACCATCTGTGGCGCGGCGGCGGCAGATGTCATGGCACAACATCGGGAAGTTGAGTGGTGCCAGCCAGTATTCTAGCTCAGGTCCCAACGATAGATTGGGAGCTCTGTTAACCACGGTACCCGTATTGCTTCTCACCCAACACCCAGGAAGGCATGCACACATCACTTGTATTCACAGTCCATAAGGTGTGTGCGGTGCCAGGCAAAAAGCGGCCAATCAACCCAAGGCGGACCACCCCAGCAAGCCCAGTGGCTGCCTTCGGTCTCATGGCCGTTGGGCGCAATGCAGTAGGCCTCAAGGTTTGGAGGCCTCTGTCCATGCTGCTTGGGCCTCGAGCGGGTTTGGGGTTTAGGGTTTGGGGCATGGCTTTTGCGTGACACGCATGCCCTCGGGGGAGTGCCCGTATGCGGGAATGCCCCTTCTTGAGGGCGCGCATGTCGGGAATTCGAGTGTCGAGTCATGCTAAACATGGGCTTTGACCTTGCGGGCCCCGCGCCGCTGAAGCGCACACTCCACTCCGGCACAGCATTGAGAATGCGAACTTCTTAGAAGCTGCCCCTGCACACACCTGCATCAACCGCGTGTGCAATGCACGAGTTGAGAGCAGCGCCCTCTCTACGCTTCGAAGCGGTGTTATACAACCGCACTGTGTGTCTCTGTCCTGAAGCACACCTGCAGCGAAGGCGTGCGCGAACCCAGCGCCGCTGCCACCCGCGCGAGCAGCAGCGCTCCTTCTGCGGCGGTGGCGCCCACCGGCCCAGCCTCCGCCATTGCTGCTGCGAATGCGGAAGTGGAAGGGGGAAGCAGCGCCTGCAGCCGCGCGGACAGCCGAGCCGCCGCGCCGTGCCCTGCCGCAGCGCACCTGTTTGGCAGTGCAGCACAGTCAGATGAAAGCAGAATGAACATGTGAATACATTAACAGTTGCTTCCATTGCAGTTCAGCCGCAAGGCTTTCTACGGCACGCTCTAAGCAGCACATGGTATGCTGCTCGCGGACTTGGCTGCTTAATGTTTCGCATCAGACAGAGCAGGACGCCACGCACCTGTCCTGCACGAATGGCTCGAGCTCCGCGGCTCGCGGCGACGCCATTGCCCGGCCGCCGCCGCCCCTGCCGCCATAGCGCGATGCAGGCGCCGTCGGTGCTGAATCACCGCTGGCACCTGTGGGCGGCTGCAGCAGCAGCAGCGCGCCTTCGAGCGCCGATCGCACGCCGGCGTCAAAGGCGGCCCGCGCCTCCTCCACCCGCGGGCGCCAGTCTGAAAGAGAAGAGGCACCACACGGGGGTTGGAGCTGCAGGAGTTGAGTGGCCTGCAAACCGCGACTCGGCGTCAAAGGCAGTTTGCGCCTGCCCGGCTGCCAGTCTGCAGAGCGGCAGAGCAGGGTGTAGGGTCACGTGATTTGAGCTGTTGCGAGGGCGCAACAAGAATGGTTGCCACAAATAAATCACACGCCGCAACCTCACCGCAGGTCTCACCGCAGGTCTCAACTATCAACGGCATTCCTACTGCCCCAAGGCAGAGGGCAGCTGCGATGCCGTCACCTTCAGGGTGCTGCGTATGCGCAGGCTGCACTGCCGCCGCCGCCTCGGCGCCATGGTCCAGCCGCGCCCGCTTTGCTTTCGGCTGCGCGCCGCCGCCACCGCCGCCGCTGCTGGTAGCGGCCCACGACTGCGAGCAGAAAGCGCCGGGCGGCGCCGCCGGCTGCTGAGCCGCCACCTCTGCCGCCGCCGCCAGCGGCTCGTCCAGGGCGTCAACCACCTTGAATTCAAGCATGGGGGCAAGTTGAAATTCTTGGCAATTCCCTTCGCGCTTGTTTGCTGGCGGTTGCGTCTGCCAGTTGATCGCGTGTGAGCACGTTCCGGATGGCTGCATGCAGCTTCGGGAGTTGCAAGGTCTAGAGACCAGAGAGCGCCATAATGGAAGCAGACATGGCAGAAGCCTGACTTCCTCGACGCTACTGCTGGGAGGCACCGGCGACAGCACCATCAGTGGCCCACTGCGATGGCGGGGGCTTCGCAAGAAAAAATTAAATTTTCAGGTTACTTGTTCACATTGGTGGCGCGATTGCCCAGCTCTTCACCATGCACTGGCCTCCTGCTCACAGGCCTCGGGACACGGATGCTGGTGGGCTTTCTGCAAATCAGGTTGTGATGAGCGGCAACCGCTCACTGCGGATCTGCACTCCTGACGCATGCCTGCTAGTGGTGAAATGTTCACCAGGTTGATGCTGTCCAGACGGCAGGTCGGCGGCCTGCAACCTTTTCCAACACCTCGTTTCTCGATAGTGCAAGAGGGCACACCGCGGCAGGCGTTCCGGCAATGCATGCCTTGCCACGCTGCACAACTTTACCTCAGTCCAGCAGACTCTATTCGATCATGCAGCCTTTGAGGGTGTGTACCTCGGCAAACGCGGCGGCGATGAGCGCTTTGCCCCGCTGCAGGAACGCCGCCTCGAAAACCGCCTGCCACACATCCTGCCGGCACCCCAGCACCCACTCCGACGCGGCATCCCAGTCGAGGGACTGCGCGCCTGCCTCGCCACCTGTGCAGGTGTGCAGCATGGAGGATGTCGCCCTCAAGAGCTCCGAACCCAATGCCTAGTCCGACTGCTGTAATCACACCCTGCAGGCGTAAGTGGCATGACGCATGAGTGGCTCGCGTGAGGGCAATGGCTGCCTCAGAGGTGCACAGCGGCCGCTGCAAATACCTGGCAAGGGTGCCATTGCCTCCTGTGAGGGAGCAGCGTCTGACGCCCAGCCCGAAATGGCGGCCCTCGCCGCCGCCTCCGCCGCCGCCAGTTCTGCGGCGGCGGGTGCTGCCTGCAGCAGCGCCGGCGCCGCCTCGGCCACCGCAGCTGCGGCGTCTGCCAGCCACCGCTTTGCGGCGTCCGCTGCCGCGCTGGACGGCAGCGGCGCCAGCCGCGCAGCTGCTGCTCCGGTGAGCTCCTGCGTATGAGGGGATGGTGGGTAATTGCATGCTTCGGAGCAGGTCAGCAGGCGCGCTGTCATGCGCATCCACAGAAGATGTGCTCGGACTGCGGCATACTCTGATGAGCATCCACTCCGCAAGCCTCAGATTATTGTGGCACATATGAAGTTGCCTGCTCGACTGGTGATTCTTTGCAACCGTGCCGACTGCGCAAATGATCATCCCAGGACAGACTGTCAGTAAGATTCTCTCAGGACTACACTCGCGGCTCACCTGCCAGGCGTCTGCCTCCGAGGGCTGCGACTCCAGCCCCGCCAGCGGCCCAAAAAGCAGCTCTCCTGCGGCGTCGGCGCCGTCTGCGGGCGCCGCCAGGGCCGGCAGCAGCGGCGGCCGCCGGCCACCCGCGCCGCTGGGCACTTCCAGCAGCAGCTCGCCAGCCTGCGCTCCAATTGCACAGGGTTAGCACGTGTCAAGATGGAGAGATGAGGCTTGCTGCCAATGGTCATGTGATATTGCTGCATCTTCTGCGGGCCGCCAGGAGTGTGAGTGCAGGGATGCCTGCGCGCGAGCACGAAGCTCGGCACCAGATGTGACAGGCAAGGCTATCCTGCATATCTTCCGAGCTGCGCGCAGCAGCCTGAAGCCCCGCACACCTGGCAGATGGTGTCCTGCACGAACGCCGCCAGCTCTGTGAGGAGCGCCGCCAGCGGGGCACCTTCGCTGCCGCTGCCGTTGTCGCCGCTGCCGCTGGCCCCAGCCGCGAGCCGCCCCCGCAGGTACGCCAGGCGGGACGCTAGCAGGAGGTCCAACACCTGTGCATAAACTTAGGGAATCGCATGTGCATCGAAGAGAATCCAGGGGCGAGTACACAACATCTGAGCTTGAGCCGACACGGACAGCCGTTGGATGTGCTGTCCGATGCAGCGCAGCGCCAGCTAGACGCCTCAAGTGACCCCGCAGTGGCATGCAGCGCTTGCAACGCCCTCGACGAGATTGGTAGAACATCAAGCGTTGTGAGAAATCCAAAAGAGAAGAAGAAGAAACGCCTTTCGACAATTGTAATTCTGTGTATACAACATCTGCGGCCCAGCACCCCATCACAGCATCGAAAGCGTCAAAGCTGGACTGGAGCATCAGCAATGGCGCTGGGGAAAGCCGTCGACTGGGCGACACATTGCAAGTACAGCAAAAGCGTCAAGAGCCACCGCAGATAAGCTACTGTCCCATTAGCCGGCTACGCGGGTCTGCAGCTGATGATTGCTGGTGTGTGCGGTGCCAGCCTGCATCTTGCTGCTGTGGCGGAGGCCGCTGGCGGCAAGACTGCCACAAGAACACCGTGCGCCTTGAACGGGCAATGCTGGGGTGCAAGCAGGTTTGGATACCGAATTTGAGCATTTCCCGCAAGTTCATTGCATCCAGAGGACGACGCCAGGCTGTCAACACGGGAAAAAGGTTGTTGTCACGAGCAGGTGCCGCACCTGTCTGGTATTCAACTGCTCCAGGAAGGCCGCTGGCTGTTACATGGGTCATATGGGCTAGCAAGTTTCACGAACACTCGCAGCACCTGTTTCGTGTCGAGGTGCTCCAGGAATGCTATGGCCACGAGCGCGTCTGCGGCCGACCGCGCCGGCAGCCCTGCGGCGCTGGCCAGCTGTCGACGCGCCCTGTCCAGGATCTGCGCCCTGCGCCATTGCACAGCCGCGAATGTCGGCTGTCGGGACACCAATACATGAAGCAATGCGCCGAAAGGGCGTCGAGGCGTCGACGATGGGTGGGGGCACCAAGGCAAGCAACCCAGTCTCGAGCATGGTAGGAGTTGGTAGGATTCTGCAGGGATCGGCATTGACAGCATAGCAGAGGCAGCATATGGCCAAAAGCCTTGCCTGAACTTGGCGACGAGCGGCCACTGCGTGCGCACGAGTGGGAACTGGCGCATGGGGCTCGCTGCGGCGGGCGCGCCAAGCACCGCATGCACCGCCTCCGCCTGCACCATTGGAATCTGAGTCACTTGGCATAAATAAACGCTCTCAGTGAGCCTGTGACCTTCTTCCTGTTCGTTTGTTGAAGCAGGCAAGCCCGGAAGCATGTGCTCTGAATGCACTGGTGCCGACGCGCCTGCAGGAAGCGGCGGGCGGCCTGCAGGAAGTCGCCTGCGTCGAGGCAGCCCCACAGCGTCTCCGGCGTGTCCACCAGGTACTTGACACGCACGCCCACCGCTGCAGGATGCAGAAGATGATACTTGTTGAGCGAAAGCAGCATTCTTACATCGAGATTCCATGGCCCGCCCACCGCTGCAGGATGCAGAAGATAAAATTTGTTGAGCGCAAGCAACATCGCTACATCGACATGTCATGGCATGGTGTAGCTGCAGCTGCAGCCGGGCATGGTGTGGCTGCAGCTGCAGCCGGGCATGGTGTGGCTGCAGCTGCAGCCGGGCATGGTGTGGCTGCAGCCGAGGCTTGAACAGCTTGCATTGGTTACACCCCCAATATGGGTGGCCCTTGATAATGAAGTGTGTTCTAGCTTTCCATGAGAGTGCACTGCGCACCGTGGAGCTGGTCCCGTTTTGTGGCGGCCGCGGATGTCGCCGGCCGCTCGGCGCCCTCCGCCGGCGCTAGACTCGCCGTCAGCCCAGCCAGGCGGCCCTGTGCGGTAATGGTGGTAATGCAGCCTGTTTTTGTGAAGACTACTCGGGCCTGTTGGTTATATTTCGATGCTTGGCGGCAGCACCCCTGTGCGTGCAGGCAGATCCGGCGGCGCCAGGGATTGGCGCAACTGCTGCGGGGTGCCGTGCACAAATAAGACAACCCACACTGCACCTGGATGCCGGAGATGTTGTCCACCACGGCGGTGCAGGTATTAGCCATCGCCAGGATGGTGTCGGCGCTGGAGATGAGGTCCCTGCGGATTTAGCACACTTCATTTGTAGAGACGTCCAAAAGCATGGCTGCGCCTCCAGGAGCAGCCTCATAACCACAGAATATCCGAGGATCTCTCTCAGTGTGACATGAGCGATCGTTGTCGGGGCAGATGCTGTGCATGCTCGCCAGCACATGCGCAGCGGCGAGCAAACCGTCACCGCCCAACGCACCTGTATGAGTCGCCGACCAGCTGGCGCAGCGCCACCTTCTTGTCCTCGATCTCCGCATTCGCCTTCGTCTCCACCTGCGTGGGGTCAGGGAAGAAGTTGAACCTCCGGAAAAGGTCGTCTGAGGTGATCCTGACTGACAGGCCTGGGTTGCCACATATTTACAGCACGCCAAACCCATCAAAGGCTGGAGTTTTCGCATCATAGACAGCAATCAGATGCACAGTGTATGCGCAGCAAAATTTCCTTCCGCAAATCTTGCCTCTCTGATCTCAGCCACGGTGGAGGTCTCGAATAGCAGCTCGGCCTTGCGAGCGGCCTCGGTCATGCGGTTCGCCTTCATCGGCTGCTGGCGCACCATGCTGACCAGCGTGAATCAGCTGCGATGGCTTGCAGTGCCTAGACCACTCCCTCAAGAAAGGGTAACGATGAGGCACCTCGGTCCAAAGCGCAAGGCCCTGGCGCGCAGTGAGCACAGGCTTGTGCCAAATGATTCGATCGGAATGCCCAGAAAAGTTTGAGCTGCACCATTGCTGCGGGTTTGTGAGCCTATGATTTGCTCTGTCGTCACAGCTGTGAAGACCGTGTGTGAAAAAGACCGCATGTCCGCAACTCCGGACTTGCCACACTTTCTGCTCCACAGCCTGATCTTGGACAATGTATCTTAACATTAAGTTGCACCAACAGCACTGAACACGTGATCCACACGTCTCGTGTCATTGTGTGTTCCTCAACAGCCTCGATAAGCTTGCAGACGATGTTGTGCCACTCGAGCCTATTCCCGGCGGGACGCACGTTGGGGTGCTGTACTAGTTTTCAGCAGTGCAGATGATCCCTAGGAGTGGCTGCCAGCTCGCACCTCGGGCGATTTCGTCATCGAAAGCGAGCGCAAAGCGGCAGCGGCATCAACGTCAACCAGCACGCAGGGCACACCCTGAGGCGACACAGCCTGAGGTTGCATGTCAACCTGACAACCCTGTGCGGCACACCACTGCCTTCTGGTACTGAAGAACGCTGCCGCGACATTGCGCAGGCGCAGACGACTCGTCACGTGACGGGTGCACCCGATGCTGTCAGGCGCCGAGGCGCATCAATGCATATGTCGACAGCGAGTTTGTCATCGACATGTGCGTCTGCCATGCAGAAATCTCGCAAGCGAGACCTATACAATTGCCAAGATTCATCGTATGCTGACTTCAAGACTTCGAGGCTTGTCACCAATCCATTGCCATGCGCAAAATGGCGCGCAGCCGGGCAAAACCTGGTGGTCCAGCAGAAAGGTCTGGAAGGCTGCTCTCATCATGTTTGGAGTGTTAATTCTCGCGTACGTGGCGTTCTGCGTTACGTACATGATGATCGTAGCTCGCTTTGTAGCTGGGCTTTTCAGAGACTCAAGCAGCAATTCCAAACAGGGCGGCCCGGTGCCGTGGCTGATTTCAGCTGCGGTGTCTGGGCACGGCTGATATGATAGCTAGATCTCAACTTGCCAGTTTCATGGCTCCGTTCGCGACCCAGCTGTAAGATCTTTGCCAGTACGGACACGTCCAACCGCTGCAGAAGTCCAATATTGGCAATATCATATCTGACTTCTGCATGCATGCAGAAGTCAGCGGGATTAATACTATTGATCCCGCTATGGTAGGGTTTGCGCAGCGGGATTAATAGTATTGATCCCGCTCGTCATTCCTTGGGCTTCGGCTTGAGCCGCGGGTCTGCAGACTTGTGATAAGATCCCAAAGCGTATCCGTTGCGCTGCCGCAATTTGGCAGTCCGAGCAGACCTCGGCGCATGGGGCGTGCTCTACATGCGCCCCACGGTGGCACCGGCGTCTGTGGACCAATACACGTAGAAGCCAGTTTGATCTGGCTCTGCAAGAAGCATATGAGTGATAAAAATGGCTGCTGCTGGTGAAGGGATGCATGATTAGCAGGTTGCTGCTGTCTGGCAGCAAACCCGCCGCAGGCACAGACAGCACTGCGGCGGGACACCTGCATGTGAGGCAACTTTTGTACCGCCTGTGTGGTAAATGAGGACGTGCTAAAGACGCTGCAAGTCTTGACGTGACGGATGCCCGTGCCTGCTGCGTGTGGGCCTGCAGGTAACGACGCGCGCAGCTGCCACACCGTGTGGCACTGGCCCTCAGCGGGCGGCGGCAGCTGCGTATACGTAGCTACGTAGCGCTATTTTTTTGTGCAGAAAACAAGGGATTTATGACTGAGATTTGAATTTTGATGCTTCATGTTGAAATTGAAATTTCGATCATAATGAGGCTGTTGGGGTGCAAGGAGTGAAGGCAAAACGTCTACAGGTGTGAAGACTGTGTGCATCCACGACTCCAGGACGTGCAGGGAACATTGCAAACCCTGAACTGTTTGCAACAGTTCAGGGTTTAGGGTTTAGGGTTTAGGATTTAAATCCCTTGCAAATTCAAATCCCTCTCTGCAGCTTTAAATCCTTGTCTGCTAATCCCTTTCTGCCTTTCTGCTGCAATCCCATTCTGCTCTAAATCCCTTTCTGCAGCCTGAAACCCTGCAACTTTGAATCCCTCTCTGCAACACTCTGCAACGACTGTACAGCGCAGGTGGTCCCCTGCTGCTCTCTTGAACGCCAGTCCCTCTGGCTTCGTTCACTTTACTAGAAAGGAGCATGCCGGCGTGCCAGTCGGGCCTGGCCTGGCCAACAAAAGCAGCAGCGCTTCCTCATATATACACAACACCGCACTACGCAACGGAGCTTCCTAGGAGCTTGTGCACTCGCACGGCTCGAGCGGTGCCGTCTCCAATGCAAGCGCTGCAGGGCGGCAATGCCCTCTTAGCAGGCCACAGGTGACAGGATATGGCATTTTCAAAACATCGATGCCATATGACTGACTAGTGCTGGGAGTCGATGTACGTTCCATGCCACTGCAAGGTGTCGTCTGCCGCAGCGGCGGCGGCAAGGTCCGTAGTGTTGCAGTGGCGGCGTGCTGATTGCGCACTGCAGTTCTCAGTTGACAGGTGGTGGTCATCAGCAAGACCGCCTGACGACTTGTCCATGAGTGGAGGCTGATGGTTTGCAGGACCTGTGGCCAGGCAAAGGCTGGAACGTTGCCATTACTCTGCTGGTGGTGAGCCTCATCTTGGAGGGCGTCGCGCCAAGGCTCTTGGCGCGGCGCCCTCCAAGACGAGGGCGTCTTCTGAGAGATTTTGATCAGCTGGTGTTCATGGCGCTTCGCGCTGTGAGCGCAGTCTTCAAACTTGGCTGAATGATGCAGCAGTTCTGCCTGTGTCGGAATCGCCGCACCGAGCTGTGAGACGCCTAGTTGACTAAGTACCAGCAACGCCTCCAAGTCCGAAACTGACCGGCGTCCAGCCTAGTGCTTCGGCTTTTTGGGCTTCGCCTTGAGTCGCGGGTTGGACGTCTTGCGCTTCGCAATCTTCTTCTTGTCAGAAAATCGGCTGCGCTCCGCCTGCAGCTTGTTGAAGCGCCGCTTGTGCGCCGTCTGCAGCTGCGCATCCGCCAGCAGTTCTTCCGTGAGCGTTTGCTTCCGCTCCTTCCTCGTCATCCGGCCTGCAGCGCAGTGAAACTTTCAGCGAAATATGTGTACATTCTAATTTCATCAAAGGAGTCCGCCAGCAGCTCCTCCTCGAGTGTCTGCTTCCGTTCCCTCACGTCATCAGCCTGCATTTTGACATATAATCGTTATCAACGATGATTGTAATTTGGTGAACTCAGGTATGGTCAAAGCCTGCAGCTGCGCGTCCGCCAGCAGCTCCTCGGTCAGTTGCTTCCGCTCCTTCCTCATCATCAGCCTGTGATATTTGACAACACAGGATTCTGTCATGTCACGGTGGGCAGGGGGGACAGGCGTGGCGCTTGCGCAGCTGCTGTCTGTCGACTTTGCTGCACTCAGTTTAGCGCAGATTCTGATGTCCTTCCGGTCAGCAGAATGTAGCAGGGCAGCACGAATGCGAGCATGTTACCTTTGCGGCGTGCAACAGCTGTCGCTCGATCCCACATATCAGGAGCACAGAAAAGGCGCACCGCTGGATGTCGGTAGGGGCCTCCACCGCGGAGCCCCTGGAAGTACTTTGGGACCTCTGACAGTGTCCATGCAGCAGAGGTCTCTGTTTTTTAGTTTTTAGGGTTTAGGGTTTAGGCGGCAAAAGGACGCACCACTGTAGAAATCTGTCGGACCTTCCACCACAGTGCCCATCTGGAAGTACTTGGGGAACTTGGTGGCGTCCGGGTTGCGGTAAAAGCGCTTTGGGTCAAACGCGCCACGCAGCGCCAGCAGCCGCAGGTCCTGCTTTATCTGCGGGCAGAGGTGGAACCGCATTGTAAACATCACACTTGTCTCAATTCCGAGAATTTGGTGATGTGTCCGGGTTGTGGTGGAAGTAATCCGGGTCAAACGCGCCGCGCAGCGCCAGCAGCCACAGGACGCGCTTGATCTGCAGCATTCAAAGCAGCCCCGTCGGCGAACAGTCCACGCTTACGATGTGGAGGAATGTGCAGCGAGGGGTGAGAGATCCAGCCCCTGCTGAACAGTGTTTGCCACGCTGGCTGCTCATGCATCAAGAATGTGCATAGCGTTCTGGCAGGGGGATCAACTTTAGCTGGTACATCAACCGAGTGCCAGGTCGTAGACTGCATCGAGGCAAGGACAGACACAGGAGCTTTTCGCACCTGAGGCGTGATCTGCGTGGCCGGCAGGTCGAACCAATCGGCGCCGGCGGTGTCGGGGCGGATCTTGCGCGCCTCCCGCGCGGCTCGGCGGGCATCCCGCGGCGGTGCCAGCAGCTGCAGAACGGCACGCACACGGAGTCGACATGGTTGAGCTCAGCAGCTGGGCGCCAGGGCACACCGGGGGGCGAACAGGCGAGGGAGCGGCAATAGGTGCCAAAGGTGATGTGGCACATCGTAACATGTTGCGTGTGTCTCGCCGCGTGTGCGTTTCAGACAGCACCGCGGACAGCCGCAGAGCCGTCGACCTACGCACCACATAGTATGTCCGATATACTGCGCCGCAAGACCTGGCAGCTGCCGCCGAGGGCTGCACTCACCTGCTTCGCCTGCGCCTGCAGGCTGCGGCGCGCCTCGGCCGCCAGAGCGTCCGTCGACTCGTCGCCCTCCGCCGGCGGCGGCAGCTGCGACGCCGGCACCCAGTGCAGCGCCGCTTTCTCTGCGCAGCACAAAGAAGAAGCGTCAACATGCAGGCTCGGCTCGCATGCTCTGACCTGACGCTAGCCATACACGCCGATGCCTGGCGCGCATCCCTGAACTTCAGAAGCGACAACTGCAGACTCACATTCGTGGCAAAGTGCCTTCCTTCCAGGGGTGCTCCAAGACAATGCCTTCCATCGCAGGTGTTTCGTAAGATCAGCGTGGCTTGGGAAACACAGATTTGCAAAGTGCAAGGCAAAGGCGCCCCACCTCTGGCGGTGATCTGCGCGCCCGCCAGGAGCAGGTCGGCTCCGGCGGCGCCGCCCGCCGCATCCTCCTCCATGTCCGAACCACTCGCCCCGTCCGCGCTGGTGCTGCCGTCCGACATGTCCGTCTCGTCGCCGGCCTCGCCCGCCGACCGCGGCTGCGCCGCCGCCATAGGGTTTCGCCGCGGCGGCCCCAGTGCCGCCGCCATGCCCGCCGCCAGCTGCCGCAGCAGGTCGTCCCCCAGCTGCGCGCCCGCGGCGGCGGCGTCGTCTTCGTCGTCTGAAGACGAGCCGCCGTCTGAAGCCGCGCCACCGGCAATGGCCCGAGTCGCGGAGACAGCAGCGGCCCCGCCGCCACGCCTGATGCCTGGTGAAGTGCCGCCGCCGCCACCCTCACCGCCGGACGCGGCGGTGTCCTCTGAGCCGCTCCCGGCGGCGTCAGACTGCTCGCTGCTGCTGGACTGCAGGGCTTCGGCGGCCTGCGAGCGCTTCACAGGCTGTTCCACATGCTGCTCGACCCCCTCGGCTGCTGCTGCGGGCGCTGCCGCAGCTGCCGGGGTTGAAGGCTCTGCTGCCGCGGCTGCTGCGCCGGCTGCTGCGCCGGCGTCTGCGTCGGCTGGCTGTGAGGGCTGGGCGATGTCAGCACCTGCGCGAGCAGAAACCAACACGCATCAGTCGGTGCTCCCTCTGCAGATTGCATTCTGCCTACTGCCACTGCATCAATATGCGGGACTGCCAGGCCAAGTAGCCACGCCCCTGGCAGGCGGCTGATCCTTGTATGTGGGAGTAAGCTGACTTCACAATTCAGGATAACACACCTGCGTTGCGCAGCGGGCTCTCTGCGTCTTGCTGCGGCTGCCTGCGCTGCGAACGCCGTGTTGTTGCCGGAGTCGCCGCAGCAGTCGGCTCCTCCGATTGGGCGCTGCCGCTGCCACGGCTGCGCATCGCGTTGCGCCGGGTGGTAACGCCAGGCAGCTGGCTGGTGTCCTCTGCGCAGGATCGACGCAGGCATGCTGATTGGAAGCACAGTAGTGGCGCAACGGGGGGCATCTTTCAGGCGCGGCACAGCACGGCTGTACTGGATTATGCGTCCACGAACTCCGCCATGACTCCCGTGCCTCCGTTTGTGTGTATGAATAGACTGTCGAAATACAAGGCACACGACTCGCCTGTGGCCTGAGAAGACGGCTCATCCTCGGCGGCTTCTGCCGTGTCTGCCTGGTTGCGGCGCAGTCGGGTGGAGCGCCTCGTTGCAGGCGTAGCAACGACCATCCTGGCTAATCTGCAGCACTGCAAATGAGATGTTGCTGCCGCTGTAGCGCGCTCAGGCCAGTTCGTTTTCGACACTTTAGGTGTTGTATGTTAGAAGCTATACATCTTAGGTGGCAAGAAGTCCGTTCCGCGCTGGCCGGCAGTTGCAATCTTTGCTTGCGCGCCTGCTCGTTTTCTTGTCTCGCGTACATCAACTCGCAGCCGGACAGCCCTGCGCGCGGTTACGCAGCAGCACCTGACGGAATTGGCAACCCGTCGGCCGCCACAGTCTTGCACGAAAGACGTTTTGCACGCACCTGGGCTCGACTCCGTGTGACCTGCGGGTGCTGGTGATCCACGTCACTGCCACACCGCCATGTCGGAGCTCAGCGACGACGTCAAGGCGAAGGCTCGCAAGCAGGCACGAAGCCGAGAAGCACATCACCGCCTTGGACCAGCCGCCTTTCCCTCGAACACGACCAGCAGAACAGCCCGCGCACAATGTCGCATAGATTGCGTATGGCTCGTCATCTGTGTCACTCCCGCAGGAAATTCCAGCCATTGCCTCCTGCTGAAGGCGCCGCCGCCTCCTTCCGCGCAGGTGGAGTTCTACTTCTCGGACAGCAACCTGCCGCGCGATGCCTTCCTGCGGTCCGCCGTCGAGGAGGCGCCCGACGGCTTCGTGTCGCTGGCGCTCATCTGCACCTTCAGCCGCATGCGCTCGCTGCTCGGCTTGGGCGATAGCAAAGTCGTCGCTGACAAGGCAAGCGCCACTTACCCTGCTCGTTCATGATCCGCCGTACAGTTCAATTGTAGACGGTCGGTCACCATCGGGGCTGCTGTGACTTGGTCGGTCCTAAAGCACACCCGTGTACCATTCTTGCGAACATGCTATTCTGAGCATCTCGACAAGCGGCGGGGTGTCTGCGGGTCTAGCCACTCGCAGCCACCTGACGCAAATGGGGCGCCGATCTTATGGCGTATGTCCCAGCGTCAACGCCGCAGAGCACCGCCACGGTCGCAGGCTGCCTCGGCAGCCTCCCGTGCACGGCGTGATCGCTGATTCCATCGCAGTGGGGAGCTGCGTCGCGGCATTTACCCTTTCTGTCCTACCCAGCGATCGACATACTTTCTCCAAAGGAGATCCCATTCTGCGCTCTTTGGCCGGCCCCGGCGTTGATGGCATGGCAGATGTCATGTGGCAGGCCAGGGACTAGTGAGACAAAACTGGCAGACGCAGCGGCAATCCAAAACCCCGACCCAGTGCCGAAGGGGGCAGAGAACGGCTGAGTAACGTGTCAGAAATACTTTATTGAGTACAAACCCTCCATGCATATCAATCGCAGGTGCCGGAGCACGTGCTGAAGGGCGTGGCAGAGGCGCTGAAGAATTCCAAAGTCGTTGTTGCCAGCGAGGACGGCACTGGCGTCAAGCGCGCCCAGGTGCGGGGTTCATGCATGACTTTATAGTTTACCAAATTCCTACCATCATTCCTTGCGGGGCAGGACGGCAGCATCGCTTTTCTGCCTTGAGCATTAGATGCGCCACTGGGGGGCATTGGTCAGGCTGTGTGGGCTGGGCATGCTGCAATCAGGCGCCTTGCAGCGGCACGAGACGGGACTCTGTGTGGCAACCTGGCACACCTCAGAAGCGCTATATGAAAGCCGTGGCTTGGCTGCGCGTGGTGCTTCTGACAAGCCAAGGCGCTATACAAACCCTTACGTGCTCATTTTCTTCTGAGGTGCTATATGTCACTGGTGCATCAGCATGACACAGTTTTGCAGATGCACACCGCCTCTTCTGCCTCTCCATGCTGTCCTCCGGACCCTCCGCATGTGAACCGAATGTTGACAGACCGTCTTTGCAAGCAGGAGTTGGGAGATGCTCTGATGACATTGCCGAGGGGTCGCGATCTGCCGCGGCCTTTTCTCTCGAGCACCAAATCCCTGTTGGCAATTTCAACAAGTCACAACACAATGTGGCATGTTGTTCTGCGCACAGGAGCTGGATGTGGAGGAGGCGGTGGCGCAGATAGACGAGCGGTCGCTGTTCGCCGCGCCCTTCCCGCACGACTCCTCCCTGGACGCGCTCATTGCGGTAAGACATACAAACCCCTGAGAAGGTTCGTCGGTGAAGTGACTTTTCCTGCTGCATCCTGTCGCACAGTGCAATTTTTTCGCCAGGAAGCAGGCCCAGACGACTCGCAGAAGGTCGAAACAAGAGTCCGAACGTGTTGCTTCCTGTGTCTGCAGATCTTCGCGGCGCACGCGCCCGTCAACAGCCTGCGCATGCGGCGCTTCCTCAACAGCAAGGACTTCCGCGGCAGCGTCTTTGTGGAGTTCGGCAGCAAGAAGGATGCTGAGATGGTGGGTCGTTCACGACTTAGCTGCTTCCGTTCTCCACCTGATGTCCATCTGTGTGCTGTCAGCTTGTACTGGTTTAATCAGCTGTTGTCCAGTGCCAACACTGACTTGGGCTCCTTCTCCACAGAAAGCAGAGCGGACAATCAGCGGAGGGACAGACAGCGGAGGGGCTGTGTGATCCTCACGGAATCCCTCCGCGAGTCAAATGTTTCTGGCAGCGCTCCCTTTCTGGCCGGCGGGTCACGGCCACGCACATCGAGCATGCGGGGACGGTCATCCAGACGGAGTCCAAGACGATGCAGCGGGAGTGCAACAAAGAGGACCAATGCCGAAATTCTTGATCGGGTCTCAATCGTTTTTGTGTTCTCCAGGTGGCGGCCACGCGCATCGAGCATGCAGGCGCCGTCATCCAGATGGAGCCCAAGACGGCGTATCTGGAGCGAAAGAAGGAGGAGCGGCACAACAAGCCGCAGTCGCCGCACAACCCCGAGGCCGCGCAGCCAGGCGCGGCGACTGCTCCTTGTGTTTTTCAAAGCTGTGCTTGCACTGGAAGGTTCCCACTCGCACATGCACGAAAAGCTCCCACGATCTGCTGCAAAGTTTCCATGATCTTTCGCAACTCCGGCTGTGTGTCCCAATGCCGGTTGCACTGACATCCCTGATTTTTGCACACTCTGTGTCGGATTCAAACAGGTCGGCACTGAGTTGGCTCCTCTACAAGCTTGTTGAAGACTTATCTCTGACGCTCCACAGACACTGCGGCACGAATGGAGACCTCGAAGACAGCCGCGGCGCCGGAGGCAGCAGCCTCCGCCCCAGACGCAGCAGCGCCAGCGGCCGAGGGCGACGCCGCAGCACCTGCGGCAGCCGAGCCAGCGGCGGCGGCGGCCCCTGCGGCGGCTGCCGAGCCGGCGGCAGCGGCGGCGGGCAAGAATTACGACATTCCGCGCAACAGCATCGTCAGCGTCAAGCTGGAGGCGGGCAAAGACGGCCTGGGCTTCCCGGCGGTACGGGAGGCTTTTGGCGGGCGCGACGCCGGCATCCGGCACGTCGACTTCAAAATGGTGAACGCGCCGCCCGCTCTGACGCCAGGTCCCAGACTCCAGATCCCAGATCCTGCATGCCAAACGCGTTCAGCGCCGTCCCCTCCAACATCCCCTCAACCCACCGCAAATGCTACTGCGTCAGCAGTGCACAAGGCGGTCGTCAAGCAGAGCATGAATTCCAATCGTTCACAATTCAAAGCTCTCACATCCCGCGCCCGGCATCCCGCGTTCCATGATGGCTTTGCCACCAGCACGACAATCTGATCAGCTTGGCAAGTGGGCGGCAAGGCCCTGACAACTGGCAGCAAAGGACTCGCTGATTCGTCTCTGGAAAGTCGCTGATTCCAGACGTCTCACCACCCTGTGCATTGGTATCAACAGGGCGCTGCGGAGGGCATCGTGCGCTTTGAGAGCGAGGAGGCCGCCGCAGCGGGCCTGGCGCGGGGCGAAGCCGACGGCACGCTGCCAATCGGCGACGACAAGCTGCCTGCGAAGATTGCACTGATTACCGGCGACGCCGAGCAGGAGCTCATCGACAAGGTGAGCAAGCTTGCCGCAATTACCTATAGTCAAATAGTCAAAAACAAACAGCCGATCAGGAAGTTGCCTGAGAGACCAAGCTTGTGATGTCTCACTTGACAAGGTGCCAGCGAAGATCACCGGCGACGCAGAACATGAACCCATTGACACATTGACAAGGCGCGCTGCCTGATTTGACAATTTCCTGATAGTCATTCAGCAGTGGGGAACGTGAAGTTTATTCCTGCTGTCATCACGCCTCGCCTTTCAAAACCCTTTCAAAACTCCATCTACGTTTGGCCTTCCAGGCGGTGGAGGCCATGAAGGCAAAGGACGCGAGGGACGGCGGCGGCGGCGGGCGTGGCGGCAGGGGCGGCCGCGGCGGCGGGCGCGGCAGGGGTCGCGGCGGCGGACGGGGCGGCGGCCGCGGAGGCGGCCGGAAACGCTCGGCCGACGACGGCGACGGCGGCCGTGGCAAGAGGCAGCGGAATTGACTGGGCGAGAATGAACGGGATCGACGGCCGCAACGTTGCGGTTGTGCGGCTGCAGAGCTGCTTCAAGCACAGTTTAAACACAGCTGGCACGTGCTGCTATTCTGGTCGTGTGGAAGGCGCGGCTGAAATTCTAGGCACATCATAAGAGCAGATGAACCCATGCTGTGTCCACTCCGACAGTCCTTCTTCAAAGCGACACAGCGTTCATATCCACGTATCCAGATCGTCATGGGTAGGCAACTAGCTAGGCAATCAGCTCATGCTGCCCCGCTCGAAGCAACGAACCCCAGCATCGAATTCACGAAGTTTAAGACTTCGTCAACTAGTAGTACTATCAGTCAGGAAATGCCATCATTAGCTGCTGGCGGTCCTTGGAACCCAGGCCGCGCTGCGCAGTGACCGACAGCCGCGCGCATCGACCAAGAGTGCTGTGCGGTGACAGTTCCTTTCGAGCAGGAGCCTCGCCCATTGAATGTACACAAGCGCAACATCGAGTCTTAATGGTGGTAGATACTTGGGGCTACGACGTCGCACAGCTGACGCCGTTGCTCGCGCTCTTGGGGAAGCAGTACATCCCGGAGGATCGGCCGCGCACTCGTTCTGGTTGGAGCAGATGCTACCGCCGGCGGGGAAGGTGCAGGCTGTGCCACATCGACCGGCACAAACATCAGCTCGGGCCAGCACCATGTTGGGGTGATACATTCGTCTTCCCAGGTTTATTCGTCAGCCCTAGGGTGATCGGGCCTGCACTGGTGCTTTAGCTGGAGTCACAGGCAGCGGCGCACTCCCCTGGGCAGGCATGGCCGCATGCCGGGCCGGTTCGCTGCCACTGGTGATGGTGCAGCGGGACGATGGTCCACACGCTCTACATGTGCTAAATTGAGTTCTAAATTGCTCATTGAATTCTAAATTGAGTTATTAATTCCTACGGCCCACCTTGCCGCTCGATGAGCTCTGCTCCGCGTCGCCGGTGATCAGCGCAATCTTTGCCAGCAGCTTGTCATCGCCGACCAGAGCATGCCCTTGGCGTCTGCCCGCGCCAGTCCCTTGGGAGCCCAGGCCGTCCTTCCCCGCCTCCAGCTTCACGTTGACAATACTGTTGCACGGGATGTCGTAGCTCTTGCCCGGCGTCCCCGCCGGCGGTGCTGCCGCCACTTTGGAGGCCGACGCAACTGCAGTAGTGTGCGCGAGTGTTCAAACCAGAGTCAGAGAAATGCCTGCAAGGGCAGCTTGGAATCCTGCCCAAGACTTCACAAAGTGTGTATAGATTTCGGGGTGACCTTGGCGGTGGCAGCATCCAAACAGAGCACAGGTCCAGCCGGCGCACTCCTTTCCGCCAACATCGACAATCCTGTTGTTTTCCGCTTGGCTGCAGGGCCGCACCAGCTGCGGTGGCGGCGGCGTCCTGGCGCTCGGCATGCTGTCCCTTCTCCCAGCTCCGGGTATGTCGGCTTGAGCTCCGTCCGGATGACAGCCCCCGCATGCTCGATGCGCGTGGTCGCCACCTGCGGAAATGAGTAAAACAATGTCAAAGAACAACAGAAGGAGGGTCCTGTCCGCATGACAGCTCTTGCGTGCGTGATGCGCGTGCCCATGACTTGCAAGCACAGCTGGAGGAGACCGGCAATCAGCTGTTGCAGTTGCAGAACCTGTTGCCGGCCTTCTGTCGCTTATGAACCTTCCGAGAATGACTTTGTGAATTGGTGTCAAGCTGGATTCACATCTGCTCAATGCTGGCATATTCGAGACCTCCATCCTCAGGCAACGTTATGCACGACAGGACAGCAGCGCTTGGGTATTCACGCGCAAATCACCGCCGAATATCTAACGGACGGCCTTGACTTCTGCTGATCCAGCCTTTACACATTCTCAACCTTCTCCGTCAGCCCCTTCTCGCTGAGAGTGCTTACAAGAAGCTTTGAGGGTCCAGGGTCAAAACCTCCAACAACAGCTTCGCCGCCGGCGCCACCTGGCAGGCCGTGGCTTCCCATGCAGTCTCCATGCCGGTCTGTCTGCATTGTCGATACACCATGCAGAAAAACTGTCTGAAGCTCTATGGTTGGTCATTATATAAATCCAGAACAGCGTTGCACAGACGCAGAGTTGGTATAAAATTATTAACTCTTCGCATTAATGCGAAGGCGATGTTACGTGACCAGAGAAGCCGGCGGCGGCAGAACCTGATAGCTACAGTCTAGGTTAATACTGTCTAGGACTTAGGCCAGTGCAAATGCTACAATTCGCAACTTGAATGGATGTGACAACAACAAAGACTCTGAATTGATGAATAACTAGCTAATTTGCAATGCTGCTCACGTCCAGACATCAGCGGTTTGGCCCTCACACCGTCTTCGTCTTCACGCGCAGAGCGACGTACACCTGTGGCAAGAGTATGTGCTTTTAAATATCTGAGGTTTTTTGCGGCTGTTTAAATCACAGATATTCCCGCTACGCCACTTAGGCACTTGCACCTCAGCGACAAATGACCCTGCCACTGTCACTCTGGCGCTGCGCCCGTCTGCCCCACAGATGCAGGCGCACAGAACGCGGTATTGGAGTGCAATCAATGCTATGGTTGGGGATGCATGATCGACTTGCATGAGAGACACGCACCAGGAAGCGGAACAGGAACAGCCAGCCGATGAGGACCAGTGCCTCCCAGGGCCACTCCTGCGGGTTTGCCTGCAAATTGCGGAAGCCGCGAGAGTCACAAGCCGAACAGCGAGACCCGTGAGAGGGGGGGGACTCCAAGGATTTGGGTGGAGCTGGCGGATGGAGGCAGCCGCAGAAAGCGGCCATCGTCTGCCTTTGCAGCAAAGATAAATTCGGCACATCAATGGCAGACATGTCATACAAGCTTGAACCATTCTAGCGCCGCGCCGGCGTCGAAAGCTTGTGCTGAACGCTGTAGGGTAGGATGGCATGGCATAGCATGGCATTGCATTTCATGCCTTCTCTTCTGGAATGCGCGTTGTAATGCATGCAGATCGACACACACGCACCGGCGTCGACAGCTTGTCCTGGATACCGGAGGTCGGGATGGCGTGGCACCCCGATGATGTTCACCATCTAGTGTGCAAAATGCCAAGCATGGGAGACACCGAAAAGGGAAACACCGAACAGCTGCGCACCGGCGTCGACAGCTTGTCCTGAATGCCGGAGGTCGGAATGGCGTGACACCTCGGGTTGGTCTTGTAGTCGCTCGGGTAGTATTTGGTGCCGCAGTCGTACAGGGTTGCGCCGTCAAACTGGATCTGCGTTGTGCAATTATCGATATTTTGGTTCTGAGTCGTACAGGGTTGGGCTGTCGAACTGAATCCGTGGCAGGAAACAGGGCAGCAGTCAGGTCTGCAGTCGTTCAGCGCTGCGCTATCTAGGTGGAGCTGCAGTGCTCCACAAGGCAGAGGCATTCAGCCGCAGCAGCGGCACATGGCAGCACATCTTGCAGAGTCGGCAGAGCATTGCGGGTTGGGCTGCATCACGCCGCACAGACTTTCGTGCCAAGGCGTTGGAACGCTCCTAATAAAACTAAAAACTCAAAACTGGACTTTGGTACGGGCGCAGGGGCAGCTGTTTCGCCTGGCGCGCCATGCAGACACTTCTGCACACACGACTGAAATCTACAATGTGCGCGCAACACACCTTTGTGAGTAGGTTGTAGCCGTAAAAGATGAAGCTCAGGTACTGCAGGGCGGAAGGTCACGGACTGAACCTCAGCAGATTGACAGGACACAGGCAGCAGAATCTGACGAGACTGCAAATCATTCATTTCAGCACCGTTGCAAGGGATTCCAGCAGGCAAACCCTAAACCCTAAATAATGCAGCATTCGCAGCACACCTTCATCCAGGCGATCCAGGACGGCAAGTTTGTGATGTAGAATCCTGCATGCAGACGAGCGCAGCACGCTCAAAAGGGTCGACCATTACCAGCGCAATCCGCTCGCACACAATGGTAGATTGCAGGCTTTGACTGCCGGCAACGCATGCAGGGCGTATGTCGTAGGCTGACAGATGCATGAACATCCAGCGCCTGCAGGTCTGCGCACCTCCGACCAGCATCATCGACAGCATGAGGACGCTCGTCAGCGTCTGCACGGCAGCGTAGAACCACATCACTGCTGTGCCGTGATGTACAGAGGCTCCACAGCGACAGGGAGTCTTCTGTTCATGCAGTCGCCTCGGCAATTTGCCCTGTTGCGCTCGTCACAGCGTCCAATTGTTGAGGACTAGATGTTTAGGCCCCATCTCACCTGCGCCGTCTTGGGCACCATCACGGTGGCGCCGATCAGCAGGCCGAAGGATTGCGCCACCAGCTGCACCAGCATCACGGTCGCCCAGTTTGCAAAGAAGCCGCCCGCCGTGCGCCTGAGTGTCAAAACTCGAGGTTGAGGACACAAGAACGATGCAAGTTGACTTCCAGCTGCACCATCATGGTCGCCCAGTCTGCGAGAAGGCCGCCCGCCGTGCGCCTGCACTGCGAGGAGTTACATGCTGAGCACGGAAGGCTGGGAGCATGAGTGCACATGCGCTGCACATGCAGATTTCCGTGCAGCATGGGGGCCCGATGTGGGATCCTGATCAATCAGCGGAGGCAGCCCAGGGTTCAAAGCCCAGGGCAGCGCAAGCCACTCACACCCTTTGAAAATTCCGTGACAACCTTGGCTGGCAGACATGCGGGGCAGCAGCATATCGCCACTTGCACAGGTCTGACAGCGCTACACAGAGAGTCAGCCAGAGAGGCTCACTTGAGCGAGCTCATGCTGTAGACGATGATGATGAAGATTGTCGGAATTGTGCAGTCCTGCAGCACGTTGACAGAAACACTGGAGATAACATCTGGAGGTACTGCTGCACTTGGAGTTTCTGATGCAGAAGACAGCAGCAGCAGCATCAGATTTTGCTCATGTACGAAAGGTTCTCACCATCGGCAAGTCGCTGGCGGTGCGGGCAAAGTAGAATGCCGACAACCGGTACATGCCACTCGCGCGCTCCTGTAATGACAGGATCGGCAGTTGTCGCCAGCATTCATGGCATCATGGCGAGACTGAGATTCGGATATCGCAGTCAGCATGTGGCAGGAGCAGTGTGGTTTAACGGCAGATGAGGCAGTTTTGTTCAATTTGTTGAGGTTCTGGAAACAATAGAATTGATCAGAATTCACATCAAAACAGCAGCTGCTGCGTTGTATGGCGCTATCACGTCTTGCATATGATCAAAAAGAATTGCATACCTTCAACATCATCTTGTACTCGTTGGGGAAGGTGAACAGCGCCTGCAGCACACCAAGCGGAGTCAAGCGCTGTCATGGCAAATTGCAGCGAACATGCGCCCAGTTTGAATCGAAACCCACAAAAAGCAAACATCAAAGATGTGAACGTTCTGCGAGTCCTGCATACAGCTGTTCCACGCTGTGAATTTCCCAAAGCAGCAGTGCCGGGATACAGAGGCGCTGCGTGTGTGCGTTCCGAGTGCTGCAGAGTGCTGCAGACCAGGGAGCAATATAGCAGCAATGCTGTTATAAAATGAGCGCACCGCAAACATGATGCGGAAGGCAAGAAAAAGCAGCTCAAAGAAGACCAGGCCTAGGATGTTGTTGGCATCGTGCACCAGTTCGCCCTTGCCCACGTTGAACCAGAAGAGACCTGCGCAGCAGAGAGGGTGAGTTCTTCAGAGGCCTCAGATTACCACGAGCCCAGAATGCTGTTGGCATCGTGCACCAGTTCGGCTTTGCCCGTGTTGAACCAGAACAGCCCGGCAGAACCGGATGAAAGCGGACTCAACACTTGGGGCGCCCAGGCCCGGGCACCTTGGCATTTGAACGCCTTGCCTTGCCGCCTGCCGCCGCCCTTCACACGCGGTGAAGGGTTTAGGGCGAGACATCACAGGACTTCAGACGCGGTCGACCCAAACGATGCTTGCAGGTGAGCGAAGGCCGGTGGCGGCTGTGCCCCGCACCTGCCGGAAGTTCCGCGATGCGGAGCTGTGCCATGTCCTGACTCTCCGATTGCCTTGTGAAGAGCTTTTACACAAGCGCTCCCGAGCGAACTGCACCTGATAGCAGGCCGACGATGAGGAGCTGCGCCATGTCCTGCGCCGACAGCGACTCGAAGCGTCGCGTCTTGATGCTGCGCACGAACAGGATGCGCAGCTGCTCCGTGTAAGTGGCGCCCCACCTGCAGGGTTTTGCAGATCGCGATGCAAATCAACAACGACTCTTACGCGTCGCATCCCAAACCGTGTCCCGTGCAGGCCATGGTTGAGGTGCGCAGTAACGACAAAGCAAACAACGCTGCGTGCGCATGCCAGCGTGTCATGCAGGTAGCATGCAGGTAGCATGCAGGTAGCATGCAGGTAGCATGCACAACTCCGGCGCAGCGCCAGTAATTCAAGGCTCTGTGCTGTTTGATTACCTGCTGGGCTGCCCCTTGCCCGGCACGAGAGTCTCCATGCGCGTGAGCGTGCGCCGCATCCCGCGGGCGCTTGCGGCAGGGCCGTTGGCGGAGGGGCCGCCGCACTCGGGGCAGGTGTGTCGCCGCTTCTTCGCCGCCAGCTCCGCGTTCTGCGGCACGCCAGAACCAGGTAGTCAAGCCACAAACCGGACTGCACGTGCTGCAGCAATGGCTGATACCGCACGCGTCCTCGGCTTGGCTGCCGCCCCTTCTCTGTGGCTGAGCAGAGGTGGTGGCAGGGCCTCTGACTGGATGGACGCCCAGCTGAAAATCTGTGCAGGCATTTTTTCGCCACCCTGGCGTGCGTGCTCTCGCGTCAGCTCCTTGTGCTGGTGGGCAGGAGGTGCATCAGACAATGTAGACTAGGTTGCCGACGCAAATGGACTGCAGTGGGTGCCAAAGATAGCCGAGGTCCAGGAGCTCGAAAGTTGAGAGTTTCTAGGGCTGCGACCCACCAGGGCCTCCTCGTCGTCACTCTCTGAAGACGTGTGCCGCGCGGCCGCCTGAGGCAGCGGCCACAGCTCCAATACAAGCTAACTGTGTCCAGACGCTGCGCTTCAACTTCTTCTGGCTCACCATGGTTTCTCCATTGTCGCTGCCTGAGCACGTGTGCCACGCGGCCGCCTCGGGCAGAAACCTGCTGTTTTGATTCAAAAAACCTGGATGGTGCTCAGGAGCTGCGGAATATTTTCCGGAATATTTGCGGAATTTTGCGAAATTTTTTCCGCTGTGCTGTGACTCACCAGGGCCTCCTCGTCGTCGCTGTCTGAAGACGTGTGCCGCGCGGCCGCCTGAGGCAGCGGCCGCAGCACGCCTATCTGCTCCGAGCCCGCCTCAATGTCCAGCGCTTTCATGCCATACATCTGCACGCACAGACATGTACACAATGAGCTTCAGCCGAGCCATTTGTTGGTCCTGGATGTAGGGTTTAGGGTTTAGGCGCACTCAAACATCTGCTCCGAGCCCCGCTCAATGGCCAGCGCCTTCACGCCGTACATCTGCGCGGCAAACGCAGATGTACAGCACAACAAAGTCAGTATGCTTATGTGCTTTCAGGTTGCGAAGCAGAAGGCGCACGTGCAAAGCAGCTCGACTGAACCACAGCTTTTGGCGCAGCTTGAGACGCAGACGAACGAGGCGCATCACGAAATTCTTTCACCCACGACACGAGCAGCCGAGGTGAAGAGGCTTTGGCCACTACGAACCAAGGAATCACGAAGCAGCGGGCATTTCGGGTTTCAGCGTTTGCGCCAGCTACCTTGCGCAGGGAGCCGGAAGGCGGGCCCGGCAGCGCCGCCGCCGCCAACGCAGCCGCGCCCTCCAGCGACAGCCGCGACGCGAGCGGCAGCGAATCCTGCACCGCGTCAATGCCGCAGCCTGCACATCATCAGTACATTTCAATCTTGTGGATTTCGCTTGGATACCGGTACAGCCGCGATGCCAGCGGCAGCGACTCCTGCACCACGTCTGCGCCGCTGCCTGCGGCGGACAGACGAATAGTTGCCTGGTGGATGGCTAAACGCTGCATGTCAAGGTGTGGGAGTACGCATCACTGCTCAGCTGCGATGTCAGCGACTTTTGCATTGCGGAAACACCGCCGGCTGCATAGCCTGCATGCCGTCGAGTGAAACCACCAGATCCTCAGCCCTCCAGGAACACGACACTGAAAAATGGAACTTGCAGCACCGGACACACTGCCATATCGACCCTTGCAGGAAGGCCCATCTGAATCCTGAGCCCACCTGTTAGGTCCTCATCATCTTGGCGCCGGCGCCCCTGACGAAGTTAGATTCCGTGTATTCTCTCGGGCTGACAACAGCAGACAAGGATAGGTTTGCCATCCTAAACCCTGCCCTCACCCGCCAGGTCCTCTTCACCCTGGTAGCCCTGGGTGCCGGCGCCCCGGGCAAGGAACGTCTCGCTGCTTTCGATCAGGTGTGCCAGGCCCTCCGTCCCGCTCCTGCAAATGTGATCAATGTGGTGTCACGTGTCGCTGCAACAAGGCGATCGAGGAGTTGCAGGCGTCGCTGAGCGCCCTCGGGGCTGGCTCAGCCCGCGGGCGAGGACCGGCGCACCAGCACAAGGAATGAAAGGCCGGGAGATAAAGCGCCTGTATGTCTGTTCGACTTTGGGAGAGAGGTTCACCGCCTTGGGTTCCCTAGAGGCTCGAAGCCAGCCCAGGGGGATGAAGGCGGACTCAGAATTGCCAGGTCCTACCTCTGAGGCGCGGCGACGGTGCCCGAGCCCGGGTCAAGGCCGGAGCCCGCACTGTTGCATTGCCACATTCCTCAGAACATCAGTATTCACAGCCGTTCCAGTGCCATTGTGTGGTGTACTCACCGCTTGGGCGCGGCGACGGTACCGGAGCCCAGGTCCAGGATGAAATCCGCGATGTTTGTTCCGTAGGGCAGCGTGTAGCCTAGCCGATGGAACCAGTCCGCCGCCATGCCCGCCTGCACCAGATGCGGTCAGCTGATTCGGAGACGGATGAGGTGAGGGAATGCTTGGGGGGATGCAAAGGGAGCCGCATGGGGGGATGGAGCGGATCTCCGGCAGCCAAGGAGATAATGTGTGACTTGCGAATGCAAACAGTACCAGGAACTAGACGACATGCAACCACAGGAGGTCACCTGAAAACTCCCATGAACGTCTGGATTTGCTCAATGTGGGGCAGCGACAGATGGGAAGGCACAACAGCGACATGGTCAGCACCTTGCCGTAGCGCAGCAGCCGCCCCTCCGCCAGCAGCAGCAGTGCGTCCAGCAGTCATTCTGACGCAAGTCTGCCTGGTGTATAAAGCGCACCTTGCCGTAGTAAAGCGGCCGCCCCTCCGCCAGCAGCAGCAGCTTGTCGAGCAGGCCGTACAGGCGCGCAGACGGCTGGTGTATGGTGGTAATGACGGCACGGCCGCCGCTGGCGAGGCTCCGCAGACTCTCCACCAGCTGCAGCGCCGTCGTCGAGTCCAAGCCGCTGCAGGGTGGACAGATTTACATACCTTGCGACTAGAACTTAGAGGCACACAGCGACCCCTCCAGCTGCAGCGCCGTCATGAAGTCGAAGCAGGCAGAATGGCGTCCCTCTCCCTCCCGTCTCGTTACTGACTGCTCAGGATGCACAGAAGCAGCGCGCCTGGTGGGCTCGTCCAGCAGCAGCAGGGAGGGGTTGATGAGGAGTTCGTGGCCGACGGACGCTTGCGCTCGCCGCCCGACACGCCCCGCCGGAAGTAACCACCTGCGTCAGTGCCAGCAGACATCAGCCGATCGTCGATGATCTTCAGGTTCTGATCAGTGTTGGAGATCTCCAGGCTTCGTATCACCAAGGCAGTCAATATGAGCTGGAGCATCCAGACTGAAGCTCCTGGGCATCCCGACCGCACGCTGCAAAGCAAACTCTCACCTGTTCTGCCTCATATACCGATCACGACTTGCACAGATGCATTCTGCACTGTGTGGCTGCAACAGCGTGCGCACCGATGATCGTGTCGCGGCAGCGGGTGAGGCCCAGCGCGGCGATGACGGTCGTCACTCGGTCGCGCTTGGCGGCCTTGGTCATCGTGCGCGGCAGCCGCAGCTGCGCGGCAAACCACAGCGTCTCCCACACTGTCAGGCTCTCGTACAGCAGGTCGTCCTGCGGTGAAGACAGTTCACGAATTCACGTGAAGTTCACAACTCATCGGAAGCTCAGGCATCGGAACAAAGACCACCGTCTCCCACACCGTCAGGCTCTCGTACAGCAGGTGGTCCTGCATGCAGAACACCTGCTGACGACAGACAGACAGCCATATAGCCTCAGTCGAGGCCTGAGCTTGCCGAACAATGCCAGGCATTGTCTGCCATGCACAGGCCTGCACGGCCCTGCAGTGTTGACCGGCCGTTGCTGCGCAGCAAGGATAATGCTGCTACGTCAGATCAGCGGCGCCGCACCTGCAGGACGAAGCCCACTTGCCGCTTAGCGCGCTTGTTCAGCGGCTTGCCGTTGTATGTCACCACGCCCTGCACCGTCATCATCCTGCGCAGCAAGAAGTTGAAATCGAGTGCTTGCACGCATATGCGTAGTGCTGCTGATGCGATGCTGCAACGGCGCAAACCGATAGCATTGGCCTGGCCAGGCATCACACACATTGCGAATGCCCACTGGTGTCCTCGTGGCAGCTGTTCAGTGCGGCAGATCTCATGCGGCACTCTACCATGTCGCCGCCTGACATGGAGACAGAACTAAACCGGTGAAGCCGTCACTCACTTGGGCATGCGGCCGCCGATGATGGACAGCAGCGAAGTCCTGCCGGAGCCGAGCACTCTCTAAGCTACCCCAATCTGTGGCTGAGAAAGTGTAAATTATCGCAAAACATAAAGATGGCGAACATTTTTCAGAAACTCACTTTGGCACGCGGCCGCCGATGATGGACAGCAGCGACGTCTTGCCGGAGCCGCTGGGTCCCATCAGCGCCAGCAGCTCGCCCGGCAGGCAGCAGCCCGAGATGCTCTGGAGGATCTGCGGCGGCAGGTGCACAGGAAAGGTCAGCATGTCATGCGCAGACCCTGCGGCGTGCACTGCGGGTTATGGTAGCAGTTTGACGCGCTAGACCATTCCCTGCGCGGGTGCCTGTGTCATCACACTGAAGACCGTAGTGGGTGGCTCGTGGCCGGAGAGAAACCGACGATGCCAAAAGACACCCAGCTTGGCAAACCTTCGAAGGGCCGCTGACGACAAGATTGAACCATTGCCCCGGTGGTGATGCCAAGGAAAGCTACACCAAACCACCGTCTGACGCAATGCGTCAAGTATGTCCTTGACAATGGTTTCAGCAAGCTTTGAGCAACATCGCCCCTTCAGGCGTTTTATGTGTTGCAGTGATTGGAGCACTGCAGGCAGGTCCGGCAGCCAGCATTGATTTGGTCGCACACAGCCATCGGCAGTTTAGCGCAAGCCTTCAAGCTCTAGGCATATCGCACGAGAGTTTTCTGGGGATCGTAAATCCCCAGACAGCAGCCTCAAACGGCGTGTTGTACATGTGCTCACGACTAGGTTTCTACGAGTCTGTCTGAAGCGCCTGAAACGCCGCCTCTGCAGGCCAAAGAAGCCACAATAGGTTCGTAGTCAGCATATGGACTGTTTGGATCGCAGAAAGCAATGCTCGTCGAGTCGCAGCGGCCAGTTATGGCGTGTGATTTGGTGCCAGCTGGAATTTCAACGCCCGCGCATGAGACCTGCGTGGCGCCAGAAGAGTCCGCGGCAGCGCTAGGCATGGCAATGCTGCTGAGTGAACTGACAGAGCTGCTGAAAGACTGCCACGGACCGCGTACGGCGGCAGCGTGCATGACCTCGACGACCGAAAACGTGGCGGTCAGGGAGCGAGTGTACCGGCGCCCTGACGCCTGCGCCGCCTTCTAGAGCTGTTATTCATCGGTTGCATCATGTTATGATGGGGTTCCAAGCATTCAAAGCGTCTGATCATGGGTAGCCCCGCCCACCTTGCGCATCGCTGGCTGCACAATTGCGCCATCCTTGCGCGGCTTCAGCCAGCCGGGGACCAGTGGCTTGACGCCAGGACCCGCCAGCACCTCGCTGCTGACTCCCTTGAAGTCCAGCAGCAGCTGCTTGTAGGCCTCGATGGGCGGCATGACTTCGTGGACATCGAGCGTTGTGTCGTTCGCAGCCGGCTGCTCAAGCTGCTCGCCATCCTCCTGGACTGCAGAATACTCTGGGAGAGCATCTGCGTCCACCGCCATGGCGGCTGAGCAGCACTGGCACCGTGGCAAGGCTTGAGCTTGTTACAGCACCAGAGGCCCGAGGATTGTTCGCTCGTGGCGTTCACACATTCGATGACTGACCTCCAGGCTGCCGTGAATGAGACAATGATGAGTTTACAAGACCCTTTGGCACAGGCGGCGCTGTCACGCCAACTGACAAGACCGCAACGGAAAGCTGAAGGCGAGGCGTCCTTTTGACCTCTATTCAATGCAGGGCGGGGCCGGAAAATTTTGCGGCGGACCCAGTGCTGCAGCTTGCCAACGACTCAGCGACGCCAAAAGAGACTCTGCAGTATATTGTGTGCAAACAGGTTTGGCTGATGCTGAATGCCTACAGGTACATGCCGGAAATGCAAAATGTCGGCAGATACCTCTGACCGGCGCCATTCACTCTGCAGCCGCGAAGGCAGCCTGATAACATCCGCTGACCTCATGCACAACCCTGCACGCGAGCCCTCGAAGCCCCAGCAGCCTCTGAAGTTGCCCGAGGGCAGCGGCATGCAAAGTATGCGGCCTCCTCCCCTGCACCTACCGTTCAGCTGGCCACAGCGCCGCTCGCCGTAAAGCAGTGCCCCACACCAGCATCCCAGAGCCTGCCGTCACGCCAGAGCCTACCGCCCGGCAGGCTGCCGGCGATGCGCAGGAACCGCGGCGGCGGCGAAATTTGAGGCGCCGCCGTCGCTCACCCTGCGGCCGGTCGCGGCTGCGCCTGACGGCGTCCGCCGGCTGCCTGCCTGCCTGCCGCGGCCGCGTGCTGCCTCCTGGCCATCGTTTGTTCAGCCTCCACCGCCCCGTACGTGCTGTGGTGCACTGTACCTCACAGCAGCTGCGAGGGCATGCAGGGCATGCAGGCCTCCTCCCGCGCCGACGCCTGGCTGACCTCGATCCACCTGGCCAGCACCTCGCCGGCCTTGCCTGCGAGCCAGCGGACACGCGGTGTGGGGAGCGGTGAGGCACATACTGGAAATGCGTTTGCATATCATAAAAACACATGCACTTGGAAATTTGGGTAGCTAGCAGCGCAGCCCCACCTGAGCGCCGTGCCTCCTGTGCCGCGGTGACGCCCTTCGTGGGATTGGCCGCCATGTTGGCGGCGGGCAGCATTCAACACATTTCGGAATGAACATGGGGACTGGGCATTCACAGCGTCGAAAGGTTCCTGCGAGATGGCCTGCACCTGAGCGCTGCGCCTCCTGCGCCGCCGCGACGCCCTCCGCGGGGCTGGCGGCCATGTTGGCGGCGTGCAGCGCGACGCCCGCATTAAGGTTGAGCGCGTCCGCGACGGCATTGCGCTCGCCGCCAAACACGTCCTGTGGATGCAACAGTGTGCTCAGCAGTTCAAACCACATGGGACACGAGACTCCTGCAAGGCTTCTTCCAAAGTCCGGGCAACAGGATGACGCTAGCGCATGCGGGTAAGCCAACCTCATCACGGCTGCATCAGACCTCAAGGCATGCACCGAAACGTGAGGCATAACTGGCGCACCCATGACCAGGTCGGCATTGTGCACAGCGTCAACACAGGTTCAAAGCCAGCTTCTGTCCAAAGGAGGGTCCATGCAGGGAGGCTTCAGGCTGTAGCAATCGAGCGTTACGGTTGTGTGTACTGCCGAAGCGCACCATAAGCAGGTTGGCGTTGTAAGCGGCGTCGCCGCCGGCCAGGTCCGCGATCTCGCAGCGCGGAATGCCCAGGTCCTTCGGTTCCAAGGTGTAAGTGCGCATGCCCGTGGGCGTCACCTGGAAAAGTAAATGATGGACTGTCTGAAATGTGATGGCTGAGAATTAGAGTTGCGGGTGCTTCACTGCACCGTCAGGTCCGCGACCTCGCAGCGCGGAATGCCCAGGTTCTTTGGCTCCAGCGTGTAGCGCGTGACTGGGTGCGTCACCTGACGGGAAAGGGGTTTTCCTTGATTTTAATCCACGGAAAACCCCTCCGTGTTCTCGGTAGTAGTTGCTGTCGAAGTGCGTGGGGCTAATTGCCCAGGTCCGGCAGCCACAGGTGCATGTGTCCATCAACATGAGCTGATTGGAATGAAGCTCACATTGCATTGCTGTTGGCCTATTGTAGCTGAATCATGGCAAAGGCGGTTCTGTGTCGGCGCATCCCATCCTCTGCACGAGATGCGGGATAGCACCAACGGCCATCCGCATCGTGGGCTGACGTGTAAGTCAGGCGGGGCTCGAAATCGTGCCGTCGGTGAGCCAGCCCTCCTCGTTCTGTGCAAGGCGTCAGCTCTGACAGCCCATGCAGCGGTCTATCTGGCAGCTGTCTGCTCCAGTTATGGGTCAGCGCCAGCAGGTCTGTCTGTCAGGTCTGTGCCGCATGAGGCTGTGTGCAGAGGCTGTGCACCAGCGAGTGCCTGCAGTCACAGCTTTGCCCCTGCAGCAGCTGGCAGCCTCGTGAACATGCGTCGCGCTCACTTTACTGATGTCTGACGCCCGAGCAGCGTTGGCTCGTCCAGCCCGAAGCTGTGCCCGACCAGTGCATTGTGCAGCCCCGGTCGCTGCAGCACCGCCGCCATGAGTAGCCTCCGTTCTTGTCTTGTCATGGGGAATTTGCTTTTGAGTCCGTTTTGCAGCTGTCCTTTTGTGGAAGTGCTTGTTGAAGTACCCTACCTCAATCACGTTGGATGGCCCGAGCGGTGCCAGCTCGTCCAGTCCGAAGCTGTGCACGACAAGCACTTTCTGCAGGCCCAGCCGCTGCAGCGCCGCCGCCGTCAGCAGCGCCACATTTTTGTGTTTCTGTTTTCCCTTGGTTTTCTTTCGTTTCTGCGCAATTTCCATTATCTGAACTCTCACCTCAATGACGTCAGAGGGCCCGAGCGGTGTCAGCTCGTCCAGTCCGAAGCTGTGCACGACCAGCGCCTTCTGCAGCCCCAGCCGCTGCAGCGCCGCCGCCATCAGCGGCCCCACGTCTTTGGAGTAGACGCCGACGAGACCATAGGCTGCGCGCGCCGGATTGAGCATGGGGCCCAGGATATTGAACGCGGTGCGCACCTGCCGAGAAGACAACAAAGTTTGGACAAAACGGATCGGGAAGGCAGTCACGGTTGTCCTCTGACGAATGCGATGCCAGACAGGCTGTGTGCTGCGCGCGCGCGGGGTGAGCATGGGGCCTAGGATGATGAATGCCGTGCGCACCTACGGAAAAGAGCAGAAGCACATGCATTGATCGCCAATCGAGAAGGCCACTGCAGCGGTTGCCTTCGAAAGGGCGCTCGCACAGCCGCCTATGCTGCAGGGACTGGGGGAGGGGTGATGTGTCCAATGGCCTGCTGCTGCCTCACCATGGGGGAGATGGCCTTAGCCGAGGTGACTTTCAAAAAGCAAGACATGTCGGCAGCTCCTGGCACGGGTGGCAACGGCGGCCAAGGAGGAACCCAACAATACAGAGAGCCCAATAACTTTGCCGCGGCCTTTCAGGGTTTCAAAACGCGAGTTTCTGAGTCTCAAACAGGCGTTGTTGCGCACCCCCAGCGCCTTCTGCACGTGGCGCACGGCTGACATGGCAGGGTGGCTGTCTAATTCTTCCGGGTAACGAACGTCCATAGAAGTGAGGAAGTGTCAGGAAAGGGAACCGGCACGCACCCCCAGCTTCTTGCGCACGTGGCGAACGGCGGCTATGGCGGGGTGGTAGCGCGGCGCGCACATTCTCGGAATGCTGCGGAGGTTTTAGCGTGACAACAATGCAACGGTGACGTCTGCTCACCCCCAGCTCCTTTCGCACATGGCGGACGGCGGCCATGGCGGGGTGGTAGCGCGGCGCGTACATGAAGCCGACGCCCGCCTCCCTCACGCAGCGCGCCACCGACTGCGGGCCCAGGTCCACCGCCACGCCCAGTGCCTGTAAGTGAAACAAAAAGTGATAACTTGGAGAAGCTTTCACATGAAGCTGACGCCTGACTTCCATTACAGCGCGCCACCGATTGGGGTGCCAAAATCCACTGCCACGACCAGTGCCTGGATGAGAAACGTGGAGAGAGCTTGAAAGGGAGATCAGAAACGAAAGTCCAGGATGCTGTGAAGCCCACGCCCGCCTCCCGCACGCAGCGCGCCACACTCTGCAGGCCCAGATCGACTGCGACACCCAGCGCCTGTAAGTGAAAAAACAAAAGTGAAAACTTGGAGAAGCTTTCACATGAAGCTGACGCCTGACTTCCATTACGCGACGCACCACCGATTGGGGTGCCAAATACACCGCCACGCTCGGCGCCTGGAGGAGAAACGTGTACAGAGCTTGAAAAAAGATCAGAAACGCAAGTCCAGGATGCTATGAAGCCGACGCCCGCCTCCCTCACGCAGCGCGCCACCGACTGCGGGCCCAGGTCCACCGCCACGCCCAGTGCCTGTAAGTGAAAAATAAAAGTGATAACTTGGAGAAGCTTTCACATGAAGCTGACTTCCATTACGCAGCGCGCCACCGATTGGGGTGCCAAATCCACTGCCACGCCCAGTGCCTGGATGAGAAACGTGTACAGAGCAGGAGATCAGAAACTCAAGTCCAGGATGCTGTGGAGCCCACGCCCGCCTCCCGCACGCAGCGCGCCACACTCTGCAGGCCCAGATCGACTGCGACACCAGCGCCTGTAAGTGAAAATAAAAGTAAAAACTTAAAGAAGCTTTCACATGAACCTGACGCCTGACTTCCATTACGCAGCGCGCCACCGATTGGGGTGCCAAATCCACCGCCACGCTCGGCGCCTGTAACGCAAGGGAGGACACAAGCTGACCAGTATCTCGGACGCCAGAGTGTGGGGCAATGTTAGGGTTTAGGCTGTTGCCAGCGAGACTGACGCCTGGCTCCCGCACGCAGCATGCCGCGCTCTGCAGGGTCAGGCCTACTGCAACACCGAGCATTTGGAGGCAGGATGCTCAGCATGCTAGGTGAGTCCACATGTTTGCGTCTGATGCAGTACGCAACAGAGCCGGCGGCCGCCTCTTGTGCGCAGCACGCCACCGACTGCGGCACCAGGTTCACCGCCATGCCCACCCTGCAGTGGAAACGAACCCCTCTTGCAGTGTATGGGCTTTGATCCACTTTCATCGACGCCCGCCTGCTGCACGCAAGCGCGACGCGCACAGGAAGACAGGAATAGCTCCTCGAGGCATCAGATCTGCAGCGGAGGAACGCTCAATGCAAACGTTGCTCCCAACAAGCAACGCCATGCTTTGCCATGTTTTGCCATGCTTTGCCATGCTTTGCCATGCTTTGCCATGCTTTGCGATGCGGCCGCCGGCAGCAGCCACCACCCCAGCGCCAGTGTTCTTGAGCTTTGTTCCCCTCGTCAGGCAAGCAATCAGCAGACTGTGAGAGTCTCCCTAACCTGCAGTGCTTCAAGCTTTGTTCCTCTCGCCAGACAAGAAATCTCAGCGGACTGTGAAAGTCTCCCTCCTCACCTCCAAGACGTCCGCAGAGCCGCAGAGGCTGGACACCGAGCGGTTGCCGTGCTTGGCAATGCGGCCGCCGGCGGCGGCGGCCACCACGCAGGCGCCGGTGCTGATGTTGACGCTGCCGATGTTGTCGCCACCCGTGCCCACGATGTCCAGCACTGCAGCAGCAAGTCGTACCTGAACAGATGCTGAAGCTTGTGGATGCTGCTTCGAAAGGTGACACCTGTCACTCAGACGTTCTACTGTGCGAGGTACTCTACCCTTCCTGGCTGCTTGGGGCAGCCGCTGTGGTGCGCCGACAGCAGGACGGACACATGTGTGTAGGGTCGCAGGTGCGTGCAACCGAGACCTGGCTGGCAGCAAGAGCCGCAGGCGTCGTCTTTCCCAATTGCTGCCAGGCGGCAAGAATCGCAGGCAGTGCCTCGTGCGCGCCTATCCCCTCCCTTCTGCTGGATGTGGCTGTACGTTCATCAGTGACATGCGCTCACCGTCCTCGCCCATGTGCATGGGCACCGCCACCTGCAGCATCGCCTAGACCCTGGAATGGGCCATTTTGATTAGGGCTTTTGAGTCGCTCACCGTCCTCGCCGATATGTACCGGCACCGCCACCTGCAGCATCGCCTTTGCCAGGCCGGCAACCTCGTCCGGCGTCTCCCCCTGCTCACAGCAGGCAATCCTTGTAAGCGTCACTGCAAAATTAATCAGCTTGTTTGGTACCTGATACATCCAATAAATGAACTGTTGTGTGCTGGGCGGTCATGTCTGCGCTTCCACTTGGAATGGGTGCGTTCACGGACTCCGGCAATGCTCATACGGTGTCACGCAAGCGGCAATGTCACGAGCTCACCTTTGCACGCAGCAGCATAAGGAACGCGGCAATCTGCACCGGCTTCCCCTCCCGCAGCAGGGCCTGCGGCATGATTGCAACACACACAATAATATGAACAAGGCGATACAGGTCTAGATTGACTGCGGTGATGCATGCGACATGCGAGCACGCTGCAACATGCAGGCCGCGCTTCGTCATCGAGCTTGCGCTGTGGCGTGGTGGAAATCAGGGAGGACAGGAATAAGAGGCATGTGCAGACAGAGAAGGGTTGTTGATGAGGAGAACTCTGGTAACTATCCAGAGCCAGAAAACGGTGTAAGACTTGGAGTGACCAAGCTTTAGAACGTCCGAGTGCAGTGTCGCGCACTGTGAGCGCGGCCTCGGTGTCCGACTCGCTCAGGCCGGCGCCGTCCGCCAGCGTGTCCAAGAGCTGCGGTCAGCACGGGAATTTTCCTTGATGGCAAGTTCTTGATGGTCTGCATGCTTGGGGCGCTGCGGCGGCAGCGGTCCAGCGCATCAAGATGACGAACCGGATGGCGTTGGGGGATGGCGTGATGGCACAGGAGGCTGTATGTATCGTCTCAGATGCACGAGAGCGCACGAGAGCGCGTTGGTGCTGCAGGGCAAGGCAGGGGTGAAGCGCTTGCCATGCCGACGCTGAATGCCGCCGGCGAGGCAGCTGCCGTTAGGTCAGCCGTCCCGGCCGCCCAGCACTGGAGTGATTGCCTGCGACCATGGCGACCCCGCTGCTTAGCAGGGAGGCGTCTCGCTGCTGATCCCGCTGCTGGTCGGATTTTGCAAGCTGTCAGCTGCGGGTGATCTGCGAGTGCAGCTGCGTGCTGACGGCCCGAGGTCTGCAGCGACATGCTGCTGATGAGTATTTTGGAGTTTGAGTTGGAGTCAGAACATTGACGTCGGATACAAAAGCTGAATCTTGCGTGGCTAGCAGTGTGCAGTCAGCCTGCCCTACTATCGTCCAATGCTTTTGAGCTTGGGATCGATTTTACACGGCAGCGAACTTGCGATATGGTTAGAGTCGTGTATTTCTGTGAGACAGTGTATTGCTCTGAGGGCCGGCAAAATGCGCTGATGCGCTGGTGAAAAACAGGATCACCTCATCGGAAAGGGTGGATGAGAAACTTGCTTTTCTCGGGTGGATGAGAAACTTTGCTTTTCTCGACATTACATCCAGTGTGGGCAGATTAATTCACTAGGTGTGTTTGTAATTAATTAATTAAAAACACGATGTTATTAATTATGTTACTAATCCCTTCCTGACCGCCACTGAAGCTGAAACACCTCGGGAAAAGTCGGATTAATTCAAACGAAGAAGCTGGAAA
>JAABUL010000638.1_pt1 | contig 73804 bp, 78 predicted proteins | sample 5559151 | NCBI WGS metagenome assembly JAABUL01 (sample SAMN10711876, study PRJNA513368) | rock metagenome | isolation source: Antarctica rocks | place: Antarctica: Victoria Land, Pudding Butte sud | reverse complement strand
CAGTCGGTGATGGGTGAGTCGGGATGACGACGGAGTAGCGGTCGGAAATCTGAAGCGAGTGGGACGTTGAGGTCATAGTTGATGACGAACCTTGGTGTACCTTTGATAGCGCCATTGGCCTCCAGCAGCATTGTCTCTCTCCATCGATCCGTGACTCGTTCCAATCGTCCTCACTACCACTATCACCCGCGCTTGGTCGTAAGCGCTCTTATCTGGCTGGGACGAACACTAGCTTGAAGCGTTCCTGATCCGTGTCTGCCTTGACAGCGCGGAGGAAAGTGCGGAGAGAATCCTCGTCTCCTTGTGGCGCCACATAGCCCGAGTAGTGATACGCACAGTACCCGTCTTCCAGCTTGTATGGCATGCCCTTGTGCTTCATCTCCGCGAAGAATTTGCGAAAGCTGACTCGATCGTTGGGAATGTCGCCGCCGACCTTCGTGCAATCGGCCTCCGGCACAAGACCTTGAATCTCCACGTAATGCTCATCTTGCTGTCCTTCGCCCGTACCGTACACTAAGGTTTCATCGCCGGAGAAGGTCGAAGGCGTTGCCATTTTTCTCTTGCCCTTGCGTGGGCTGACCTGCTGTGCCTTCATCTTTCTCATGTAGTTGGGGTCGTACTGCACACGATTCGGGAATGGCCCCTTCGTCCGCTGTCAATGGAGGCGTTTGCCTAGCTGCATCTCAGCGCATATGGTAATGGACAAACTTTTGGGCGAGTGAGATCAGGGGAGCGCCATCGGGGCACGGGCGTGTGGTGTCGGTGGTGACCAAAAACGCATCACCCGCGAAATCGGTAGGGTCGTGTCTGAGGCACCTCGTTATCGCGCCTGGAGAATCTTCACAAGCCCTTCCATGTGGAGCTTGACAGGCATCTGAGAACCGTACACTGACTATCATACTCAGTCAGCGGCATCGACGTAATCAATCGAAACAATCAAGGTACGTACCTCGAAACAGACCATGCTAGCGACCGCGGAGACGGTCAGCTCATTCAGGTCATTACGCTCCAGGCGTTGTTGAATTATGTTGATCGCCTCAGTCTGGAAAGACAACGCCTCTCGAGATTGGGCTGCGGAGCCCGCGGAGCCTGCAGTGCGCTTGTTGGCAGCATGGCAGAGCTTGATCAGGAAGAATGCTGGGTCCTGTAGCGATAGAACGAACCAAGATCGTCGAGCTCCGTGCATCAATGGCGACGCTGTTATCACTCGAGCGTGGTCTGTCGGCGTCAGCACTCCCTTAGAGCTGAAGATCTTACACACATGCCTTACAAGTACGAACGAGCGAATCCACAGTATCAGAGTTTGGCACAGGAAGAACATCGAACGGGTCAACTCTGGATAGCCCAATCGAACCGAGACTGGGATTGCTGCGACCTTCCCAAACGCTTGTCATTTTCGGTCGTTGGCGCACTACCTCCCGCAGTCCTTCCCTGCCCAGGCAAAATCGCTGGACCTGCGGACCATCCTCTTGTTTCCTTTTGGTGGGGGCAGCGGTTATGTCCAGCTGCATGGAAGGAGGCGTATGTACATGTCGTCTGATTGTCGTGCGTATACCTGCTTCCAGGCGCAGAGAACCAGTAGCGTGCACAAACTGGTAGGCGTACGGCTACTGACGATGCCTCTTCCGTTGAGCAGACTTTCTATCGGTCGCTGTGCGGGGCTCGCCCTGGTATGTCTGCGATGAGACCGCGTCACTGTCCTGCCACTTATCCTGGTAGCAGCATATCCTGCTCCAGGAACCCAATGAGAGAGCTGTTGCCTTGGAACCAGTCGTTCAAGAAGCCGGGACCGAACGCTTCGCTACCATCGAGTATCGCATCGGGATCAGCAAGAGGTGCAGGCGCAAAGCCGAGAGATCCCAGGTAATGATCAATGTCGTTGACAGCCGGCTGTCCGATCCAGCTGGAGCCGGTGAGAGTTTCGTTTGCTTTCGCTTGAACGTACAGCGTCGCCACTCTGCAGAAGATGTCGCAAAGAGCGTGGAGCTTGACCATGCCGGCGGCGAAACGTCGCAGCTCTCGCAGTGTGGCGACGAAGTCTGTCAGTAGTCGTAGGTCCGGGCCTGCGCTAGATGAATGGGCAATGATATGGCAGAATAGTACTGTGAACGGTGTGATAGGTGCTTTGAGCAGTCCCCTGAGCAGTGTCAGCGTTCATTGCAACCTATGCGGTAGATAGACCTGGTGCAGAGAATAAGGTTCTACGCTTACCAGTGGCAGTGGCCAGTCCAGATAAAGTCTGGAAGGTGTCTGTATGTTTTCCATGTATTGGCATGCAAGCTGAGAGCATTCCGCGCAGCGTCAAGAGCAGGAGATTCGTTGCCAGCGGCGGAGATGGTTGCGTGCTGGATCAGAGCGCTACAAGCATGTTCGAGTCAGTAATAGGCTACCACAAGTTATGCGAAAGTGGTCGTACATTGTGCTGTAGTGCATAGCGGCGTCTGACTCTTTCATCAGAAGATAGAGGCCCGGATCGCCGATGTCGTCTGCTACGGAAGAGGGCGCCTAGTAGATCAGCATCTCTCCTTTGTCATATTGAAGCAGCCTGAACCGATTAAAACTTACCTCTTCACGGCGAACCCAAGCTTCTTGGATATGCTCGATAAGTTCTGACGCCCTCTTCGCCGTTTCATAGGATGATTGTTGAAGGGCCAACGGGCTGTACAGCTCCTCCACGACCTGACACTGTAGAGCACTAATCCGAGTGCAGTAATTGAAGGCGTCAACGAAGCTGCTCGGCAGTATCGAGCCATGGGAGAGTCGTGGCACTGTGATGTCGTACGATCGTATTACTGGAGCGCGTCCGAGTCGTACCGCAAAGCTAGTATCGAGCCAGTAAGTCATCCAGAAGAGTAATATCTTGCTCTGCCGATCTGTCTCGGTGTCTGACTGCATCGTCGAGATGCGGTGGTATCCAAGCAAGAGCACCATGGATGCAGCATTTGAGGTCAGTGTCAGTGCCAGGTGTGGTTTGCAGAGCTCTTCGGCGACGACTGACTATGAGCAGTTAGTACCAATTTGAGACATGGCACCCGTTTAGACTTACAGCTCTTATCAAAGCGCACGCTGCTTCTTCAGTAGCTGGCATAACGAGCTTGATGTCGTTCACAGCCTGGCCAAGTTGTGCAGTAAAGAACGCGCGTAGGTTGTGGCATCGCTGCGCAAACGCGGAGCCGGATTCCAGACCGCCGTACTCGTTACACAGACTCCTGAGCACGCTATAAACGTATACACGTCTTATAGCGGTGGGTTGTTGTCCTAGTGCGAATACACTGTCGCACTTTTCTCGCAGTGCAGCAACAGTGAGGCCAGGACTAAACACCAGGGTGAAGCTGTCTATAGGGTGTCACATTAGCGGCTTACAAACCTTGGTATGCTGTGGAGATGCACTCACTCTGGCAGTTCTGCAGAAGTCTCTCGATGTCAGTCCCGTCAGGTGGCTCCATGGGTTTGCCTTCCTCGCGAAATCCCGCAAAGTCGGTAAGATCATGAGTCTCCTCGATATGGCTGACCATGTCTTTCAACGAGCTCAAGGCCGCAGCAAGCTCAGCATCGCCATAAGCACCAGTGCTTTGACCGACAGCCTGTTCAATCACGCTACTAGCGACTGCGGAGTGAGGCCCTGCTCCAGCATCACCGACGTGGTAGTTGTTCGAAGGCTTCAGCTCGGTGGTGCCTATAGAAGATGGGGTAATTGGAGCAGTCCTTGGTGTCGGCACTGAGTCTCCATGTTCGCCAGGGCTTTTGGTAGTGGAGCCGCGCTGCTGTTGCAAGAGCTTCTCGATACTGGCCAGACGATCTCCGATGAAGTCGATCTTCTTTTCGTATTCTTTGCTAATCACAATACGGGATCGAGGCTCGCTGTTCTGCGTAGTGGTCGTCCGGCAGATCGACTTGCTATTTTTGCAGTTTGAACACGGTGAACCCTTGTCACACTTCACCTTACGGTTTCGGCAAGCATCACACTGAATGTTGTTAGTGTTATGCTACTGTAAAGAAATAATAATCGCCATATAGTCAAAGCATCTCCTCACTTACTGCACGCAGGTCTTGCATAGAGTCGCTCTTGTCGGCGATTTGAGCCTTATCGCGTGTACTCATAGCTTGCGGCATGTGTTGCCTCGTATCTGCACTCACGAGATGTGCGAGATGCTGAGATGGATTGGTGGCATCTGCGAGCATGTTGTCTCCTTCTTTCGCGCTCGGGGTCCGCGGGCCCCGAAAAGATGATGACCGCCAAGCCAACGCGTCGAACGACTTCGTCTGTTCCTCTGCTCCCGAAGACAACGAGGCGTTTGGCGCGTCGTGCGGATGTCAGAGACAAGTCAAGCCCCGAGCCTCACATAGAATGGCGTCCGTGTTCGCCTTATTCTCAATCTGCAAGAATAACATCATGGCGATCGCATCCTCTTGAATGGCAGGCGAAATGGTCTCGGTGTCCGCGGAACGCGAGCATTCAGATACCAATACCGCAAGTAAACAGACAAGCCTTTCCTTTTTTTTTTACCAGTTGCACACTGGTCCCATGCTATACCACAAGTGAACAGACAATCCTGTTTCTTTCGCACACTCTTTTCATGCTATACCCTCCCTCAGAACTCATAACTTCGTGTCTCGGAGATCATGGCCGTCAAGAAGAAGAACAATGCCGTTGAAGCCGACAGCAACTCTGAGCAGGACAAGCCAGAGGCGAAGCCAGGATTCGACAGCTACCTCGTAAGTTGGGCGGGTGGCGATGGTAGAGCCATTCCTCAGCTGACGTGCCACAGCGCGTCTTCACTTACGCCGACAATATCGGCCGTGGGCTCTATGCCATTTCATTCATCGCTGCAATCGCTGCTGGGACTACCCTCCCACTCATGAACATCGTCTTCGGAAGTTTCGTGACCACGTTCACGCGGTTCGCCAGCGGGAACATCAGCCCAGCAGGGTACATGCGGCAGGTCGAGAAGCTCGCGTACGTTATGAAATCCTTTAAAGAGAGCGTATCATTGTCAGGACTGACCTACCTGCGCAGTCTCTACTTCGTCTACCTGTTCATCGCCAAGTTTGCGCTGACCTACATCCACACAGTCTGTGTATCCCTGGCTGCTATCCGAACCACTAAAGCACTTCGTGTGCACTTCTTGCAGTCCCTCCTCCGCCAGGAAATCGCCTTCTTTGAGTCCAAGGACATTGGGTCCCCATCGATCAAAGTCACGACGAACGGCAACATCATTAATAACGGCATCTCAGAGAAGCTTACGTTGACAATCTCGAACTTGGCTCTCTTTTTCTCGGCTTTCGTTGTGGCTTTCGCCGTACAGTGGAAGCTCACTCTCATCACCATCGGCATCATACCTGTTCTATTCGTTGCTGTCGGCAGCGTATTTGCACTGGATGCACCAATAGAAGCTCGGGTCATGGCTGCATATACTCGCGCGGCTTTGCTTGCAGAAGAAGTGTTCTCCACGATACCAACGGTACACGCGTTCTGGTTGCAGCCGCTGATGGCGCAACGATACGACAGCCACCTTGGGGATGCCGAGCGCGAAGGCATGAAGAAGTCGCCGATCTTCGGAGTAAGTCGATACAATCAAGTGCTTTCGACACCACTAACTAGCATGCGTATCTAGGTCCTCTTCTCAGCCTCGTACTTCTGCGTGTACTCTGGCTACGGGTTGGCATTTTGGTGAGCTCATCGATCAGCGAACATGTGTTCCATACTCAAACTTGTGCTGACATGTCAATTCTTCTACGTGCAGGCAAGGAACACGCATGTACGTTTCTGGCGAGATCACGGAAGCTGGAAAGATCGTCACGTGAGTACTTCCTTATGTGAGCAGTTGCCTGTTACTGATAGGAAGGCAGTGTTATCTTTGCGCTTGTCCTTGCGGCAACTTCCGTGCAGTCAATCGCATTTCAGACCATGGTTGTTTCGAAAGCAGTCACAGCCGCAGGCGAGCTGTTCGCGGTCATCGATCGAGAGTCCGCTATCGACTCACAGTCTGGTACAGGACTCAGGCCAGACACGTGCCGCGGAAATATCGAGGTGCGGGATCTCTGTTTCGCATATCCGTCTCGGCCAGACAGCCGGGTGCTTAACCATCTCACAGTCAACATCCCCGCGAACAAGACCACGGCATTAGTCGGAGCTAGTGGCTGTGGGAAGTCAACAATCGTTGGTTTACTGGAGCGGTGGTACGATTATCTCGAAGGCGCTATCTACCTCGACGGAGTGAACATCCGCGAGGTAGATGTGAAGTGGTTACGCACCAAGATACGATTGGTACAGCAGGAGCCCGTTTTATTCAGTGGCACTGTCTTCGACAATGTATGCCATGGCCTGATAGGTACTGAACATGAGCATGCTTCCGACGAGCACAAAATGGAGCTGGTTCGAGATGCCTGCCAGGCGGCGTTCGCACACGACTTCATCGAGCAACTTCCCAACGGGTACTTCGCGGAGCTTGGTGATCGCGCAAGAATGCTCTCAGGCGGCCAGAAGCAGCGCATCGCCATCGCCAGGGCCATCATATCCAACCCCCCGGTCCTGCTTTTAGACGAAGCCACCTCGGCGCTCGATCCACGTGCTGAGAAGGTCGTTCAAAAGGCTTTGGACAACGTCAGCAAGAGCCGTACCACCTTGGTCATCGCACACAAACTTTCGACTGTACAAAAGGCCGACAACATTGCGGTCATGGCGCAGGGTGCGGTCATTGAGCAAGGCACCAGTGCATCCTTGATGGAGCTCAACGGCGCCTATGCTCGACTCGTCCGTGCCCAGAATCTTGAGCAAGGAGCGGCAGGAGAAGGCTTGCACAGCACAGAAGTACCTCCTGGAGATGGTGATGCTCATGATATGTCCGACGCTATGCAGGAGAAGCTCGCACCACGCGCCACGAATGAGAGTAGTGGCAAAGACGTCCAGTACGACGAAAGCGGGGAGACACTATTCCGCGAAGGCATGAATTACAGTCTACTAAAGTGCTTGTTTCTCCTCGTCCGAGAGCAACGCCGGTTGTGGCCACTGTACTTTGTCCTCGGCGTAGCATCTCTATGCGCTGGTGAGTTACAATCCATTGAAAACGAGCGCAGTTGCTAATGCAGTCACAACAGGAGGGACATGGCCCGTGTTGGCAATCCTCTTCTCACGCATGTTCGTCACGTTTCAGCTGAATGGCAGTGCCGCGACCAAGGAAGGGAATTTCTGGTAAAATACTGATGGACAAAAGCCTTTCCCTGTCTATGACGATGCTGACCATCTATCTAGGGCTCTGATGTTCTTCGTGGTCGCACTCGCCAATTTTGCCATCTACTTCACTATTGGCATTGTGGCCAATGTGATTGGGCAGGTAAGCCATCTCCTGCGGTCGGCCCCTGCGTAATATTCTCCGACGTGCTCTAGAACCTGTGTGGTCCCGGGGAGATCGTTGTGGAGCTTTTCATCAAATCCATCGCGAGATCCTCACGGCCACTTGGAAGCTTGCTAATTGCCTATTGCCTTGTAGAAAGTCACTCACAGGTATCGGCTCGAGACTTTCAACGACATCATACGGCAAGACCTGGCTTTCTTCGACCAGGAAACCAATGCTACCGGGGCCATAACTTCGAGGCTATCGACATGCCCAACTGACTTGACTGAACTGCTTGGATTCAACTCAGGCATCATCCTCAACAATGTAGTCACGGTCATCTCGTGCGCTATATTAGGCATCGCATATGGTATGTCAAATTGATGGGTGGAAGGGTTCTCAGAGACCGCATCAAGCACCGTGCGGCGCTCTGAGACATCCATCCACTCGCCCACAGCTCCGAGACACTTGCTAACCCTTCTACCCATTGTTGTAGGGTGGAAACTCGGTCTCGTCTGCACTTTTGCTGCTTTGCCGCCCATGCTCATCAGCGGCTATGCACGCATACGTCTCGAGTCGAAGCTCGACGATGACACTGTCAAGAGATTTGCGAGCAGCGCATCTTTGGCTACGGAGGCCGTATCAGCCATACGTACAGTGGCCTCGCTGACATTTGAGCCGTAGGTCAAACTGATGGTGGAAGTGGTTTCCGAGACAGCATCACGAACCGTGCGGCGCTCTGAGACCTTCCACCCTCCGTCTCCTGGCCCGAGACACTTGCTGACCCTTCTACCCATCACTTTAGGACCGTACTCCGGCAATACGAAGAAAGGCTATCGAACGTGGCTTCAAAATCCGGCAAAGCTCTCATCTGGACTATGTTCTGGTACTCCATCTCCCAGTCGATCAACTTTCTGGCCATGGCTCTGGGTTTCTGGTACGGCGGCAAACTCGTCTCGACTTCTGAGTACAGCACTGGCCAATTTTTCATTGTGTTCATCGCCATCATTCTCGGCGGTGAGAATGCAGCGCAGTTCTTGCAGTACTCTACCAGTATCACGAAAGCACAGAAAGGTAAGTTCGAGACGTCAAAGCCATTATCGTGGATACATGCTGACCTCGGACCACTTCGCCCGCTCAGCTGCGAACTACGTCTTCTGGTTACGCTACCGTATTCCTGCGATCGGCGAAGAAGAACAGGCTCCTCCGCCCGTTACCGAGAAGCAACGAGACCAACCTGCATCTATTGCTTGCGATGCCGTCGAATTTGCCTACCCCTCAAGGCCGCACACCAAGGTCATCAGAGGCATCGATTTCAAAGTTCCCGCTGGATCCTTCGTGGCATTCGTTGGTGCTTCCGGGTCTGGAAAGAGCACTCTCATTTCGCTGATCGCACGTTATTACGATCCCACCTCTGGCGTCATAGCCGTCAACGACCAGTCAATCGCCAACATCGGACTCCGTCAGTACCGACGTATGCTTGCTCTTGTGCAACAAGAGCCCGTGCTCTACACCGGCACTGTGCGCGAGAACGTTGCGATGGGTGCCGTCGAGCTTGGCGAGCCGGTCGAAGAACAGATCGAGAGGGGTTTAAAGGATGCCAACATCTGGGACTTCGTATGCTCCTTACCTGAAGGCTTGCAAACTCCTCTAGGATCTCGAGGGGCTCAGTTATCGGGTGGACAGAAGCAGCGCATTGCTATTGCGCGCTCCCTGATCCGAGACCCGAAGATCTTACTGCTTGATGAATCAACTTCAGCACTGGATACGGAGAGCGAGCACATCGTGCAGGCGGCGCTGATGGAAGCAGCAAAGGATGGCAGACGGAGCACGATCGCGGTGGCGCATCGCCTGTCGACTGTAAAAGACGCAGACACGATCTATGTCTTTCATGCTGGGAGAATTGTGGAATCCGGCACCCATGGCGAGCTTATTGCAAGGAAAGGGATTTACTTCGATATGGCTCAGGGCCAAGCGCTTGATGGACCGTAAGACGGATACTGTGCAAGTAACATTCACAGCTTTGAGACCCTTTTTTCAACCATCAGACCACCCTTTCCAGCTTCTATTCTTCTCAGGCCGTACCAAGGTTCTCGGTTGGCCATGCAGTGTCACGATATCGTATTGAGGCGCAGCAAACAACAGGATCTCCACGTCAGCGTCGTGATACAGAGTTACCTCAATGTATGGTGGTGGCGACCTGGATAACCGAAGAACAATTCCTTCTTCTAACGTCACCTGCGAGATTTGCTCGCAGGTTGATTCGCATCCAACTAACGAGTCAGACCGAAGCCAGAACGCACAACACAGCTGATGGACTGGCTGCGATGGTTGAGGGTTTGCTGCAGTACGGCGCGATCTGACTCCTGCTATGGTCAGGAAGATCAGAGGTGAGACTCACAAGATCCCAGAAGGAGGGCAAACCTGCTTGTCCTTGCTTTAAGAAGGCAGATCTATCGTGGGATCTTTGTATACTCCGAGAGATCGACCCCATAACTATTGCAACTCCTGAGCTTGCAACCGCAATCCATTGGCCCCTTCTTTCATCAATACAAGTACTGACTATCATGTCTGTTGACAGCAGCGACTCCAGCGGACGCACTACACAGTCCACATCAAAACCACAATCGAGAGCCTCGAGCTCTACCACACAATCGACCTCGAGCAAATCAGAGTCGAGACCCTCAAGCTCAAAGGCATCCAGCTTACGTGGGCCTCATGTTAAACTTGAGCCCGTTGACGGTCCAAGCTGGACGATCAAGGAATCGCCCCTGATCGCTGCCGGTGGAGGAACAGGCAAGGGCATGTTTGCTACGAGACTCATAAGTGCAGGCGAAGTGATCCTCACAGACATGCCTATGCTGATGCTCAAGTCACCTTACGCGAACGGTGAAGATGATCCGGTGTGGTCGATCGACGATCGCCCACATGAGATTCCTCCTAAGGATGTATACAAAGCGTTCAAGAAGCTATCAACGGATGATCAACTTTACTGCCTGACCGTACTCTCACACGTCGCTACTAGCGATAAGCAGCTACTCAACTCCGCAAAGGACGTCAAACTGGAAGCCAAGTCCCATGACGAGCTCATAGAAGCTGGCAAGATCCTAGCGATATGGGAGAACAACGTTCTCCAAGCCGAGGGAGAGCTCCAGATCCTCTGTAGAAATGTCAGCAGGATCAATCACTCCTGTGTGCCCAACGCAGTTCATACTTGGGTAAGTCAGACCGTCAGATCAGCAAGAAAAGCGGAAGAATACACCGGCATCTGATCAAGTCACAATGCAGCGCATCGTGGCAATGTTCGGCTCGATAGCTCGATTACAAGTCAGAGCCACTTGCTGATCTTTGTGCCCTCACTTTAGGACTTCCTGTCCGGACTTAGCATCCGAGCAATCTGTGACATTCCTGCAGGCACGGAGGTTCTGATTTCGTACGTCAGAGACTTCGACTGTTATACCAAGCGGGCGGAAGATCTCACCTCCTATGGTTTCCGTTGCACCTGTGCCGCCTGCGGTGAGTCGGATTATTCTCGCGAGAGCGCAAAGCGGCGAAGCGAGCTTGACGAGCTCGAACTGAGCCTGGTGACCCACGATCCGGATGGGGATGGAACACCCGGAAAGCCTGAGATATCAACAGAGGACGAGTTGAGGATCTGTAAGAGGATGCTCCAGGTGTTGGCTCACGAACCATCAATGCGGTCTTTCGAGGCCGAGATACAATATCACTATGGGTACCGATTGCACGACCTAGGACGCACGGCTGAAGCCGTGGAACACCTGGAGGCAGGCTTCCGGCTACTTACTATATGTCAAGGGTCTGAACGCTCAACAACTCAAGAATGCAAAGAGGAACTAGATGAATGCAAGGAGGAATTGGATGAAATGCCTAGTTTCATCAAGCCCGAGCGATCTTCTGTGAGGAAGTAGCCAGCGAGAAGTGTACTGGCGAGCGTGCTCGAGCTAGGACAGTAATAGCTTGGTACAGCCTGACTTCATGTGGTGATAGGCATTAGTGGTTCATTGTAGGTAGTATAGTTAGCTGTTGGCGTAGCCATGTGGACGTCTCAAATTCGGCGTCAAAAGTCCCCATCTCTGGCATATCTCTCCCGAGCAACCGCCATTCATCACAACTTCTACTGGACTTATCGATGACAAAGAATGAGGAATAGGTTTCGAGGGCAATCCACGACTTGATCTATGTACGAAGCGCCGAGCATATTAGTGGGACTTGTGCGTTAGGCGCCGAAGGTGCGATCAACACAGCAGAATATCCGTGGCGGTTGCCACGTTGGTATGGCAGGTCAAATGCCCCATACAAAGAAACGCCCTCGTGCTGTAGAAAACCAAGACCTCTCTGACGCCGCACGCCCCTGTCCGCTATCTAACATTGCTGGGTGCACAGGTACTCCTACGTATCACGGACGAGGGTGGAAGGTCACGGCGTCTCTAGAACAGCAGATTATCACCAGTACAGTCGGGAGGCAGAGTGCTTACAAGTAGTCGCCGTCGGGAGGAGCACTAACGGGTCTGACAGAATTGCCTCGATTGGGACGATCGTGTTTCATCAGCCGATCGACTGTCTGACGAGTCGAGTCCCCAATCTTTGGGGGATCATTTGGCTCTTGGTCCACAGGTTCTTGGTCTCGTGAGCGGTTGGTTTCCGCCATGTCCCGAGACAGTCGTCTCGCTTCCCCCTCAAGGTCCAGGGGAGGGGCACTGAAGGACCTAATCGCAGCATCCCTTTTGGCACGATGGTTGTCCATCGCCAACTGCTCGACTATCCGACGACTCGCGCCTGACTGTCCATACTTACCCACAGGTTCCTCGTCCCGCGAGCCGTCGGTCGCTACTTTATTCACAGATAGCTGTCTCAATTGTCCAGTAATGTCATCGGAGGATCCTGGCGACACTGGCGACTGTCTTAGGGAAGAGCTTGGGGTTACGGTACCACTGTCCAAGGTTGAGGGTAGATTGCTCATTGGGCCGGGTAAGGGAGCCGTATGGGAGACGACCATGTATCTACTATCGTCGTCAATATGCAGAGTCGATTCAGGGAGTTGTGAGCCCCGTCCCTCAGCGACCAATGGCGTTTGAGCGCTCGTGATTGCAAGAGTCTGTGGCATATATGGCCCATCCGGGAGTCTGACAACGTATGGTATGTTGGAATTTTGCCTGCGGTGACGAGCCTCTTCTGAGGTCTCCTTGCGATGAAGAATGCTGCTTTGCTGCGGGGTGACCTTCAAGAGTCCTGGCCCAACCTGGGCATCGAAGTTCAATTGAGAGGGGCGTTCGATGCTTCCCGGGGCGGCAACGAACTCAGCTACAGCCGAGATCAAGGGATGCGTGCCGGCACTCTATGGGAAGTCAGGTGTTGCTGTTGCCGGTGGATCGCTCCGTTGACTTTCCGGGGGCGGTTCAAACACCGAGATTCCCTGCTTCGGTGAAGACCTGCGAAGGAAGATCTCGCTGTCGAGCACGAGCACTGCTGAAGCGGGCTTGTCATTTGCCACGGATAAAGCTCGTTCTTCTCGACGCGCAGGAAGTGCACCCTTCGATTGCCGTAGCATTCTCCTAGTCTCGGCAGGCGATGCCATCCTTACGAGGGTGCTGTATTGCTTTTGAGTATATGTTAGATTAGTGTCACCAGGATTTGGTCACGATAAATCGCTGATGTGTAGTTCTGTTGACAGTCTGGTCGTCAAGTCAATTGCAAACTTGGATATATCGCAGCAACGACTCGGGGCTGTTGCGATGTATATGTAGCTTTTCGTAGAGTTTGCTCACACAAAAATGCTCATTAGTCAGGGCGACTTTGTGGCTCCCAGATCTGCATACGAAGCTTGTTCAAGTGGCGTGAGTCCGATATGACCGCCGTGCGGGAGCCTAGAACGAGAATGAAGATCATCAAGACAAGCCGATGTTGCACAAGAATCGGTATGAAGTAGTGAAAATTGAAGGTAGCAAAATATTCCACGTCATCGAGCAACAGGAAATGTGCCAAGTATCCGTACTGATACGCACTCACGCTCGCTTTTTGCCACTCAGGATCTTCGGCTACCCTGGGCTAGGATCTTCAGGTTCAAGAGAGTGACCTTGTGCTCGGATTGCGGGCGGCAATGCTATAAAGAGCTGTAGTGCTCACCTGCACGAGGTTCGTCCATCAGCGCGCTTACCTGCGGATGTATCAGAGCGTAGCTGAAACCCACGTAGCGACCCAGCTCGCCGTGCTCAGCTTCCATGGCCAGATTCCGACAGAGACTGATGAAAGTGGTGAATGTCGGCTCAGATTCCAGGTAGTCAAGGCCGTCAACAACTATTCGAATCGATAGCTGTTCTGTTACTTTCGCCTGTACTCTGCTCGATGCGACTCCGTACACGAACGTCTTGAAAAGGTCGCACAATGCAATCATTCGACTGCCATCAGAAGCGCGACTGTGGATATCCTCCAGCGCTTCTTCGAGGTCGAGATCAAGTATAGGGTCTGTCGTGATTGCCTCGACCAGCTGTGCAGAAAGAGAGGCGATCAGAGCACAGCCAGGGCGCTCTATTGCCACAGACGAGTCTAGGCAGCGCAGTCCTGCTACGTACGTCAGCACGATGGCGCCTTGAACCTGTAGCCTTACGCGACACTGATTCAGGATTGGTGCAACCACAGATGTGTCCAGCTGTGTGCAACTACGGCCAGAACTGCGACAATCGATAATAAGGTCGAAGTTCGAGAGGCCGTTGAACCACTCGCGATATTGCTCGTGTTCTTGCAGCTCAACTGTGCGTTCTTGGCACAATTTGACGGTGAGACTATTCGAACACTGGAAAGCATCTTGTTCGGCGTCCTCCTGCGCATACTCGACTCCAAGGGACTGGATGATCGCCTGGAAACCTGATGATATCAATGAACGGGGTAGAGAGTATGGTAACATCGACGCGCTCCGCTCCGACCAAAGCTTCGCCATACCTGAGAAAGAGGGAACTATAGGTACTCTACCAGCTGTTCGCTCGTCTTGAATGATATGGGCAATTGTCCAATACCGTTTCGCAGCTTCATCTAGCCTCCGGCTGAGCAGATCCTGATGCTGAATGTTCTATTCTGGGGCACCGCCAGTCTCCGACAAGCATGACAAAACCCCAGGACTCGACACTCGGTATTGTGCGCCCTCAGGGTCGGCCTTGAATCTAATGGCTGCCGTTGTTTCGTCGGTAGTTGGGCTAGCGGTCTCCAAAGTCTGCTCATTGCTTAGAGCTATAAGTTCTGCTTCCGCAAAGGCCGTGCGGGGTTCCAAGGGTACTTGAGATTTGATGCTCGATGTGGAGGGCGAGTCAGCTCTTTCGGTAGAAACTTCGCTTGGGTCGCGTTTTTCCGCCTTGTTGTTATCAGCTGTGGGCTGATTCCTTCGTGCCTTCCACTGGCGAGGCTTGGTGCTGCTCCCTCTGGAAATGTTCTTCAAGTCCTCGGTTGGTTTCCACGGTTTCGCATTGGTGACAGCAGGTTTTTTGTCGGACTCATCTGCATCAGTGGTGGCAACAGCATCGCCGAACAGACTGTTTAAGTCGGGCTCAGTCTCGTCGCCTCGGCGGAGTATCGTCAAAGTCCTCTCGACAGGCTTTGCTCTTGGTGATGAACGGTGCTGATTAGGTGGTCCAGGGTCAAACAACGTGGCTGTGGGTGGTGGAGGTCGACCACTGAAGTAAGCGCTGAGAGCCGGACCTGTAGGGGTTGATGTCGCAGGTCCAATCTGTCCTCCTGGTTGCCTGCCGCCGCGGCGGCCACGTGCAATCGTGTTGCGCCATGCCTCGCTCGTCTGCTCGTTGCGCTGCGAGCTCATCTTGTGGCACTGTTATAATCCAGAAGAATTCCAGGAAGATGCTATGAGATCCTGCCTTATCTCTATGTTCAAATTTGTGGTTCAACTGTGCAGACAAGGATGCTGGCTAGAATGAAAGTATTTCTAGTTAGGAGACCCTTCCATGTCACCACAAAGTTTGCTCTAAGACACGCTCACACTGTAGTCATAGGAGATAGTATCGCGAACAACCATCGCCCGACTCGGTTGCGGGCCAATCGAACAATACTCGTGGTACTGCTGTGCTCAGGCTTCTGTCCACAGACACGGAGATTTGGCATTATACGAGTTTGTGGTGGACCAACTGCCTTTACGTCACTGATGACAAGACCTGATGACGCACCCTCAGCTCTCTCTCCTCCGTCACCTCAAGCACTCTTCGCACTGCTTCATCGTCCAGAGCTCCAGCATTGTAGAGCGAGCTCAAGCCTTGCGCAACCCAACCTTTGCTCCATGGCATGTATCGCATACCATCATAGAAGACCTTCATCGGATGCTCGAATGGTGTGGTCTTCGATGACTGCTTCCGGGTCGATACAGAGTCGATTCTGTTATCCTTGAGTTGGTCAACTTCAAACCCCAGCCATGCGCTCCACAGAACGATCGAGTGTTTGGCAGCACTCCCGGTGCCCAATAGTTCCGAAGAGAAGACCGCTCGCACAGAGCTCGACGTTGCTGCTCCGATGTTAAACCTTCGTAGTTCTTCGTCGATCTTATGACAGCAGGAGATAAGTCCGATCTTCTGGTCACCCGTATCCCTGGCCGACTGCGCTGCATCTCTCAGTCGATCATCGACGATTGTATTGCCTCGTACCATGTCCGAGACAGAAAGTATCATGCTGTTCTCTGGGAACGCTGCAAGGCTTGCGCTGAGCTCTGATCGAATCGTTGCTGGCTTGTAAGGTCGCTTGCTATCGTTGTGATGGGCTATGATCCTCGCCTTTGCCTGATGCAGTAGCTCCTGGCTAACGTTTGCCGGAGTGGGACGTAGCGATAATATATTGATGTACTTTGTGAAGACAGGCAGAGCGGCGTCGATCGAGGTGCCGGTGGTAAGATAGGTAAACCATGCCAAACAGTCGACGTAGCGTGCTGCATGCTGGTATTCGCGCTTCGAGAGCATTGCAACGATGGCGTCTGCGAGGTGGCCTGCGACCTTCAAGCATTGTGCAGCAGGCACATCTTCCGCTTTCGAAGCTGTCACAGTGGAGGCACCGTTAGCCATGCTAACCAAGAGTCCTAGAGCTTCATTCAGCTTTCCTTCGTGGAGTAGGACCATCAGCCAAGTTTGCCAGAGCAACACATGAGCGGCAGGGCCACTGCCACCACTTCCAAAGTCTGCTGCCAGTGCCGTCTTCCACACCCCAATAGCCTTCTCCAAGTTACCAAGCTTAGCTTCCACGAGGGCGTAGGCATTGTAGAGCACCAGGCTGGTTGGTCGACCCTTAAGTAAGCGTCTGGCGGTCTTCGCTGCGTCTGTAGGATAGTGGCGAAGGACAAAAGTAAGATAGTATTCAGCCAAAGTATCGTCCTCGGGAGCGCGACTGACGATGGCAGCCAGTGCTGTATCAACGAAGCGGACGACATCCTCACCGAGAGTCGGCCAGTGGTGGGTGTAGGCGAGGTCAAAAGACGTCCAGCTTTGCTTCCACAGCAATGGACACTTGAGGGTGGGCGGGCTCGATGCTTCGAATACACCATCGCCTCGAGTTGTAAGTCTTGTACGGATGAAGTGATCTCCCTCCGAACCCGGACTCTCGGGCTCTGGCAGTACGCTTGCTGCCAGTGGTGGCAGCCCCATAGAACCAAGGAATGCGTCGACGAGCAAACGCTTCGGAAGATCTCCGAGCATGTGCTCGATGATCGCCTGGACATCCGAGAACATGACAAATCGATACGGGTCTTCGACCTCGTCTTCTGCTGCCGCAGCTGGTAGATGCAACGCGTCGTTTAAGCTCGCTTCCCGTTGCAAAGCAGCCCGCGAGGAGGCTTCCGCGGCGTCCGGATGAGTAGGTAGATCTTTCGTACGCCGCCTGTGCGAGTCACTCCCGCCACGGGCATAAAAGTGGTCCCAGCCCATTCCATTCTCTTCGCCAACTCTAGGCACATCGGCCTCCCACCACTCCTCCAAAGCCTCAAGCTCGGCTTTCCTGTCGACAGTGAGGTCTGGTGGGTGGAAGAAATAGTACTCCAAAACGATCTGCCACAACGCATAGCTGAGCTCGTCATATCCAGCATCTCTCATGAAACACGTCAAGCGCAAGAAGATGTCCACTTTCCCGCTTGCTGTCGCTCCCGTACCCGATCCTGGTTGGGCGCTGTCAAGGATACCCAGAGATCGAATGTAGGCTTCTTTGCACTTTGAGAAGCTGAAACTATTCGGATTCGTCTGCAGAAATTCCAAGTATTTCTTCCAAAGTGCTATACTGCTCGGGCATACCTTGAGTGCATCATTCCACTTCGAGGCGAGTTTTGCTGTTTCCCAGATGAATAAACCTTCCTTCAATATACCAAGCCATAGGTCGTCGTAACCACGAGTGCCGGCTGCGACGTGTTTCAACGCTCGCTCGTAAATAGATATTCGAATGTCTGCCAATGAACGACTTTCGGCATTCGAGAGTGCAGTTCGATGCAATGTCGGACTGACCAGTCGGACCTGGTGGTGGATCAATTCTAGCCAGGCACGTAAGTCCTTTGGGTCTTCTTTCGTCGTACGCAGTAGCTCGGTGTTCTTGTTGCGAGCGACAACCATGGCGGGGTCTTCTTCATCCTCGATATCGGAGTCTAAGGCGAACTCTAGATCTCGATCTTCAGGTTGGGCCGGCGCCTTAGCTTTGCCTTCGATGGAGCGGTAATCAACGCCTGTGGCACCATCCGGCACATCATCATCGTCGTCATTTCGTTTCCGTTTTGAGCCCTTGCTATCGCCTGCCAGTCTGATGAAGTCACGGTTTCTGTCCCCATCAGGCACTGGCAGCTGTTTGGGCACAACTAATCTCAGTGCTCGGCCGCTGTGTTTTGTCGAGTTTCGCTGGTCCGTCAGAGGTCGGCTCGGCCGTTTCTCATTTCGTCCATCTCGCAAAGACAGTACCACCGTCTTCTCGGTACTCTCATCACGATCTATCTTCAACCCAGAAGGAGTACCTACGACACGACCGCTCCCAACTCGGTGGTACGCGGGAACAGAGTAACGATGCAGACTTCCGTAAATAACATTCCTCTGGTCACCGCACCTGTCGACAATGAACAGATTGCTCTCTTCGAACTCGTCTTTGGGCAAAGCCAGGCTGGCAGGCGGAGCTTTGCTGGACGAAGAGTAGCGAACGAAATCCCCGTTCCGATCACGTGTTCGCTCTCGAGGTCGATGATGTCGGTCGTGCCTCGACTCGTCCCTTCGTCGCTTGCAATCACGGTCCTTGGAATGGTGGAGGTAGCTATCTTTGACTTCATCGTCCTCTGGTGGAGGCTTGGGGGTGTGATCGGGTTGCTTTGCCACCGGCTTGGGCTTGAAGCTCCCAAACCTGGGCACCGGTGGTTTGCTCGCTTGCGACATGGTTAGTCAGTAGCCCAAGCTGGGAAAATTAAGTGGCACATACCTGCGGGAGTGGTGTAGGCGCGTCGCGAATTGAGCAAGTGAGGTCGCGACCGGTCTTGGCGATCTAATCTGATCACCGAAGATCTCCGTGGTCAAATCGACCACAGAAAAAGTTCGAGGTTGCTTCGACGAGAATAGCAAGGCGACAATTCCTTCCAGCTGTGTAAGGACGACGGAATCAACATGGCGACCGTTCTTCAACAACAGCTGGCTACGATCGCGGCGAACAGCACCCACCAGCTCGACCTCAAAGCACAGAAGTCGCGACACAGCCAGTCGCTACTCTTCGAACCACGAGATGCCGCTTCACAGTCCTTCGACACCCTCTACCAAATCTGCATCGAAGGCTTCGACGAATTATGCCAGCTCGACGCGCGATTCTTGCCGTACGAGCGGAGCATCTTTGCGGCCTCGAGCAAGAATGTCGACCGCACACAAATGACCAAGCGGGAGAACGAAGAGCTGGACGGCGTTGTAAGAAGCTTCCTCGGGCTCCTACAGGGTCGTCTGCTCCTCAAGCCGGCGATAAAATGCTTGGAATGGCTGGTTAGGAGATTTCGGGTGCAGGAGCATAATACAGAAGCTCTACTACTCGCTGTGCTGCCATTCTACACCACCGACATGTTCGCGGCTGTGATGAGTATAGTGTCCGACCGACTACCACCGACGTTCAGATGGCTACATCCTTATGTGGCCTCTCTGCAGTGCCCACCCAGAAGTGCTATCCTGTCCGCGATCAGCAGCAACAGCGCCTTCTTTGCAGCATTCAATAGCTGGCTCATAGACGTTGTGAAAGCAAGGAATCAGTCCGCCATCTTACTAGGATTCTGGGCCAGCATCATAGCGCAGGCGGTGAACGGGATGATCGACGCTACTGCCTCCGGACGAGACGCCATTAGGAAGCAGCGTGAGGAAGACCTGGTACTCCGAATCTTGCCTGTATTGCAGAGCACTCTCATCATGAAAGGCATCCCGGAACTGTATCTGGGCGCGTGTATGGTCATGACTATCTTGGTCACGAAGGCGAGACTGGAGGACAGAGTGCTGGATGCAATGATGGAAGCTGTGGTAGGCGCGTGGACCGAGCACACTATGGATGAAGGTCTGGCTTGCTTGTCTGTCATTGCGGAAGAAAAGGAGGCACTTGAGCTATCAAATCCCGTCGCAAGGGCTCTGAGCAAAGACAAGCAGATCGCGCAGCGGTTGACAGGGCTGGGGCAAGCGCAGCGTGTGAGCAAGGTCGCTGCTGGTGTCGTAGCCGGTGCAGTCCGCTTGGCGATCAAGTCGCAAGACAGCGAGAAGTTACAAGTTGCTGAGGATGTACTGATGTCAGCGTTAACGACCAAGGAGCACAACATCCAAGTGTTGCAAAAGCTCATCACGAGCCTTGCGGGTCTGAAGGAAAGCGACGGCAATGGGGAGCTGTCCCGAGCGGTATCGAGATTACTCGAGCAGTTTGCGCAGACTGAACAGAACGTCGCACTGGTAGAGCAAGCGGCGCGGGCCGCGAAGGTAGACTTGCAAAGCCTACGTCTACCGCTACTCATCAGCACTGGCGAGGCTGTAAACGATCACGAGTCTATGGATGTGGACCAACCAGAGACAAAAGAAGCCAGAGACGACACCCAGGACAACTTCCACCTGGTGTTGAGCGAGCTGCCGCATCTTCCTGATGGTGTTGAATCGTTCCTTGATCCTTCAATGCCATTCGACATCTTTCGGCAATATACTGCTGCCTTCGAAAGTTCCTCGTCATCAATGCGGTACAAGCAACAGTTATTCGAACTTTCCGCCTTTGCCACTGCAGATGCCAGCGATCGGACTCGGGTTGTATCTCTCCTCGCACGAGTATGGACGACTCGTTCTGTATATGCAGCCACAAGACACTTCGCGCTTCAGACCTGTGCGACAGAGCTCAAAGGAATTCTATCGCAGACTGACGGTGTAGCCACGGACGGCCTTCTGCCATACCTGCTCGCGGCACTTGCCGATGAGAACGCAAAGGTCCGAAAAGCTGCAGCGGCCTTGTGTAGATCCATCGGGACCACTTCTCCGTCGAACAAGGAGGAGAGGGCCGTCTTTCTCGCTGCTACCCGCACCTATGGAGTGAGTAAGTTTGAGCCTCCCCAGCTCTCCGACGACGACACGCATTGCTTCTTGGTCAACCACATCCTGCCCGTGTTGGAAGACTGCGTGCTAGATTCGGCTTTCATCACCCGTGCTCTGGCGGATATTCTCGACGATGGTACGGTTGGGTCAGCGACTGGAGCTTCACATGGACGAAAGGAGCTCAAGAAAGCTCTGCGTGCAGATTTGTCCGACCTACTCGCTGCTCATGCGGTGGTGACGCCTGTCGTGCCTGTCCAATTGACGCTGTTCAAGGTTTTGAACCATGTCGGCAAGTCAGCCCTGCACGCAAGGAAGGTGCTCCTCCTACCCTTTGCTCGGACCTGGATGACAAAGACCCACGAAGATGTGAAAGCTGCTTGTGACAATGACGGTGTGGTGATGGAAGATATCGAGTCGGCCGTGCTGGGGTCGATGACACATCGCAACACAGATGAGGTGCAGTTCCTGAAAGATGTCGCTTCAGGAGTCGCTGGGAGCAGGGCGAGTCTGGTGCCCCTGGCATGTGTCCAGCTACGACAGGTCTTCCCATTGCTGCACTCGATGCAAGCTGAACTGGCCGACTTCTTGCTGCATCTTGCGCAAGGTGACGATGCGATAGGTGATGCGCCGGCACTGGCCCTCGAGACGTTACGGGCCCTGTCTCTTCCGACTGACGTCCTTGTACACCTTGCCGATAATCTACCAAATGCGAACGGTCTGGAAGATCAGCCTTCTTCGGCAAAGCGACGTCGTCACAGCCGATCTGAGGACAATAGACCCCAAATTGTGGATGATGGCAAGATACAAGCTGCCGTCCGGCACATCACTCTGGTGCTTGAACTCGTCGAATCTTCCAAGCCCGCAACACACCCACTATTACTTCGGCCACTCTTCCACGCTCTTCGTGAGTTGAACCACTACAAGTCAATGATAGGTTCGGACCTTGCCTACCTTCATCAGATGCTGCTAGGCAGTCTCTTGTCTATTGTGGACGGCCTGAACGCATCGCAACAGCCGCAGTCGAGTGCGATCGACCATGCCGACATACGTACGGACCTCATTGTCGAATGCGTTCGCACAACACGAAGCACGCAAGTGCACAATATTGCTCTACTTCTCGTGTCGAGCCTTGCAGCATGGGCACCAGAGCTGGTATTGCATAGCGTCATGCCGCTGTTTACGTTCATGTCGTCAACCGTCCTTCGCCAATCAGATGACTACTCAGCTCATGTCGCCGACGAGACAGTATCGCGGATAGTACCGCCTTTGGCTGCCTCGTTGAAGAAGAAGGGCAAAGAGGTTGTCCGGGGTGCCGCAGAGCTACTGCTGAGCTTCGTGGCGGCCTTCGAGCACATTCCGCTACATCGTCGGCTTGCGCTGTTCGAGCTTCTGGTGAAGACTCTGGGCGAGCAGGACGTTCTCTTCGCTGTGCTTGCGATGTTGGTCGAGCGGTATGCGAGCGACACGAGGATCGCTGGTTTCGTGGTCGAGCTGTTGAATCGGTTCGATGCCATTACGAGGCTGAGAGCCATGAACCAGTACTTAGACCTGATTACAGACGGACTCAAGACAAAGAGAGGTCTGAGTGATGTCTTGCTTGGTCTGAACGAAAAGAAGGCGGAGCAAGCCCAGGACTCTTTGGAGGCATTGCTTGAAGGAGGATCAACACTGTTACAGAACAGAACGCTGAGTAAAGATCTCGCCGCTGACCTAGCAAATGGCGACGAAGAGAGCACGAATCAGATCCGCACCCTCTACGCCTCGTTGCTCGAGCATGCGATGCAACTGACACACGCTTTGGGCGCCAACCCTGATCTCAAGGATCCCGCCGAGTCCCTACTGCGAGCTACGCTCGGCCTCCTACCCACGTCCGACTTCATCCAGTCGAGTGCCCAGCTCATGCAATCTGGCTCTGACGCAACACGGCAACAAGTCTTCCGCTCATTGGAATCACGTGCGCAACAGGCACACCGTGGCGACACAGCGGCGCAAACTATCTTCACCAACGTGCTGCCGAACTGTGCAGTATATGTCCGTCGAGATCAGTCTGTTGCCACTCGACATGCCGCAATAGCATGCATGGACGTGATCAGCGAGCGGTTCGGCAAGACAGATCGTGGTGCCGTACTCGCTGCTGCAGACCATATTGCGGGCGATGCCGCTCTCCGCAGCGACGTGGTGCAGCTAAGAGTCATCTCGCTGCTGGCAATGGCGTCCATGGTCGAATTGCTTGGCGACGAAGCAATTGGACTTCTGCCTCCGGTTCTCGAGACAGCTATCGCATATCTGGAGCACTGCCTCGCACAAGAGGTTACAGACCAGCAGCTCATGACTGCGGCGTTCAGCCTGCTGAGCTCGATCGTCGGGACGCTGTCATGGATGCTGGTTGGCGATAAGCTGGATAGGGTTCTCAAGATCGCAAGTCGTGCAGGTACTACAGACTCGGTCGATGCAGGTGATTCAATTACCATACATGACTTCTGCATCTTAGCTGCGAAGAAGATCGCACCTGCTGAGCTGTTTGGGGCGATCGACAGGTCGTGGACAGATGTTGTGAGTCTTGGAAGCATGGCTATAACTCGACATCTGCAGACGTTACAGGCTGGGATCGGACATCACTCGAAGGCCACAGTCACGAAGAACGCTCAAGTCCTATTTGCCATCCTTCTGCAGGCCTTTGATCTACGTGCCGAATTTGCTGACAATGGTGAGCACAATGTGGAGGAGGACACCTCGCTAGCGGACACCATTGCAATGGAAGTGACTCTGAAGTTGAACGATGCTACGTTCCGGCCTTTCTTCATGGGCCTGGTCGACTGGTCGCACGCGACACATGATGCCTACCGAGGAGCGTACCGTCTGATCAGCGTCTACCACTTCTGGCTCACGCTGTCCGAGCAGCTGAAAAGTCTGGTCACCGGCTATGCCAGCTTTCTCCTGGACAGCGCCGGGGCCATTCTGCGTCAGTCCAGTGGCGCAACCGGCCCACAGCAGCAACTGATCAAGGTTGTACTGCAAGCCCTATCAAGCAGTTTTCGCCACGATCAAGATGACTTTTGGCAAGCTCCGTCACACTTTGATGCCGTTGCGGATCCGTTACTGTCTCAGCTGGAACAAACAACAAACATCGAAGCATCAAGCCTTGTCGTGTCGGCCGTCACAGATCTCGCGTCCGCCGCCTCCTCGCCGGAGCATCTGAAGTCCATCAACACGAAGTTGATGGCGTTCATGAAGCACGCGGATGCAGATGTGCGACTTTCCACTGTGAAGTGCGAGAGGGCCGTTACCGAGCGACTTGGTCTTGAGTGGTTGACCCTGCTGCCGGAAATGCTTCCTGCTATCTCTGAGTTACTAGAGGACGACGATGCAGCAGTCGAGCGTGAGACTCTCAAGTGGGTCAGGGAGATCGAGGAGGTTACTGGCGAGAGTTTGGAAGGCATGTTGGCATAGTTGTCGCGCCGCCTTCCTCCTGAAGAAGGTTCAAAGCGTAAGGCAGATCGCAAAGAAAGTTCTCGCCGCCCTCGATTTCATATCTCGTTCTTCCGTTCTCCCTGTGGGTGATTGGTTGCATCTCGCTACTAGCATCGGATGTCGTTTTCCGCCCCAGATTTTATCTCCGCAACAACTTCTCCGCCCAAATGCAACCCACACGCAGGTGCCACGCGCTGCTGCAGAACGGATATTCGGCGATCTCATGTGCTTGTATTTGCAAGCAGATTTTAGGATTCCACCAGAAGCAAAGCATCCGTGGGCATGCCGCACATTTTGTGCATATCCGCCCAGTGTCTTGACCTCTGCATACCCTTGGCTAGCGGGAGAGGGTATGCCACTGATTCATTAACACCAGTACATCGTGTTCTCCAGATTCTGCAGATTTATCTTTTCTATCTACGATCTCGATTCTATCTTTGCGTTTTGCTGCTCCTTAATGATGGACAACGCGGAAAAAGAGAAGAATATCCAGGTCGAGGACACTGGGAGCAACGATGGTCCAGCTTATGACCCGGCCGAAGTCCAGGATGATCGCATGACATTTACTGCCTTCCTGGCCATTGTGGTATGAATACATCATTACACGCTCAAGGTCTTGCTAATCATCTCCAGGCCATTGCAACCCAGTTCATCTCGTACATCAACACCTTGCTGATGCCGTCGACGATTCTCAGTTACATCATCGCCGACCTAGACGACAATCCAAATTATCCTTGGATTACTATCTCATGGAATGTGTGCGCCTCTGTGCTGGTCACCGTTGGAGGTCGAATGTCGGATATATTCGGACGTCGGTGGTTCCTGATCATTGCTTCGGTGATTGCTCTGTGTGGAGCAGCCGTAGGTGCGACTGGCAACAGTGTCAATCAGATGTCAGTTCAGGTTACGACCAGATTGATCTCGGAGTGACTGACAGTATGATGCAGGATCGGGAGTGGCGTGCTCTTCGGAATAGGAGGTGGCATCCAAGAAATGTGTTACGCTGGTTTGCAAGTGCGTGCTATGGCTTCGAGCCCAATGTACTTGACTAACCCGGTCATAGGAGATTGTACCCATCAAGCATCGTGTGCTTGCTATTGGTAAGTGGCATGACTGTGACAATAGCAAGGCTGGCTGGCTGACTCACTCCAGGGTGCTTCGAGTTCTTCGCCGGGTGCATAGCTCTCATGAGCCCGTTGATCGCCTACTCGTTGTTGGCCCGCACTGCGCTAGGCTGGCGAGCAGTCTACTGGTACATCTTTGCCTTCGAAGCGTTCAGCCTCATTCTCGTCGTTCTCTTCTACCATCCGCCAAACTTCAACACGAAGCACAGGCGTGACGGCAAGACACGATGGGAGCTGCTCCGGCAGATGGACTTTGTTGGCTTTGGCCTCTTCAGTCTGGGCTGTATCCTCTTCCTGATTGGTGTGAACTGGGGTGGCAGAGCATATGACTGGAACAGTGCTCATGTCATTGGCACTATTGTCGTTGGGGCCTTGCTACTGGTTGCTTTGGGCTTCTATGAAGCCTACGCTCCGCTGAAGTACCCAATGCTTCCAACGAAGTTCTTCAAGAACGTTCGCGGGTTCACCGTGCTGCTGGTCGTCTGCTTCGTGGGCGGTATGCTGTACTACAGGTGTGCTACAACACTTCGTTGGCGTCGTCCAGCTCAAATGACTGACATCATGGTAGTATGAACGTCTTGTGGCCTCGCCAGAGTGGGCTCCTCTTCGTGCCGGCGGACAAGCCGATCATTGCTGGAGTCTACGCCAACATGGTATCCTTCGGAACGATTACGGCTGGCTTTATAGTCATGGCCTTCTGCTCTCGAGTCGGCCACGAGCGATGGCAACAAGTCGGTTTCATGGTATGTCATGGTCCTCTCCCTTCTTACTGCATCTGACAGTCGATCCAGGTCGTTCAAACTGCACTCATCGGATCCTTGGCCAGTATTGGAGTCAACGACAGGACACAAGCTATCGCAACGATTATTGTGTTGGCCGCAACGATCACACCACCTCAGCTATTGTCATTCGCTATGATCTCGATGGGTATCGAGAACCAAGTGGATATGTGAGTGCTGGCATACATATATGCTATGTCAATGCTAACGACTGCAGTGGCCTCGCCAACGGACTTGCCAGTACGTTCCGCCTGATGGGCGGTGCAGTTGCAACGGCAATCTACAGCGCCATCCTAGCCAACACATTCGCAACCAAGCTGCCGGTGAAGATGGCTTCTGTCATAGCACAATACGACGTACCGAACTCGGTCGCTCCGGAACTGATACAAGCTGCTGCACTCAATACAGCCGATGCTTATGCTGAGCTCGACGTATCGTCTCAAGTTATTGCTGCTTCTGGCATGGCGGTAAAATATGCCTACGTCGATGCATTCAGACTGGTCTACCTTATAGCGCTTGCTTTCGGTGGTCTTGCGATCATCGCTGCATCCTTCACGAAGACCATCCCCAAGGAACAGAAGACGATGGAGAGAGCGATCCATATGGAGAACGAAACTGGTGGTCCGAGGGCTGCCCAGGTGGTAGAAAAAGTATGAAGCTACTGATATTTAAGATGTATGAAAGTATATTTGGCATCGGAATCAAGCCGCAAGCATCATACTCAAGGTATTTGGCTCATCAACTTCACCTCGGCAGCATTGAGATCAGCCCGTTTCTTTACACTCGCTTGATACAAAGACTTTCGTAGCCGATTGACGCTACCCAGCGGCCGATGAGCTTCCAAGCCATACCAGACGTTCAGCTTCATATGGTCGTCCCAGAAGGCTCGCCGCTTTGAATCGAAAACATCCTGGCCCTTCGGCAGCGTCACTTTGGCTACTGTCTCGAATGGATACTTCTCCTCGTCCCATGGTATCGAGCAGTCTTCGACACTCTGGTCCGCCAAATTACGGCAGAGCTGGATCCGGAAGTCGAACTCGGCGTCGTGTGACTGGAAGTACTCCCGCAGCCAGATGGAGTGCTGTTCGCGGTTGCTGCCAGCACTGATGTTCGCATTATCGGCCAACTCCTGCTATAAGTTGCCGGTCGGGGATAGAGCATACTTGGCGATATAATCACCGTATCTGTAGGCTGACTGCGAGTACATGGTATAGCCCATGAAGTGATGGTTCGGTAGTGTAGTAGGCGCAAGCTCAAGGTCTTTATCTTCTCGATCTAGCAACTTCAATTTGAGTGTCTCCGGGTTGTGGAACCATTGCTCGCGCAGGCTGAAGATCTCGAGAGTGTTTGGCAGATCCTTCAGCTCTAGTAACGGGGCGTTGTTGAATGTGAAGTCCTGCGTATGTGTTTGCTCCCCAGCGGAGTCGAGGAAACCTCCTGGGCCATCAACGTCGAAGACCTTCATACCGCATCCTCGAGGTCCGGGAGCCTTGTCGTCTTGAAGGAAGCTTGGTTCGTTGGCATACCTGATAGCGAGTGGGTACTCCTTGCCACCATTGCTGAACAACCCTTGAGCTAGATGCTGTGGTAGGTTTGACTCTACTCGCATGCTGCCTTTCACAATGGCCTGAGTCTTCACGTGCGTTCCGCGGAAGCTGTGGCGATGCTGAGCGAAGTTGTGCTCTTGAACTTTGTTAATCACATCGCACATTTGATTGATCTTTCCCTCTTCATCGGTAACTGCGGGCTCGACTTTTGGATCGTCTCATGCAACAGGCTGTGGTGCCATCGTTGCGAGGTGTAGTATGGGTTCGACAAGTTCCCGACGAGATGAGCGGAGCAGGAATGATGGTAGAGTGGAAGGCTCGACAAATGCTAAAACATCGTCGAATTGGCGTATAGGCTACCCCGTGACCTCATCGCAACCTCATTTGCAGATAGAGTTCGTACCTTGCATTAACGCACCTTTCAGCCTGGCCATCGGCGGTTGTGCGTAGGACAACGAAGAGAACTGTTCATATATCAGCGCTGAGAGGTTGTCATCGTTGTGAACGGTTGGCTCCGTGGCTACTACAATGCCGCATATTCTGGTTCCGCTACCATTCAGGACGACTTCTCGCGCGAAGTTGATTTAATTTATCTGTTCAACAAAGTCTTCATCAGCCAAGCTCCCACTATCTTAATAGAGATCGCGACTTCAGTTTCAGTCGGTTTCATATATCGATATATCAATCGAAACATCAAATAAGCCGAGCGTTTAATGCACGCAATGTGAGGCGTCCAGCAGAAGAAATGCCCAGAGTCGACTGAAGTGGACAGATCTTCGGAGGTGTATTATTCGATTCGACAATGCACACATTCTGCCCCTTTGCCTTGCACGACTGGAATTCTTGCGTCTGCCCATGCTAGGGTGGCGATTGCTCTCGCGGTGGGCTAAACTTGCCTTCCAGCAGTCGGCGAGGTTTACTTTCATGTCCACTTCACTTCCTTTCCACCCCGTTCATCTTTACCCTACAGGTCAGTATATGTGTAAGGACCAATCTCATGTTCATATAGCACTCGAGGTGGCCTTGCTGTCAAGATATTCGTCTTATCAAGACCACAAAAACGAACATCTACTAGCGCGGGTATGGATCGGCCAATGGGCTAGCATTGAGCATTGAGCATTCGACCGGTATGCTGAACTGTGGAGGTCGTGCTCGAACTCTGGACATTTCTGGCATCGCTGCGCCTTACTGTAGCAGTATTGCCCCCGATGGGCTTCTCATCGTCCCAGCGTGAGCTCGGATAGTGCTTGGCACTTTGCCGCTAACAAGCGGCAGGCTGCAGCCGTGTCGAGAACTGCCTGTTGGTAGTTCGACCTCATTTGACCTTCTCCGAGATGCTTCCACCAGCGATGGACTCGTCCCCGGAGATGTGTATGGATGCTCGTGTTTCAGCAGCTCATCGGCGACTGTGTCGCGCTTCGCAATATCAGCCTCGTCTCCTGTGCATGGCGTACTCTTTCCTGGCCATATCTGCTTAATTACGTTGACCTGAGCTCTCACAACATTGAGCGACGGATCACCGAATGCGAAAACTCGATACTGCCAGTCATCTATTCACACCATCATGTCAAATACCGACCACAGAGTCTGGTTCCTCGCCAACGCGCTTTCCTGCACCTGGTCACCGCCCAGCCGAATCTGGGCAAGTACGTCAAGTCGTTCACCTGGATTCTGGTGTGGAGGGATACTTGGAGGGATTACGATCGGTCATCACTGCTGGATATCGATCGCGAGACTTGGAACGTCTTCGTAAGGTTGCACATGTCACGCAAGTGGATCTGGCGTTGCTCCACGAAGTATGGGACGAGGACATAGTTCGCGAGAACCCTATCAGCCTCTCTCCTAAAGTTACTGATCTCCCGCTACTTGGCTGGATGCATCGTGGTCTAGTCAAGGCTATTCTTGGGGCTGTCGATACCACCAAGCTGGGCAGCTTGGTATTGGACTATCTAGAAGACCACGGTAGCTTCCCAGGTGGCGAACCCATAAGCATGGAGATCGCCGGGGACTTCGCCAAGACTGCTCGTCGTATGAGTCTCACGGACGAAGAGCAGGTAATCGATGACCGACTGTTCCATCGCCAAGAGACGGGCAAGGCGGCGTCGTTCCCAGGTCCACTGTAGTACCCGATGCGATTGCTTTTATGCCAGTCTTTGGACGCCCTCTCCCACCTGCAACTGATTGTTCCTCACTTCGACATGGACATTGATGTCCGCAATTATTACACCCCTTTTCGAGACATGGCAAGGCTGCTGCGGAAAGTATCTAGTAGCCTCAGGTCCCTAGTCGTCATCTTGGGCGAAGACATGCAACACCACTATCCACTTCCCAGTGGTTGCGGGAACAGCCAGTCCTTCTATCACTTTACGTACCAGCCTTGGTGCGTCAAGATGGCCGCTGCTTTCTTGAAACAAATGCTGATCGCTTTGTCGGAACGACCATTCCCGAAGTTGACGCACTTGAGTTTCAAAGGCTTCCAGCATGTAGGAGAGCTCCACCGGATCTTGAAGACACACTTTCGTTGATCCAGAACAGCCCTTTCAATAATGTCGATTTTATAGCATCTCCGCACCTTGACGGACGACTTGTTTTCGAAGGCTTTGATCGCAGTATACCTGACTTCGACGAGGAAACCTTACGAAATAGCTGAGTACTGTTGGTGCTATTTAATAGCCTGCGGCACCACGCAAACACTGCAATTCCACCTTCCTGACGTTGAAATGCCTCATATCCCTCAAGCAGGCATGCTTTACGATGGTCCAGTCGACCTCTCAGGGCCATCGCCGCCGTCACAAGGATGAGGCAGTGCTCCTGCATTCTCCGTGCCGTTGATGAGATGCACAAAGCACTGCGATACATCCGTGTCTTGGCCCCAAAGCTACAGGCAAGAGAGCGGAGTCGAGTGCGATAGGAGGAGCAAATGGCCAGGTACGACGTGACCACCTGGTTGTACCAGGGGAGCCGGCCATTGCAGTCGTGCAGCTGCTAGGTCGAGTGACCTTCGGAGACAGTCCAGCAGGCATGTGTGGTAGATGGTGCTTCTCGGTTATCGGTAGGAAAGGGGATGTGGTTGAATTAATGGTTCCTTATGCTAGGCGAGGTACTCCTTACGTAATTGGTTGGTAGAGCGTTCAATGAAGTTCGAACGATCGCTCCATCGTGGTTGAGTGGTCTCCGATTCAGGCCTAATCTCAATCTGGTGTTAGGCAGCCCTGTATGACCTTCAAGCAACAACAAGCTTCGTATACAAACCACAGGAATGAGCTTGGCATCATGCCACTCATTGTGCATCGCGACCGCCTGCCTTGCTTGCATCGTGGGCGTTTTGCGTGTCGGTCCGGTTGACAATATTCGTATGAAGATGATTTGCGTCTGGTAGGTAGGGATCTGTACCGTTTGACAGTCCGGCTGAGTCCCACTAAGCCATACCGTACATGAAGGGGAGTCGATCCCCAGCAGCAGGCGGCTTCGAATAGCAGTCCATTCGAGCGAAGTCCGTGATAGGAAGCAGTGGTCCGGGTCGTGCTGCATTGACACGCTCACTCAGTGGCTAAGTCAATAGCCCGCTCAGCGGCTCACCTTTAACTGAGTCAACGGCTCATTCGGCGTCATAATCGATAGGGTCGCTCTACAGCCAATCTTCCCAGTCCTTCGCTCGATGGTCCGTCCTGCAGCATGCTGGAGAGTAGGTCGGTTTGAGTAGTGCTTCATCGCCTGTTCACGCTCCGAGCTTGTGTTGTAGCCACCTGCCAATATCATCGTAGCTGACCTCACCACTCTCGGCCTCCTCGCTGCCCCTCCTCGCCGCCTCGTAAACTGCATGCATGTCTGCTGCCGTCACCCGGACCACCCATCCAGTACCTGTCACCATCGTCAGGCCATCTTGCTGCGTTCCCAGGACGCTGCGCGCATTCAGAATCTTCTCCAACCACACCTCGTCGACATCCCCGCCCACTCGGACAACCACGTCGAGTAGATTACTGCACTTCCGCTCCTGCAAGTCCTTCTTGATAACACTGACAGCAAGCTCCTGCCTGCGTAGATTCGTCTGCCTCTCTTCATCCTCCCTTTGCTTCTGCTCACTCCGCTCCTTCGCCCTCTTCTCCTCAATCGCCGCCGCTGCCGCTTTCCGCCGCTCTCGCTCCGGGGCTGCTGCCTTCTCCCTCTCTTCGGCCTCCTCTGCGTCCTTTGCTCGTTGCTCCTCGGCCTGCCACCGCCTCATCTCATTCGCATGCCGCCGTTGATCCTTGCGCGCTAGTGATGCTGCCTTCTTCGTGCCGACCACGCGTTGCCCTTGGGAAGGTGTCAGAGGACGGGCAGGACCTGGCTGGCCGTCGAAGACCTCCAGTGGGGCCTGCTCATCGTTGACATCATCTGCTCCTACTGCTGCTTCGCCAAGAGATTCCTCGTTCACGTTTGGTGGCGCCTGCTGGGCTTCCTCATCCTCATCAGGAGGAACATGCTGATGAACATCCTCCGCAGGCTCGCCACGACGAGCATCTTGAAGTCTTGCTTGGATCTGAGGCGCAAAGTAGAGCAGCGTGCACAGTGCCGCCAGGTGAAGCAGATCCTGAACCAAGGGAGTGCCCGGAGTGGCAAATGGTAGCAATCGATTGAGACTTCTTATGACGGCGGCCATGGTCTCGAGAACCAGTATGGTGTAGTACAACACCAAGTGTAGAGAGGCGTCAACAGTGATCGATCTCGGCTCTTTGTTCCAAGATCACATTCTTCCAGTGTTGATGGCCCAGTCACAGTGAAGATGATTGACTATTGTGGCCTTTGTTTGATGATAGATTCACCAAAAGGCAAGTTTAGCCGATAGCAGGATGTCACGTTGAACCTCACTTCATTCATGTCGCCGGCCTGGAGCATGAGAATTGAGCTGACATGTGGTAACGACCATTCCGACTAGCTAGAAATAAAACGCTATATCGCTCTCGAGCCCACTCGAATATACCCGAGCGACGAGCAGAACCGCTCCACGAAAAGATGAAATCCCACATGCTGCCGCACCATAACCGATATCAATGGGGTATCTTCCATGCCGTGTCTCTCCTCGAACGCCCGCACCCGTAATCTCCATCGCTAAAATCACACGCGGAAGCTCTTACGTACCAGTTCACCCCAGCCTTTGAGAGCATCGCGGCGTCATCTGGGGTTAGGGCTCGTATGAGCGAATCAAAGGGGTGGAGCGAAAGCAGAAGCAAAAGGGTTCCGGATTTGTTGTGCCTGTAATGTTAGTATGCCGGGCAATCTTCGAGACCTACCTTCGGTCATGCGCCGCAGGTCGGTTCCATTTCTCCTCCAGTTGGTCGACGTCGAGGCGTTGGTGGCCCGTGAAGAGGAGATGACTGAAGCAGCTGTCCCAGCCGTTGACGGTAGTGTCGTCCTCCACGCCGGTAGTGACCATACTAGATTTGCAAAGGCTAGAGCCGAATGTGTTGAGGCATTCATGTGTCATGCCAGAATCAAACATCCGTTCTCACAGGGCGGTCAGGACGATCTGACCTTCTTGACCTCGGGCAGCTCGATGGTGTCATCCTCGAGATCGTCGATCTCGTCGAAAGAGCGCTTTCCAGACGGTGAGCCGCCGGAAAAGTCTTTCGAGGTGGTAGCATCTGCCAAAGGCTCGACAGCTTCGATTTGTTGCTCTTCGGTAGCTTCATCTTCATCGAAGCCAAGATCGTCGTACTCTTCCTGGTACTGTCCTTCCGGGCCTGGTTCTTGGTAGCTTTCGTCGTAGCCCTCGCCATTTGGCCGGTGGATCAGGACGGTATCGTCAAACTCGTCGTCATCTCCTTGGTCATCGGCAACATCCTCGTGGAAGTCAATGTGCTCAAGTCCGTGTTCGTAAAAGTCTCCTTGGGTACCGCCTTCGTGGTGTGCCATAGCTTGCTCATCTTGACCTTCTCCGAATTGGTAATCTGGTTGATTGCCGGCATCCTCTGCGCCCCCATCATGGTCGTGCTGTGTGGGAAGGGGGTTGTTAGTCTGGTCATCTTGTGCGGCTTCTTGGCCGTAGCCCTGCTGGTTCTCCTCGCCATCTTGATGGGCGCCGTCGGGTTCGGCGAACTCGTTCAACCAGTCCTCTGAGCCAAGTTGTAGCTGCTCATCTTGATCGGCTTTAGCTTCGACAGGATCATAAGCTGTGCTCACAGTGGTATCCTTGTTTTGGGTGTGGTCCGTGTTGTCTGAGTCGAACGTAGTCAGACTGTCGTCGTCCCAGTCAATAAGTTCCTCATCGTAGTACTCACCGGCTGTGGTGTCTGCTGTCTCCTTGTCGCCTTCGACCGTTTCTGAGGTTGCTGAGACGGCGTGGTCCTGTGCTGCCGCTTCCAAGTCGCCTTGTACAGGTACTTGCAGGTCATGGTTTGCTTCTGCTGTTTGTGCCTCTCCTTCAGCATCGTACAGCTCCTTCGCTGTCTGGCCGGTGAGGCCATCCAGAGCGTCGGCTGCTTCGCCTTGGTACGTTTCATCATAGTCACCTTGGGCTGTCTCATCAAAGTAGTAGTCCTGCCTTGCGTCTTGATACTGCTCATCGTTGGCATCCTGCGGCTCGTGCTGCTCGTAAGAGCCTGCTTCGACACCTCCCTGCTCAGCGTACGTGTTCTCAGCATACTGCTGCTCCGTAACATGGTTCGGGTCCTCGTGGCCGGTAAGACCTGTCCACTCCTCACCCCCGTCGTACGCATACTGGTCGTGGTCGGCCTCTACATCATTTGATGCGTGAAGGAAGCTGAAGCTGGACATGCCTTGTCCACCAGCAACGGCTTGCCTGAACATGGAGATGCTGCTCGAGAATCGAGGTTGGGTTGAAAGTGTAAGGGAAACCGGCGGCACCTCCTCGATCCCGTCATTGTGATGGAGTTGCAGGTACACCTGTAGCACCTCGTTGAGACTGGTCGACGAAGCTGCTCGTGAGTCCTGTGAAACCATGTTAGCGGATCGCACGCATAGACGGAAGATCGTGGTACTCACTTCTACAAGCATCAACGCTAGCTGGTCGAAGCTAAGGACAAGGTCCTGGTCATCAGTAATGTCTTCATTGGTCTTGAGTGGCAAGCGCTGCCTGCAACTGCTCATGAGATCCGCCAAGCTGACGTTTGCCAGGTTGTCGTCCTTGAGTAAACCATCAAGCTGCTTACGAGACTTGAAAAGTGGTATGTGAATGTCCTTGTACTGAAGTGTCATGGGATGGAGACCAGTATCAGTGGGCGTATCAGGGCCTTCTGCTGATGCTTCAAGGGCGGTGTTGATCGTGATGGCATGTTCTGCAGAGTCTTCTGCATCTTCTTGGTCCGCTGCGTCAAACTCAGTCTCACGAAGCTCTTCGTAGCTGCCGTTCTGTTGCGCTTCTAACAAAGCCTCTGCATTTGCGTCGACAATCGTCTCAGAAGCTAGATCGGCGGCTACAGGCAGTGGCTCGGTCAAGAGGGGGTCAGAGATCTGTGCGGTTTCTGTGGGAACTTCGTTGCTCAAATCAAGAACCTGCGCTTGAGCTTCTGACTCATCGAGGTAAGGCTCTATTTCTTCATCGAATTGATCCTCTTCGGCGACCTCAGGTAGTGGCTCGGGCGCAACCGTGTCATTTGCTACTTCGGCGTCATCTACTGCAGTGTCTTGGAGCTCTTCGTCTTCGCTGTAATCAATCAATTCATCGTCTTCTAGGATCGGTGCTTCGTGCATGTGAAGGCCATCGTCTTGCATCACCTCTTCTTGTACGTGCTCAGTGAGGTCGACGTCTTCTTCCATCAGTTCATCGGGAGCGGTGGCGGGTCTGGTGGGGTCGTCTTCGAGCATGTGCTCATCATCGAGTGCATTCTCGGGTGCTGGGTAGTCATCGAAGTCTATGTCGATGTCATCATCGTCAAGGGGGCGGTTGGCAGGGGAAGACATCTCCATCGTGTCGTCGGGGGCGGGGGCGGAAAGGGAGGTGAAGCTCGTCACGGCGGCCATCGTGGGTGATGGGAAGTGCGAGCGTCGATTGTGTGAATCAGAGGTGTAGTGCAAGTCAGACAGCGAAGGTGGCGAGTGCTCGAGGGATGTCTCCGAGCTGGGTCACGTTTGAGGCGCGTCGGCTGAGGGTGTTGCTATTGTCGCGTTCACCTGGCCAGTGAGGCGGCGGCAGCGGTGGCGAGAGGGTCAGCCCAGGAGGGTGTCGTCGAGGTCGGTGAATGGATCCGTGTGAAGAAAGCGTCGTCGGTGTCTTGAAGCATCATCGAACAGTGATTCGCGTGGGTGCATCAGGTGAGAGAGTGAGTCGTGTGCGGCGGGCGTCTGAAAGCGGCGGCGTGGGTGGCCCGAGCGTTTGCCAAGGCTGAGTTGCTGACTGTGACCGCCAAATAATGTGGGATGGGGAAGGAACAAGTTGCAGCAAGGGAAGGAGTCGCCGAACATCTTGGGCAACGACGACCGACCCTCTGAATACTACAAGACCGCAGGGAGTATGCTACAACCCTGATACTAGTCGAGCGATACATACAATTGATTGCCCATCATGGTAAACCACCACCCATGCCATACCAGTCACTTGCCCATGTTGATATATGTAGGTCATCCTCTCCGCCGCCATCACGACCCGCTCGGGCAAACCCATCCTCGCCCGCCAGTTCCGCCAGATGCAACGGTCACGTGTCGAAGCACTCCTCGCCTCCTTCCCCAAACTCGCCGACACGGCCAGCCAGCACACAACCGTGGAGCAGGACAATGTGCGCTTCGTCTACCAGCCCTTGGACGAGCTGTACATGGTCCTGATCACCAACAAGCAGTCCAACATCCTGCAGGACATCAACACGCTCCACCTCTTCGCGCAGGTGGTGGGCAGTGTATGCAAGAGCCTCGACGAGAGGGAGATTGTACGCAATGCCTACGAACTGCTGTCCGCATTCGATGAGGTGGTCACGCAGGGCTACCGCGAGAACTTGACCATGAGCCAGATCAAGACTTTCCTCGACATGGAGAGCCACGAGGAGCGTATCCAGGAGATCATTGCGCGGAACAAGGAGCTAGAGGCCAGCGAGGAGAGGAAGCGCAAGGCCAAGCAGCTCGAGATGCAGCGCAAGGAGATGAGTCGTGCGGCACGGGGAGGCAGCAGCATGGGCTCCATGGGCAGGCAGCAGTCATACACGCCAACGACATATACTCCTCCACCCACCGCGCCGAGCATGACCGACAGTTACGACAGCTACACCGCCGCCAAGAACGAGAAGTTCGGCAAGGCGATGCCAGCACGTGGCAAGGGAATGCAATTGGGCAAGAAGAACAAGACTGGATCGATGTTTGAGCAGGTGCGAGGCGACCGAGGGGCTGAAGCAGAAGCTAGCGCACCTTTGGCTGGTCTACCTACTCCTGCTGCACCCTCCATCCAGCCAAACGTCGTATCTTCTGGCGGGGGCCGCTCCAGCATCGATCGAGATGGCATCCACATTACCGTTGCGGAAGCAATCTCCGCTCGTCTCTCCCGTGAAGGCGCCGTCGAATTCTTCGAGGTCAAGGGCGACCTTCAATTGCGGATTTCTGACGCCAGTCTCACGCAGATCAGGCTTCAGCTCACTACTGGTGACATCAGGAACGCACAACTAAACGCCCACCCAAAAGTCGACAAGGCGCAGTTCAAAGCAAGCAACATCATCCAGCTCACCGACAGCTCGAAAGGCTTCCCAGCGAATAACAGCATACAAGTCATGCGCTGGCGGTTGACAGCAAAGCCGGAAGACATTTCAGATCCTCCGATCAAGTTTACTGTTTGGACCTCTGAGCTCTCACCCAACACGCACAGCATCACTGTAGAATACGAACTTACTGGGTCTGACTCACTGAAGAATGTCGTGGTTGTGGTCCCGTACGCTTCTGCGGAGCCCAGCGTTAGCTCCTTCGACGCGGTCTATGAAGTCAGCGGCGACAGCCTTGAGTGGAACATCGGCACTGTCGACGACTCAAATCCGTCTGGCTCATTCGAATTCGAGGCGCAGGCGCAGAGTGAAGCAGACTTCTTCCCAATGCAGGTGCGTTTCGCGAAGACACGGCCATGGGTAGACATCGATGTTGGCAGCGTGGAACTGGTGAGTGAGGGAGTGGATGTAGGGTTTGCGAAGGACGTGAGGAGCGTGGCGGAAAACTATACGATTGTATGAACTGGCGCAAGGTCATCATGCCGCATGACAGATGGTGTTTGGGGGTTGGAGCATAGAGTGCGTTGAAGCTGGAACTGTGCACAAGGTGGACAGCCTTCGCAATCGAACCTTTTCAGAGTCGAGAAGTGTCCTGCCATATGTCGCGTGCAGCATCACGCACGAGCATAAGCTTCTCCCACATCCGCTCCATCGACATGTCTTTACCTCCTTCTAGTGAAGAGCTTGAGAATCCGCATTGGGGACTCAACGCCAGACAGTCCTTCGCTTCTTCCTTCGATATGCCTTGCGCAGTTGCAACCACCTGCGCAGCCTCGTTAACCTGCCTCCTAATCACATCAATACTTTCTAACTCCGCACGCTTGGTCGAGACCAGACCAAGCACAATATTCTGCCCCTTCGGCAAGAAGCGCAACGGATCAAACCCTCCCTGCCTCTCAGTGTCGTCAAATTCAAGGTAGTAGTTCTGGTACTCCGTCTTCGTGAACAACTTCTCGGCAATCAGGTCATAGCTCCCCGACACCCAATGCGTAGACCCACTCATGTTGCCGCGGCAGAGATGAATGCCCATATTCAGATCCTCGGGCAAATGATCGAGGAACATATTATGCGCCTTCAGGTACAGGTCTAACAACGCTCCCGCATCCGTCCCGTCTTTACGGCACCCATCCAAGAATTGGGAGGAACAGAAGTAAGTGAGGTGCGGATCATCCACTTGTACGTTCCGGCAGCCGGCGTCATACAAAGCTGTGATCTCTGATACGTAGGCTTGAGCGAGATCGGAGAAGTACTGCTCATCACTCTAATACCCACTTTCCTTGGTATACGCTGTGCCAGGTTTGAGCTGAATGTGCTGGTAACATGGAGCCGGGATAGTGATCTTGCAATCCTTCCACCTCTCCTGCGGGATTGTGGCGGTCAGAATACGCCACTCATCCAAGTACGCCGGACTCCGCCATCAAATTGGCCTTGTGCAGACCACCGCTGCGCGAGTCGTCGCGCCCATTTGAGCCAGCTTTGTTGTGGTTGGGAAGTCTGTCCGGAAGGCTTCGAGGATGGGTAGGTTAGTGACAGGTGTCATGCCGTCGAGCGTTTCGAAGAAGCCGCCGTAGAAGATGTGGCGTGTGTACTCGCCGGAGCAGATGGGGAGGATGGAGAGCGAGAGTTGGGTATGGACGGCTTGGTTGATTGCATCTTGTTCGGCCTTCTTGATGACGGAGTCTTGGGAGGTCTCGTACATCTGACTGGAAGAGGCGAGACTTTGTCGCGCGGAGAGCAGCATAGAAGGTCAAAGGGGGCTGCCAATCTGGTCCGCGCGAAATGGAGGGGTCATGTTGACGAGGGACAACCAGTTGACCGCGAAGCTCAGTTGTCGAGGTCTTGCGTGTCCAGTTCAAGAGCACGCTTCGACAAGAAATGAGAAGAGAAGCAGAGTGCTTGATATAACCGACTTCGGCGATCGACTTACTGATTTGTTGGATGATAGATCGACGGCAGCGTACTTTACTTTTCAAAGAAAGTTACAGTACCTCAGCAGACGCAGTATCCTACCTCGCGCGACACATGTGAAGTCAGCTGCGGAGGAATCTCGGCGAAACCACGGCCCAAAGAACGCGAACAACGACACGCGACTTCCTCATACAAAACAGTATTTGCCCGGATAACAGAATACAGGTCGGCATTGCCAGAGTAGGCTGAACGAACAAGCCGTCTCCGATCTGGCCAACTCGCCAGCTACCATAAAGCCTTGCTTGACGTCCTATCACCATCATGGTCCCAACGACCGATAGCCTTGGCCACACTCTGCCCCTGCTCTTTGAGAAGCACTTAGGCCATCCAATTGATCCAAGCACAGCGGCATATTGCGACCTCTACGATTTAATCGCGGTCATCAACCCTGCCTCGGACGATGTGACGGTCTACAGAGCCATCAACGGCCAGATAGCGTTCACTGCCAAGTATCCGGATCAGTACGAGGAGTCCAAGCCTCGATTGGTGTCGTGGAAACCGGACGGTAGCTTGCTTGGGGTAGCTTGGGAAGACGGCACTTGTTGTCTGTACTCTTGTGAGAACGGCAAGCTAGTCTCTCGCCTGAGTAGTGACGCCGAAGGGACGGGTGCGGACTGGAAGCTGGATCTCAATCCATCCACAGGACCAACAGAAGATGACATTGAAGCAGAGAAGCAAGAACCGAGCTGTCTGGCTTGGACGTATCACCTGCGGCCGACTGCTGCGTCACAGCGTCCCACTAAACGAGACCAGCAATTGAATGGCAAGTTCTCCACGGAAGACTGGTTCGACATGGCCAGCGCGAAGGCGGACGCAACTCACAGTAGCAGCGCTTCGGTCATCAAGCATGGTGTACAAGACCTAGTCGATTCTATCACAACGTTGGATGTGACGACTGTGCTTCCGGGCCTCAGTGCACTTCCTACCCATGGTCTACGTGGTGGATCCGACGCGGCAAAGTTCACTAATCAACCTGGGGTGGACAATGCCTTCACCACTACGGCATCAGGATCTGACATCATTGACGTACTGTTGGTATGCGGATCGTCTCAATCCACGGAAATCTACCTAGACGACACCGTGAAGATTGGTAACCTGACGCTTGACACACCGAATGCATTTCATGCCTCTCATCCACAGTGTGCAGCTCACGCCATTCTTGTACGCCCGCAGGACGCGGATGAAAGCCGGCTACACTTTGTCGATCTGCCTCTGGACACGCTGGGCGGCTCGCTGCTCCATGTCATTGCAGCAAACACGAAACGATTACAAGATCTCATGGTTTATGTCACCCACACAGTTCGGTGCATTCAACACGACTTTATCACGGGACAGCAGCTACCAACGAGACTTGTGAGTGGGTTCACTGAGGAGCTTCGCGAGAAGGATGAAGGCGATCCTGTAACGGCGCTTTACGAGTTGTTGATGACGGCGAGATTCACGCCAACAGTCACGGAGTGGCTTACCGATGTCGTCAAGGACACCCAGCGGAAACGATGGGAGGAGTCGGTCACAAATCTGTACGATCACATCCAGAACCACATTTTCATGCATTTGTTGCCAGCATTGAATCGTCTATCGATCGTCGCCAGCAGTCTCCGCGGCCAAGCCGAGCTACATGAAGGTACGAGTACGTTTGACGTGCCTGCGGCTTTGCTTGCAGAATTGGAGGACGACACAGATGCGCTTCGACTGGCAGCAGAACGAGCACAATTGATCGTCATTGCTGAGCAGCGACAGTTCAGAGCTTTCATCAAGTGGTTGCGAGTTATGATCGACGTGGCGAGCGCCGGACCAGGATCGAAGAGCGCGATCGAGACAGAGCAGCGAGAGACGCCTAACGTGGACTACAATCTCACTGGAGCATACATCAAGCACACGATGGGCAAGAGCAGGCTTGCCCCATACCTTGAGCAGCCTGACATGGGTGGCAGTATCGACAAGGATGGCTTCTTCGAGCATCCGATCATCAAGACATTGAAGCGCAGCAATACTGTAGCATTGCTACGGAAGATGAACAGCACGAACACAGGCGACACAAGTCTGACCCAAGAAGGCTCCAGCGAAACACAACTTTCACTCAACCTGCCCGCTCTAACCACTAGACTTGCCGCACAAGGCAGAGTGAGCCTCGAGAAAATCACGGCATGGCAGCAAAGAATGCTTGCGAGGCATACAGCATCGAATCTATCTGGCACCAGGATCAGAGTGGATTCCTACGCAACGTTGTTCGATGTGAAGATGTTTCCTACATCAAAGCAGGGCGGGGGCAGCATGACGCAAATCCTACTCCTGCCAGCCCCCGACGACGAGAGTTGCAGGATGGAGGTCATCAGTGTGACGAGGACTCGCAATATAGTCGAGGACAAGACTACCGAATTGCTCTTCGACTATGCCACAGTACTCTACGCTCAGATAGTCGATTCCCAGACCTGCTTCGTTCTCGTGTTGCAGGATGTGGAAAAGTCTGGACATGACACCTGCAAACTCGTGTCCTATCGTCTCGAGGAAGATCGAACAGCGTGGAGCAAGCGTGTGATGCACGAGTTCAGCGCATCTGCTCAAGCGATGTTTGCGCCGAAGCACTTTACTGTTGGTGGGCGCCCGGGCAAGAAAGTGATCGTTGTTTTCGGTGATGACGATAGGTCCTGGCAGGTCCTAGACCTTGACGAGATGGAGATACGGGATGGAAAACTCGCAGAGTATACGAGCAACGATGAGATGCAGTTTTGAGGACTAACGCAGTCGTTTCGAGAGTATAATGGACAGAGAAATACCGCTACAGATACAAGCTTATCAGACAGGTCAACCGTACAAATCATGCAATACCCGACGCCTGCGCTAAACCAGTCCCTTCCGTCGAGCCTCTCTTAGACAGGCACGCTTCACGAACGCCACTGAGGGTACATCTCGCGCATACGCTCCTCAACTACTTCGGGATGTGGTTTGTCGACACTCTGTGACATCGCCCGCACCTGCGCGCCCTCGGGATAGGTCCCCTTCAAATCGAATAGGGAATTCTTCCAAAGAATGTCGCGCCAGCGTGACTGAGTGTTGGCATTCGCACGTGGGGTTTGTGCAGATGCTGCGGGTGGAACTGCGTATCCTGTGTTGCTAACCCTGGCTTGGCTCGCACTCCGGCTTGTTCGATAGGCTGATGCAGATGCTCGTCGTTCTTTGGAGCTCGATGCGCTGGCTGTCCTTGACCGAGTATCAGTTGAAGAATCTGACGCGGCTGCGGCACTTGCGTCCATGGATGAGTCGCTCTTGGTGTCGCTTGACTTGCTTCGGAGTTTGTCGAACATTCTGTCTTCTCGCAGGTTTTGTGGTGGTGGTGGATGTGTATTGACTGTTGATGGCTTGAGTGCTTTGTTTGCAAGTGAGGAGATGATGTAGTGAGATGAGCTATGGAATGCCTACAAACTCCCGGGCATTATATACTCTTCGCATCAGAGGACAAGAAGCGGACTGCTGCGTCTACACGTTGGCACCACAGCATAAAACCGTCATTTCTGCTATGTGCCAAGACAATATATCTGTCTGAGCCTTCGATCCAAGAACTTTTGAGGCGAACATCCTCAACTCGCACGTTGTCGCACGTGTTCGGATGGATCTGGACCCGTTGACAGAAGAACGACAAGACTCCAAGGACAAAACATCGTCATGATATGAGCCCGCGGAGAGCGAGAACACCTCTTGGAGGACTCTTGGGCGTCTTGGTATGGATCCGCAGACGTCATCCTTCGAATGTCACCTTCTCCGACTGTTCTTTGCGATCCTCTGGGATCAGTGACATGCATTCGGGGCCATGTGGTAGAAAATATGGAGTGAGGTAAGGTAGTAAGTAATCACACCACCCCACGTTCCCTCCAACCTTCCTCCGCAGTCATGACCCCACACTGCTCACTTCACCTCTCGTCCTCCTTGTTCATCTCGGAGAACATTGGCCGTTGTCAAGTCAACCATCCTGTACTTCTTCTGGTCTTTCGCCCGCTTGTATTAGCAGAGCAGGCTCTGAGCACATCGCGTCACGACGAAAACCCGATCGTGGTTTTGACATAGCCACATTCCAGCAAGTATGGCTCGTATAAATACATTGCATGCGAACGACAGAGGGCTACGGTGCCTGACTCGCATCACCAATGAGAATGGCACTGATGCGGAGTCTGGTGAGATTGATAATCATCTAGCAGCACCACTTCCGAGGTTGTGGTGGTCGAACAATGAGGAGCACTTTAACTCTCGTCTTGTGCTTCATCCTTCCAATGCTATAACGGCAGGCCATTCGAGATCAGAGTAACCAACTCGCTAGAATGAAGAGCCCAATACCCAAGCTCACCCTGAAGGGTAGGGCGTTGTATCGAGTGATGAGCATCAGTTGTTCGATTGTGAGAGGGCTCACTAGCCACCAGCCTTCGAAATCACTAATGTCGCCCGTAGGCATTCACCATGTTTGGCTATGATGCTGGCGTACTGGGCGGCGTCCAAGAAACCCCACAATTCCGCGACGCGATCGGGGTTGGTCAAAGTCAGGCTACTCCTGAAAGCATACGCTAATAACACCGACATAGAACCCACCCGGCACCTATATTATCCCACTAATCGCCTCTTCGTATACTTTGGCGTGCTGGGTGTCATCGACAGCTTACATGGGGTTCGGCCAAATACTCGGCCGACGAAGGACGATTCTTGTGGGAGATGCTTTCGTCATTGTCGGCGGTTCACTCCAGGCATCCTCGTGGTCCGTTGCACAGATCATTGTCGCTCGAGTATTGTGCGGCTTCGGGGTGGGACTGATCAGCTGTGCCGTTATCACGTACATGAGTGAAATGAGCATCGAGAAGACTGAGCGTGGAAAGGAAGCAGCTAATCAATCAATTTGGCTGAGTGAGCTGGCCCCCTTCCAGTCATATATGAAACCTCAGCTGACGAGCTCTCACACGTAGTCGGAGGAGTCGCACTGGCGTACTGGCTCGACGTAAGTCTTACCTTCCGTAGTAGAGTTATTGGCTACTAACAAGACTATGAAGTTTGCCTTCACCCAAGGCGAGGCTACCATGGGAACACAGCTATCGTGGCGCTTCCCGATTGCCTTGCAGTCTTTGTTTGCCTCAGTGTCGTTCGTAGGCATGCTTATGCTCCCTGACACTCCACGGTGGTACTACTCTGTCGGTCAAATGGAGAGAGGTGATGGGGTCCTCGCCGGCCTGCATGGCCAGCCACTGGAATCAGATGCGGTACAAGACCAGAAGAGGTAGGTACTAGTAGCCGAATTCCCATCTCACTCGATGTTGCTAACCCCTACGTCTATTTCCAAGAGAGATCATGGACACCATCGCTCTCGAAAGCTCGCATGCAAAGATCGTGAGCTGGGCTAATGGTACAACCCATTTCCTTATGACCGATGCTGACTTCCGTTCGCATCCAGAATCTTCTTGATGTCCTCTGGGATCGATCGAAGCTAAAGACGGGAAGGCGACTGAGAATAGCTTTTTTGTCAGTAATAGCTGTCGCAAAAGGCATATTGTCTTGCTGACAGACAGATAGGATCCTTGCAATACAGCAGAACATGGGTAAACCTACTGAACCATTCGAGCACCTGAGCATGACGCCTAACACTGAAGCACAGGTATCAACGTACTGGTATACTTCAGCACCACGATTTTAAAAAATGTTGGTTTGAGCCCCTTTTATCAACAGTTACTCGCCGCCGTTATGAACACCGCCTTCTGGCTGGGTACATGGCCGCTCTACTGGACGCTGGAGCGCTGGGGTCGTCGCCCAATCCTCTTCTGGTCAGCCATCGCCTGCACCGCTGCCATGACGGTTTTCGTGGCAATGAATGGAGTTCAGAACAAAACTTCGGCGACTCAATGGACTGCTGTTATATTCGTCATAATCTTCGTTACAATCTTCGGATACGGTTGGATCGCCATCCCTTGGCTGTACGGACCCGAGATTGCACCGCTAAAGTGCGTATTTGATGTGTAAACGGGTAACCGTTGACATTTTTTGGCCGGTGACTCACGTCGAAGACACTACTGACCCTGTTACTCTTCGGTTCTTAGGTACAGGCATCTGGGAGGCGCCTTCGGTTCGCAAGGGGAATGGTCTATGACTTGTACGTTGCACGCAGACGTTCTGCCGAACAGTGACTGACTACAACACAGTCGTTACTGTTTTCGCTGGCGGAATAGCGATACAGCGGACCTCATGGGCGATCTGGATTTGGCAATTGGGCAGTTGCCTTTTAGCCATATTCTTCGTCTACTTTTGCTGCCCCGAGACAGGCAATAAAACGCTGGAGGAAGTGGACTTGGTTTTCATGGACAAGGACGAAGCTGCTGCAGTACATCATGCTTCGCCAGCCTCCGAAACACCCAGTGAGAAGTACAGTGGTATTTCGGTGCACAATGAGAAGGTATGATAGGAGAGAATGAAGCGATCCGAGAGCTTTCGTTATCTCAGTGTTGCAGTCGTCACCTCTGGTATATATATACATATCTATATAAGATTTGATTGGCACCGGATACAAGAGTGTCTCGGCTTCACAAGCTTGTACGTCCTCGTGGTGTTGAGTCTCCGCGTGCAGTACGATCTTCCTTAGTAGTACCGCACGTATGATCCTCGTGCCACTGCTCCGCTGCCTTCCGAAGACCGGACGCTTAGGCAGACAACGCTCAGTCTCAGTCTACTTCCCGATCAGTCGTCTCGAACTCCTGGTCATCCGACGAGCTTCGACAAGCTGGGGTTCTTTTTGATGCTTCCTCATGCCAGTGTTGCAAGGGACACTATGCTATCCAGGCGCATGAAACCCATTGGCGGCTGACCCGTTTTTTTGCCAATCGCAAGCTGTCGACAATGTCTTTTACCACGCTACCCGTTTCATCCGACCTCTCCACTAGGCACGACCATGCCATGCTTGCCGCGATACGCAGGTGGCTGTGGCCTCTTCCAACCTGCGAGAACAGCACCATCATCAATTTTGAACACTTCGACTTTCAACGGTCTACAACACTCTAGCATAGACTTCTTCTCCCCTTCCTCGCCTCCACCACCTTCGCCCCAGCCCCACGTGGACAAGTCACCACCGGGACAAGTCGACAGGGCCATTAGTAGCGGCTGCTCGGCGAAGAATGTGATCGAGTCGTCCACCTTCGCCGGACAGGCCTCCATAAAGTACTTGCCATCCTTATCTAGGCCGGTCACTTGGAAGAGGTTGATTACGTCGTGAACATCAAACTCTGTCAGTCCATAAGGAAGCACGGCTCGAGTGAGGTTGGAATGGCAATGGTAATCGTACGAATCTCCTGACAGCATAGAGTTGACGTACGGATCACACCGTGTACCGAGTAGGTCATGGCATCTACCACCCCATTTGTCGACCCCGTAATCGGCCAGAGAGTCGGCAACAATGGTGACCATAGGCCGAAGATAAGGCAAACAGCTCCATAAGCGGTCGTAGGTGGAGAGATGACTGGCGTGCAATTGCCGTGTACGAGCCGCCCAGAACCTCTCACGTGGATTGCTCGAGTTCCAGACGTTCAGATCTCCGACCTGGGGGCCCTCAGGGGTACTGATACGGATGATCTGGCCTTCGTCCACGGTCCAAGCTCTGCCACTTCGGATGGGGAGTGTGAAGGATTCGACTGGTGTGCGAGCAGCTTTGGCTACGGAGTCGTAGAACTCGCGATCAGGGTGCAGTATCGAGCCTGGTGTAGCCTGATACGCAGGCTGCGGAGGATGGCTAGAGTCCTTGTGGGCAGCCATGATGGTTCTGATTGTATCACAGATGTACACTGTTCAGTTGCAGAGCTGAGCTCGCAGAGTACGTGTTGTACGAATGCTTTGCGAGGCTCTACGTACGTCGTCGAGCACCGCCGCCTCTCCGTGAGACCTTGGACACTCGATGCATTGAGGAAGCAGCAAAGAGCATATGCCGGAGTACCGGCACTAGCGCCGGAAGGCGATGCTCAGATTTCATTGGTCAGCATGCATCCGAGGGAGCGCGTTGCCAACGTCCAACACCAGCAGTCCGTCTTGTCTTCACATGCCTTCATGCTTGAGGTGCTGAGCTGCAAGATATGACCACAGATGCCCTTCTCCCACCGCTCGCAGCCCTCTTCCAGGTGAGGTTTGACCAGAAGGTAGGGTAAGTCACGCAGGATCTCAAGCACGAGCTCGTGCTTACAGTTGCATAGGTATACTATAGGCTGGAAGCGAACACAACCCGACCTCGACATTGAAGGTGTCGAGTATCAGTGCCTCCCTTCTGGCCTCCATTCCTGTAGCGAGGATCTTGTGTATTTCATCCACGGTCAATATGCCGGCATAAGCGCGTTTGTGCAAGGAGAAGCAGATGAGAGTCAAAGACATGCCGCTTTCGTGACTGTTGGTGTTCTAGTACCGCTCAGCTACGGGAGACTGGGTAAGAGCTGGCTGCGCGCTCCACATCTGAGACGACTGGCAGCAGAGGCTGTGCAAGATACGAAGGACACCCGATCGCTGGAGCTGTACTGGAAGCAGCATTCGCAGGCCACTTCAGAGGATGGGCAAGCTGCATCGTCTTCAACGAGCGGAGGAGTGCTGTGGAGAGCTGAGCTTGATCCAATAAAGACGCGGACTCGGTCAAGTGCAAGCAATATCTTTGCAGGAAGCAGTGGCTTACAATCCGACCACCCGGCCTCGTCCATGACGGCATTGCTCGACACCTTCGGCCCTCTCATATTTCCACTATATCGCGCTGCCCTGCTTCGGAAGCGTATACTTCTACTCGGTGCAGCACCTGTCCAGCAGACCTGCAACTTCGTATATTTGCTTTCGGTTCTGTCGAATCTTCCGCAAGCACAGACGAATAGCCTGCCGACAGACTCCGAAGCTCTGTTAAGGACACAACCCTTGTTCAATGTTGGGATCCACGACATACCAAGCTTAAGCGATAGAAAGCGGCAACCTCCATGGCTCGCATGTACGACCGACGACATACTGGGCGAGAAGAAAGAATTATACGATGTGCTGATATCACTGCGGAATCTAGCATCCCACGGTCAGCCCAGTAAACGACGGTCAGTCGTAACTCTCTCCGACCGTACAGTCGTGAAAGCTACGCACCGCGACCTTCGCCGTTACCGCCTGCTACGTGCCGAGCTTGACCGTGTTCGATCTATCAGCATTCGCTACCGCGATGATCCGCAAAGCGATGCCGGAGAGGACAACGACGATATACCACTAGCACATACCTCCACCAGCACTCTCTTCCCAAAGATCAACCACAACGAGCCGGATGGTGTAGACGTCATCGAGCCCGTTTCATGGTCAGCGATGGCGTATAATGGCTTCATGTGGTGGGCATCTGCTGGCGAGATGGATGCTTGGGAGACCGAAGAGACGGCGACGGACCGACAACTCCTTGACGATCTGCCAGAGATGAACTATTTGCTTCCACATCCTGGCGACAGCAATACCGAGGACGGCAGTATGGGCCTTCAAGCGCACGCTGTAGCGACTATCGTGACGGCCTACTTCCACCGGCTGACCGCGCAGATGGTACAACCACTTGCAAATCTAGTTGAGGCGGCTGACGACGACACTGAAGAAGGCATCGCGGATGCAGCTATCGCCATGGCCTCGGACGATGTCAGAGCAATGGGTCTTGACAGCTGGAGCTTGGCCGATCAAGATTTCGCCAAACATATGATGCAAACCTACTTCGGACGAGAAGCTGTGCTCGAAGCTGGCGGGACCAGGATCTGCGGTGTAAGAGTATGCTAACATTAGACTCGGACCTTGCGCATCAAAGCTGTTCTGTCACCACCAAATGGTGATCATTGATTACTAGTCGTTCCGATGACAAGTTGTCTGTTTGTGAGATCGCACTGCATGCGTGCACGATAAAAAGATCACTCGCATACCGACCAAACTACCACTGGTCGCGAGAAGGAAAGCAAATGGTTCCCGGCCGAGTACCGTCGGAACAACGAGCACCAAACCCCCCCCCCCCTACCACAGCGGCCTGGCTCGCTCTCAAGTCTCAGATCAGATCACTCACCGAGGTATTGAAAGGATCCCGCCCTACTGTAGCCAGCACTTTTGATCATTATGTTGGTCGCTATTGTTGATCGATCCTCTCGGCACTCTCCAGTCCATCGATCGGCATCATCCCTCCCTTCGCCATGACCCATGCCATGGCAACCTGCGCCATTGCGATGTTCTTCTTCTCTTCCTGCACGCGATTGACGATCGTTTCGTCTGAGTTCACTCCGCCCTGTCGAAACAGCGCCTTTAGAAAGACATCCGATTGCTCTCGTGCGTCGTTACGATCCGACCAGGCGTGTGTCAGTACGCCGGCTCCAAGTGGCGACCAGGGTAGCAGACCGACACCCGTTGCTTTGCAGTATGGGATCATCTCGCGCTCCTCCTCGCGATATAGGAGGTTGTAGAATCCTTGCATAGAAATGAACTTGTGCCAGGAAGTGTCTCGTCTTAGATGTCTTCCAGAGGTGGAATCTGCTCGACAACCTACTCACCAGTTGGGATCGCCATAGGACATGCAACCCAGCACCAGCGAGATACTTTCAGCCCCGAATTTCCCAGTCTGTGTTCACTACGATCAGCTCTGTGAGGATAGTCGTGGTAAAAGTGAGTATGCGGACCTTGCATATTCCATTTTGATGTATTCAAGTTGAGTCTGTCAATGATGTCTGTTCGCGGAATGTGATCTTTCTGAGTGTGACAAATTTGAGAAAGGGAGTCTGGATGTGTAGCGGTAGGAGAAGTTCGAACGAGCTGTGCTTGCTGGCGGCACTTGAGATGCAGGACGCTGGTACTTATGCTCGGACTATGTTCATCCCTTCATCCGTCAGTTGCCAGCGGACTTTACGGGGACAGACCAAGATTGCTCGTCATCAACGCAGGTTCAATGGCCGTTCGCTGTTGGGAAGTCTTGTTCCGATGCCATGGTATGTCAGGAGTAAGCAAGCTGCAGGTGTCGGGTTGGAAGGAGGCGCAAACCATTGAGAATAAGCTTCGCACTAGTGGCGCACAAACAGTAAGCAGATCGCATGGATGGGCTCGACCTAATAAACCAGCTTCAACCTGACTCAACATCAGCATCCTAGCATCTCTCCACTACGCAGCTACGGTGTTATGCCTGTCGCCTCAGTTGAGGCTTGTCTACATGCACCTCCAGCACGCGGCGCTCACGCCCTGACATCATGACGCACCACGATGATCTCTCGGACGATGGTCTAGTGACCTTGACCCGGATGCCGCAGCAGCTCAACATCGTCGGCCAACACGAGGACTGGACTGGCGTGTCGAGCCCGCTTATGCGACGGAAACAACAGAACCGTATTCACCAGAGACTGTACCGTGGGTGACGTTCGCTTGGAACGGCTTGTCGTGGCGATGTCGAGGTCGCCCGCTGACCATTCTATAGGCAAGCGCAGAGCCACGAAGAAAATGCAGTCTATCCATGTCTTCGCGATCGAGGAAACGAGCAAGGCCGTCCAAGATGCTGCACGCTACCAATCTTCAGGACCCCAAGTCTGGCGTATATTCGATGCTGCCGCTGGGAGCACCACGCTCGCTGTGTGCGAGCGTACAGATGCAGTGGCAATCAGCAAATCTGCCTCCCAAGTGACGCCAGGAGAGTTTGTATGCCACTTTCAAAGGTGGACAGGCAACGTCTGCATTGGCCGAAAACAAGGCGTAATACCCGGTGCATCGCCCTTCGCAGACCAGATCCTCGTACTGGCGAAGTTCAACGTGTTCCGAGCGTTGGTCTCTAACTCGGTTGCGCTGGGCTTTCCAACAGAAGAGCATATGAAAGACGATGCAGTGTCGCCATTCTGCGTCTCATCGCAATCCGGACGAGACCTTTCCCTCCCCAGTCGTTTTACGTCCCACTCTAATGCAACGACATATCCACCATCATCCATGGGTGGATCTATTGCCATTCCCAGGTATGCGGGACAACATCCTCGTTGCGGACGACTTCGATGACATGGCGCCCTGTGGCGATATCGTTGGCATGTTCAGCACCCCTACGCTGGAGAAGCTGGCTTGATGGTTTGGGGAGATCCGTTCCTGCAGTCGTCTTGGGAGATGACGTACGACTTCTCGAAGCAATGGGCGTGGTTGGTTGAAGGTTGTTCGGAGCTGTTTTGAATCAACGAACAAGTGGCGTCGGCGGAGAGGCGAGAAGCCGCTCGTTCGTTGACTGCGGTTGGTCTTTCACTTCCCAGATTTCAACCTTGGACGTTGCATCATCCGTCGCATCAAGTCGGTCGGATGGATTTGGGTCATGGTGGGCCTTTTCGGTCCTCCGTCGATATCTCATGCGTTTACGAGCCACGAACCATACAAGCATAATTTAGCGTGATGAAACCTTATATTTATTTGGGCCGTCGAACGCCGCTAGTTGCATGCATAAACGCCACCAATGTCTTGTGCTTCTGTTGAGTTACTCCTCGTCACAGGACAAGGAATTAGAGGCCATGTAAATCCTATCTCCTGAGACCGGGCACGTAGCAAGAGCTCTATATCCAAACAGCTTTTCATCATCCCACATCAGGCTCGCGAGTGGTCTCGTCCAGCACAGTTGTATCTGTGACCTTGTCTGCTGCTTCCGTAGTCCAGTCGATCACACCACCTCATCGATCTCAACGACTGGAAGTCCTCTTCGCAACACTGGCGTGCTCTACATTGTGCACTTCAAAGATCACCTCTTCGAGATTGGATCAGTCCATACATACGTTAGCAACGGTCGCAGCAGTAGAAAGGAATTGATGAGAGTGAGCATGCATCATTGACGGATATTGCAAGGACTACAAGCTGTCGAGCCAATTTATCTAGTGTTAATGTGTCGTCTTACCTCTGTGCGCTATCTTGCGACGCCGCTTCAGCTGAGGTATGAGACGATCATCACGGCCTTCGAGGATGAAGCGCAACTGCAGCAGCGGGTATCTAGTGCCTGGCGAGGGCTGAGGCGCCCAGCAGCTGCCTTGATGAGTGCCTTTTTGCTGCGAGTCATGGTGGTGATCTCGAAGATACAGCTGGACTCCAGATGATGCTCGCGATGAGAAGATCGACTTACTGCAATCGACGAAAGATGAGTTATCGCAATGGACAAGGGCGGCGTTCTCCCTAAGCGAGATTGCACAGATGATGTGCAGTGAGCGTCGGCAAGAGAAACTCGACAACGAAAGCGGTGATTCGGGAGCGCTCAATCGTGAAGTCCGGCCTTGGACGCGTTTGCAGAGCAGCGCTGCAGCGCAGACCAAAAAGAGCTTGGACCCTTGACTCACATGCTATCAATGGGTAACAGACACAGAGAGGAGCGACCCTGGACCTTTCTTTGCATTGTCTTACTTCTCCAGGTACATGTAACAGTCTTGGCTCGAACTATCTATTTTGAAACAACCGCGCAAAAAGACAAGTGAAAATGGAAGACAAAAGTGCCACCGAGACCTCCTTCACCGAAGCGTTTGACAAAGCAGTAGCTCTTCAGGACGAAAACCGCCCTGAAGAATGCATCGAGAAGGCTCAAAAGCTGCTCGCCGAGCCCGGTACATGAGATGGAAATGGATTCCACAAAGGCTTCGACTTACACTGTCCGTGCAGCGATCCCTAGGTACCACCGAATGAGAACGCTTCTGCTCTTGGGTTCAACGGTCGGTGACTGGGATGAAGCGCATGAGTACTGGGAGAATGCAGAGACCTTGGGGCGTATCGTGCGGCGCTGGCGTCCGGCCGGGTGAGTCACTGGAGCGTGCGACCTTCGCTTCTTGGTACATGGGAATAAATCGCTAAAAAGTCGCAGCGAGGACGAAGCTATCGATGTACCGATGAGAGCCTTGCGCGTGGAGATCGATGACCTCAAAAAGATATTGGACGAAGAGAAGCCGGAGTGGAGAGATGTGTCGCTCGACGACCTCAATACCGATGACGAAGACACTGCGACCGAGAGTGGGCTTGCTGAGCATGAAGAGAGGCTGGCGGAGGAGAACTCACGCAATGCTGCTCAGCGCGTCGACCCAGACTACCTGGCCACGGCAGACGCGCTCTCTAGGGGTCTCAAGGTGGACGGGCAAGCTACCGCGCCCGATGATCCAGTATGTCTCGAGCTTCTCCCTATACCGAACGTACTGACCGCTCTTTCTGGTAGATACCGACAGTCGTTGTGCCGTCCGACTGACCCATCGAGGGTCGAAAGCAGGATTCCGCCGATAAGATGAACGTCGACACAGAGGAGACGAAGGGGCTGGCTGTGCCAGCAAGACCAGGTAGCGTGTACCATAGTCATGATGCTGCGACGTGGATCTTCATGATATGGAGTTTCTTTAGCTTAAACCACTGCTAGTTCGCATCGCTCGTGGTTGGGCAAGGGACACTCGCGCCGACAATGAGCGGGTTGACGAGATCCGCCGCACGTCCTGGTACGTTGATCTCCGCATCGGTATTCGTAGTAAGTACATACTAACATAAGCCGTATATGTTGTAGGCGCAAGGATACATGTTTTTGAGCAGTGGACTGCGTGGGTAGAGGGGAACTGGAGGTTGAGGTTAAACGCAACTCCCAAAACGGGATAGCGCAAAGTGAATGAGTTCTGCCTTGATGCCTGATATCTAACTTTGGGGAAAAAACAGAGAGCTCCGCAGGCCTTTATCTTTGAGCCGTTGGATTTTCAAGCTATCGCAGTACCTGATGTTCATGCCGTTGTTGTCGCGACGTAGGAGAAGCAATGAATCTGCTCGAGAACGCGCCTCGATCCTCTCCACCTGAATATCCCAACGAAGAGTAAACGGGTATGTCAAGATATGTGTGTTAATCTCAGGCTGGGTACGGAGCCTGGCAAGATCAAGGTCGACATGATGAACCGCATGTCCATCGAGCTCGACGTCGAAGACTGGCTAAGCGACCGGAACGCTAGCAAGGCATGGGTTCCAGCGGCCAGACACTGCGTGATCTGCTTAATTTGTGCAGGTGGCAGGACTTGTACCAGCACAGGTTCATCCTCAGGGTTGCGCCGGGCTCTTGGAGCCGCTTCGGCTCTAAGACTAGGGAAAAGAAGCTCTGGAGGTATTGTCACTCCAGACGTCTCCATTCTTGCTCTTGATAAAGGGCAGACACTTGTTGCGTACTCCATCTAATGGAAGTCGCATTTTACAGGTAGGTGGTTTCCAGGTTATTGCACCTGGTTCAAGCTGTGGCTTGAAGCAGATGCAATTGATCTTCACAAGGCAGTGTTTCTGCTGCCTTGTGGGACTACTGCTTTTGATACAAACAGTAGTTGATTCATATGTTGAGTTCACTCTCAGGTCTCCATGACGGCTCAAGCTGAGTCCAGCATTGAGATGTTTATTGCTAGCGTTCCGGTCGCTTAGCCAGTCTTCGACGTCGAGCTCGAGATGGACATGCGGTTTTTAATGTCGACCTTGATCTTGCCAGGCTCCGTGCCCAGGTCGTACTACTCTGCGCAAGTGCCGAGTGGTAAAGGAGCTCCCCCTGAGTTAGATGCACGAAGCAGCTGTACTCACAGGATTTGTGACAGTAGTAAGAGATTGATAAGAGATGGTTCAAGAACAGGAGGAGTTGTACGAATGTAATGTACTGCAAAACACTAAAAAAATTATATCCATCAAATGCCATGTTTAAGTTGGACCATTTATGTGTCGCCGAATTAATCTGACAAGCTGCGTATGTTTGCAAGCCATATCACAAATTTGCACCTCGAAACGCCTTTTATCAATGCCATCGTTGTCCCGTACACTCATTAGAACCTCCATGCCAGCAGAGGATCCTGGTTCGTGCTCACTATCATCGGAAGTGGATGAAATTTACTTGGTGTAGCCGGTTGCCGCGCACGCCTCGGTCACAGTCTTCGTGGTGGGCTTCTTGATCGTCTTTGTCTCTGTGCAGGTCGTGGTATACGTGCTGATGGGCTTAGTTGGGCAAGTGGTCGGCTTGGTGACGATGGAGGTAATCGTTGAGGTGCCTCCGGGCTTCGTGACGACGGACGTGACAGTGCCGCCAGGAGCAGTAACGGTCGTGCCCTTTGTAACCGTGACAGTCTCAGCAGGTCCTGCGGGAATGGTGACAGTCGAGGCCTTTCCGGTGATGGTTGAGTAGCTGGTGATAGTGGAAGTGCCAGCGGGCTTGGTAATGGTGGAAGTGACGGTGCCTGCAGATTTTGTCACGGTCGAGACTGCGGTGGAAGTCACTGTGGAGGTAACCGTGCCCGCTGGTTTTGTGACAGTGATCGTTGAAGTCCCAGCGGCTTTGGTCACGGTCGAAACTGCCGTAGATGTGACTGTGGAAGTGACCGTGCCAGCAGGTTTCGTCACAGTTACCGTGGACGTTCCAGCTGCCTTGGTCACGGTAACTGTTGATGTTCCAGCGGGTTGAGTCACAGTGAGTGTTGATGTGCCTGCGGGTTTCGTCACCGTATCGGTTTGAGTAATCGTCTTCGTGGTCTCGCCGCCAGCAACAGTCTTGGTCGAAGTGACGGTAGATGTACCGGCTGGGACAGTCTTTGTGATGGTGGAAGTCTGTGCAGGACCCGCTGGGATGGTGATTGTGGTAGAGCCTCCAGCCTTGGTGATAGTCGAAGTCTCGGTCTTAGTGCCCCCTGGCACTGTGATCGTTGAGCCAGGCCCAGCCACAGTTTTTGTGATTGTCTCGGCGGGCCCGTTGGGAATGGTGATGGTGCTGGTCACTGTGCCGCCATTTTTGGTAATGGTCTGGGTCTCAGTCTTGGTGCCCCCTGGCACTGTGATCGTTGAGCCAGGCCCAGCGACAGTCTTTGTGGTCGTCGTCCCTGGCCCGGCACTGGTTACTGTAACGGTCTTATCGGGACCAGCTTGAACAGTGGAGGTCACTGTGGAGGTGAGCGTTGTTGGGATCGTAATGGTCGATCTGCCGAAACGAATGAGTAAGGGGTTCAATGCTCCAACACAATGCACTTACCCCGAACCACCCTTCGTGATAGTATACGTAGAAGTGACGGTACTGTATCCACCTTTCTTCGTGACTGTGGACGTGTACCTAAAGATGGGTAAAGATATTAGCAATTGTTTGGAGATTTGTGCGAGCTCAACCCCTTCACGGCCAACGTGCTGCCTGCGTCTTGGAGAACGTCTTCTCGAGCAATCTGACTTACGTTGTAGCCTTGCAAGTCTCCACGCCGCCAGCCTCGCTCGAAGAGGTGCCGTATCCTGGTGGGTCGGCGGGGTACGCAGCAGCGATGTTGGTCAAGGCGAACAGACCGAGAGCCGCGAGCTTGAAAGAGTAATACATCTTGGTGGTGATGTGAGCGACAGGAACGAAGCAAGCTTCTGTAGCGAAAGTGTGAGAGCTGGATGAAGAGAGACTGGTGGATTGAAGAACGAGTCGAAGGATGAAGAACGGAAATCTTGCAAGTCTTGCTTCCTACCTTTATATCAAACTGCTCACATAGCGGTATTCTTGGTGATAGTCACGATAATATTTTCGTTGTGCAGACGATGCATCATTGTGTGGCGTTCGACATAGCGCGTGCATCCAGGGGAAGAGACCCGCGATTCGACTTCGTCCTTTTCGATTCAGAACCATGCGACGTCGTATTGCCGGACCTCGATATCTTCCCCTTCCCGTGGTACGCTGCTGCTATGTTTGGGTGCCCTCATGGATGCAATAGAACACTGCATATTGTCGTGCACCCAGCGCACCGAGCGCTTGGCGACGAAGGGTACGGTACGGGTGTTGCAGCAAGCGAGCAGTCAATCAAATCTCTTGCCCCTTCGACATATTCAGGTACACACATTCGCTCTGCATTAGCTCATCGCGGAATACCTGTAAAGTGTTAATGCTGCAGGTACGATGTGGAGTGTCGACGGAAGAGATGGAGTCGTTGAGAGATCCCCACGTCGGCCTATAACGTAGCACAACATCTATAGCGGGCCCAAAATAGCCTACAGCAGCGTGGTGGATCCCGAACTGCTGGACACCATTGCACGTGGATCTGCACCGCTTCCGACTCCATGGGAAAGGAGACGATGGAAGAAACCACAGCTCTTCGATGCCTAGAACGTGGTTAGGAACCCGAAAGTGTCGAATTGCAGTAATGCAGCGGAATAAAACCACGTTTTATTGTTTCACAACGGCCTTATGAGCTCCACCTTCTGGTCACCATTGGAGTATCTCCTCGACTAACCCGAGAATGTGCTGGCATACGAGAATACCTGCGCAGATCAGGCCCTGATCTGGATGGGATCCCACGAATGACTGCAGCATGCATGGCGAGCAAATGGAAGCCACGAGTTGTGAGAGGTCAACTTCGCCGTCCGTTGTCTCACTCTGGCACAGAAATGCTCGTTACTGCCACATCTGGATACCGCAAGCAGCTGAGGCCAGGCTGCTCGACGGACTGCTCCTCTTGCTGGAAGGTGTCACAGAACACGAGCCACTGCACCGAGCCTCAATGACCCCGACGAAGCCTCTTCGTTACGGGATATGATCCAATGCGTACCAGTGATCGCTCGAACAGGTCCTCTTGCGTTGAACTCCTGGTGTACGTGCTGATCCTGGAACGTACATCTTCCGCCCAACATCCCACTGATGCATGCTGGCCAGCACGTGGATCACCGCTCGCCGGTTCCACGAGTATCAGCCACATCGGAAGTATCCTGCAGCTCCTCTCACCGCCTCTAGACCTCGTCTTTCGCCACCGGGCTTGCCTGCAGATCAAATCCACAGAACGAGAACGGCCCGTTCGTCCGTGATCGCGATCGTCGTCACTGCACTGAGGCCGGCATTGCTGGCACCGTCTAGCCAAGGTGACAAGAAAAGAAGAGCCATCCACGCAAGGCACGTTCCTGCAGTATGCGCTCATGCTCGGGCATACTGCACGGTTGACAATGACTTGTCAGTTGCACTCGACTTGGTCGTGGAGGGCGGGACAAGCTGCAGGTACGATATGTCGCCCTTGTCAATACCTGCCCGACACACGGCTGGCGAGCCGCAGCGATATTCGCATCTCCGGTGACAACTTGAAAATTTCTTGGAGTCTTCTGCTTTTCTCCTGCTCCGAAAAAGGTGCACTCACTTTCGTAGTAGTTGCTCACAAGCAGAATGATACAAACGTTGAACGTGTCAGCGTACACACTGTTGTACATGTACATACCGTCCGCATGCCCTTATCATTGCGTATCAATCCAGCTCTAGACGCCATCGCTATGCTCCTATCTCCAATCCCACGGCGTCCAGCTCAGTTCGACCCCCTCTTGTTATTCTTCTTCTTCCCACTGTTAGCATCCCTCCCCTTCCCCCTAACATTCCCCCCACTCTTCTGCCTCAACCACCCCCTCACAGTGCCCTCCACACTCCCAATATCATGCCGTGGCTGCCTGAGATAATACAAGTTCGCCCTTCTTGCCCTCTTATCCTTCCTCTGCACCACCTCTATCGCCTCCACATTCGGGCTGTACACTTTAAACCACATCTCCACCCCTATTCGCGTCAACTGGTTCCGTAATAAGATTGCAGTATCGATCGGTTGATGTCGCTGTCGTATTGAGAGGCAGACGCCGGAGAAGGGGTCCCCGTTGCGGAGGCGCACGTGTAGGATGTCGCCTGGTTGGGCGCGGTCGGGGTTGCTGGGGGCGAAGAGGCGGGTACGGGCGCCGGTGGGGTCGAGGACGGTGAGTTGGGAGGCGGTGACGGCGGCGATGGGGTCGCGGCAGGTTTTGAGGGTAGAACGGGGTGGGGGGATGACTGGGATGCGGCGGAGTCCTTCTTCGAAACCTGCTTTTCTGTCAGTATAGGTCCCGGACCAGTAGACGGTAGCAGTGGCATACGATTCTGCTTGATCGCCTGCGATGGTCGGAAGCCTGGGGAGGGCGGAGGATAGCGAGTTTGGAGGGACGGGTAGAGGGCTTCAGTGGTCGCGTATGTTCGCCGTTGTCGTCGTTCCGCTCGGCATTGTCGTAGTGCTTGTTTCAAGGGACCCAGTGGCCGTAGTGAACTCAATGGTGTCGCCATGATGTGCTGTATGGAAGCAGAACTGTTGATTCATCTGGTGTAGTCCTCGGCATGAAGTATGTGCGGAGGTCTCGGGGAAGCCAAGACAGGAAGGAGCAAGATCTTGGGAAGGAGCGACCATCCATTGAAGGAAGACAGAATAAACACGACCCATTACAATCACATCCTCCCCATCATGTCGAGTATCTGCACCCGCTGCGCCCTCCGCCTCCAACGCGCCGCCCCCCCTCCCTCAACCCCCAGTACAACCCGCTTCCTCTCCACCACCCCCATCCGCCCCAAAGCCGTGCCCACCTTCCAACCCACCTCCTCCCCCGAACTCGACACCATCCTTTCCACCTTCCGCAGCAAACACTTCATCCCCCGCCTCCTCCCCAACCACGACCGCAACCTCATCCTCTCCCTCAAAACCCGCAAATACCTCGAAGAGAACCCCCAAACCGTCGAGCTAGGCGACGAAGCCATCGATCTCCAGTGGATCGACCAGCGCACCGAGATCCCGAATCGGAAGAAATTGCTCTGGGAAGCGATACGGTTAATGCGGGAGGGGGAGGCAGGGGACTGGAATAATTTGCCTGCGCTGTTGGATGGGTTGGGGAAGGTGAAGAAGATGCCGGGTGAGAGGACGCTGGCGAAAATGGTGAGGATTGCGAGCGAGAGAGGGCGATTCGGGGTGGCGTTGAGGTGTTTGCATCAGGCTAGGAAGACGGGGATGACGTTGAAAAAGGATGAGGTACTTGGGGCGGTGATTTGGGCGCTGAGGGAGATGGGACGGGGTGGGATGGTGACAGATGGTGAAGTAGAGGAGAGTGGCAGTTGGAGGAAGGTGGGGTTGGAGAAGGCGATCAAGGATGCTAACGAGGTTGCTGTGTTGCTAGAGGATCAGGAGCATGGGACTGGGAGTGCGGTGCATGCGAATGATCCGAGGAGACGGCCGGAGGTGTTGAGTGTGTTTTTGGAGTTGACGGCGGTGTATTGTTATAAGTATCAGGATAGGAAGGATGTTGATGGGAAGGTTAGGGCGTATGTGGAGAGGTTGCTTTCGAATATCAAGGGGGCGGAAGCTGTGAGTACATTATTGAAGGTGCCGCAGACGACGTTGCTAACAATTCATAGCCCGCGACAACCGAGCCAGCCTCAACAGGTCCGCAGACAGAAGTGCTCCGTGGAATCTCGATATGGCACGGCCTTCGCCTTGCGCAGAAGATTCTCGGAGATGATATGCCGCAAGCTGATCTTGCCAGGCAAGTAGTCGCAGCTTGGGAAGAAGGGCTACAGACCTTGGCAAGCAAGATCGAGGCGAACGGTGCGCGGGAAGGCAGTTATGCGGAGCTGGCGTTGGTAGCGTGGAGGGACTGTATACGGGAGTGAGGGCTGAGCAGGCCATCAACGTTCTTTCAACAGCCTCGCCCTGTCTCTAGTGCATCTCAAGTGTTCAGCATGTATACATATATAACTTAACCTAACTGTCACATGTGATCCTACTCAACTCGGTATGGGCCAAGACCCAAGCTTGCAAGCATTATGCCCGAACTGAACGCCTGCATGACGATCCTTGTGGTGCCTTGCAGGTACACCTCTGGACACACGTGCAACACCTGCCATCTCTGGAACACTGCACCTGACCATCAGTGTCGTTGGAGGGATACTAGCATGCTTGCTACTTAGTATTGTGCTAGTCACACCGCTTCACATTCCCTTGGCAGCATCCCGACCTCATCTGGCGGTATTTGATGAACGTCCCGCCTAGGGCCCGCGTTAATGCTGTTGGTGGCGGACCGTGGAAGGCAGTACAGAGTCATCCATTCACCGGAGCGCTGAACAAGGCTACAAGCCGCGCCGTCGTCTATAATTCGCAAGGCCTCGCGAGTGCAGGCACACCACCACCACCACGTCAGCTGCTCCAGCCTCCCTTGCGCGACCCTCTACGGCCGAGTCGATTTGCCTCGCACAACATCTCGAGTCGTACTCGCTCGCTATATACTACGACTCGTTTTCCAGCGCTTCAAGATCGCAGAGTCATTGCCAGGTCCTACGCAACCATGGCAGATTCTCAACGAGCTGGGAATGGGGCGGTAGAGGTGCTCGCGGATGAGCTCGAGAAGCCTCTACTTGATACTCGGACATATCGTGTGATCAGACTACCAAACAAGCTCGAAGCTCTGCTCATCCACGATCCGGACAGCGACAAGGCGGCAGCGGCGATGGACGTGAACGCGGGCAGCTTCAGCGACGAAGAGGACATTCCTGGTATGGCTCATGCTGTGGAGCATCTGCTGTTCATGGGTACAAAGAAGGTAAGTGTGTTTGGTGGATGCTGATGGCGGCGGCGCAACTGACATTTTGCTCACTCAGTATCCAGGAGAGAACGAATACAACACCTACCTAAGTAAATACGGCGGTTCCTCAAACGCCTATACGGCTCAAACGTCGACAAACTACTACTTCGAAGTCTCGGCATCTAGCACAAGCAATAGTGCAGCCAATTCCGCAAACACCAGCACGGCCAGCTTACCAAGGACTAAAGACAAGTCGCCCCTCTACGGTGCTCTAGACCGTTTCTCCCAATTCTTCGTTGCGCCTCTTTTCCTTGAGGACGCGCTTGATCGAGAATTACAGGCTGTGGACTCGGAGAACAAGAAGAATCTGCAAGCCGATAACTGGCGCCTGCAGCAACTTCACAGGAGCACTTCGAGCAAGCAACACCCGAACCACAAATTTTCGACTGGCAACTACCAGACACTGCACGATGATCCGATCGGTCGCGGTGTCAAGATTCGGGACGAGTTCATGAGCTTTTACGACAGAAACTACTCTGCCAATCGGATGAAGCTAGCTGTTCTCGGGACCGAATCGCTGGATGAGCTCCAGTCATGGGTAGAGGAAATGTTCACGGAAGTTGTCAACAAAGATCTGCCCAAGCTCAGATGGGACGGCATACCCATATACGACAAGGATGATCTCTGCACGCAAGTCTCTGCAAAGCCTGTCATGGACCAACGTTCGCTGGACATCTACTTCCCATACCCCGACGAGGAAGAGGTATATGCTTCGCACCCGTCGCGATACATTAGCCATCTCATCGGCCACGAAGGGCCCGGCAGTCTGCTAGCTTACATCAAGGAGAAGGGGTTGGCGACCAGTCTTTCATCTGGAGCCTCCGAACTCTGCCCCGGCACGAGCATGTTCTCTGTGGACATCCGATTGACGGAATCTGGTCTCAAGAACTATCGCGAGATCGTCAATACGGTTTTCCAGTATATCGCGTTGGTGAAAGACCAAACCCCTCAGCAGTGGATCGTCGACGAGATGGCGAAACTTTCCGAAGTCGAGTTCAAGTTCAGACAGAAGAGCCCAGCCAGCCGCACCGTCAGTGGGTACAGCACGCTCATGCAGAAAGAGTTTCTTCCGAAAGACAAGCTGTTGTCCGCATCGAGCCAGATCACAGAGTTCAACCCCGAGGCCATCAAGCGTGGACTGGAAGCTTTGAGGCCTGACAATTTCAAGGTTATGCTCGTGAGTCAGGAGTATCCAGGAAACTGGGACAAGAGAGAGAAGTGGTACGGTACCGAGTACAGAACCGACAAGATCTCCGAGGAGTGGATGAACGAGATTCGCAAGGCAGCTGCATCATCTCCGAGCGAGCGTCCGTCTGAGCTACGTCTACCTGGCGTCAACGAGTTCGTACCACAGCGGCTAGACGTGGAGCGCAAGGATGTAGAAAAGCCCACGCTTGCGCCCAAGCTCATCCGCAACGACCCCAACGTGCGCACATGGTTCAAGAAGGACGACCAATTCTGGGTCCCGAAGGCCAATATCGACGTCTGTCTGCGCTCTCCTCTTACCAATCTCACACCACTCGTGGCCGTCATGAGCCAGCTGTACAAGGATCTCGTGGAAGACTCTCTGACAGAGTATGCATACGACGCCGAACTCGCTGGTTTGCAATACAGCCTCTCGAATCACTCGCAGGGGTACGACGTCGTGGTCAGCGGCTACAACGACAAGATGTCCGTCCTGCTCGAGAAGGTTCTGGTATCGATGCGTGATTTGAAGATCACCGACGAACGATTCAACATCATCAAGGAGCGCATGATGCGTGGTTTCAAGAACTTCGACTATCGGGATCCGTACACACAAATCGCCACGTACAGCCGCTGGTTGAGTAGTGAAAGGAGCTGGGTGGTCTCTGAGCTTCTGGAAGTGCTGCAGAATGTGACCGCAGAAGACGTACGGCAGTTCTTCCCCCAAGTGCTCAGGCAGATGCACATCGAGATCCTGGTGCACGGCAATATGTACAAGGAGGATGCGCTGAACATCACGAATGTCGTCGAGTCGACACTCAAGCCGAAGCAACTGCCTGCGAGCCAATGGCCAACTCGTAGGAACATCGAGCTGCCAGAGGGGTGTGACTACAGGTACGAGCGAACGCTCAAGAACCCGGACAATATCAACCACTGCATCGACTATCTCCTGTTCGTGGGTAACAACATGGACCGCCGTCTTCGTGCTCAACTACTGCTTTTCGCGCAGATGACGGATGAGCCAGTCTTCGATACGCTGCGCTCGAAGGAGCAGCTTGGCTACATTGTGGGCAGCCATGCGTTGATCTATAGTTCTGTCGCCTGCTTCCGTGTCATCATCCAGAGCGAGAAGGACTGCGCGTTCCTGGAGAAGAGGATTGACAACTTCTTTGTTGGCTTCGAGAAGACGCTGGAGGAGATGCCGAGCGATGAGTTTGAGGCACACAAGGTTGGGCTTATCAACAAGAGGTTGGAGAAGCTGAAGAATTTGAGTCAGGAGACTGGGCGGTTTTGGCATCACATTACGGGTGAGGCTTATGATTTCGAGCTTGGTAAGTTTCACACTTCCTATCACAACAATGGCTGTGGTGCTAACTCCTTGACCTAGTCTACCGCGACGTCGAAAACATCGAGCCTCTGACCAAGGACAACATGCTCGCTTTCTTCCGCAAATACATCAACCCGCACTCGCCCACCAGAGCGAAGGCATCTGTTTACCTCAAGGCACAAGGCTCAGCTGCCGACATCGCGGCGAAGACCTCCACGGCCGAGAAGAAGGAGAAGCTTGTCGAGACCGTCACCTCGATGCTGCAACAACTCGGTCTGCAAGACACCAACCCGGCCGACATCTCGAAGCGATTGGAGAAGATCGACATCACCTCCGGCGATACCAAGGACATCATTACCGCCGTTGGCTCGTACCTGAAGGACTCGGCTGGTATGGCGGCTGAGCAGGTCGAGCAAGTTGTTCAGCAAGGCGAAGGTTTGCTGGCGCAGGTTCTGCCGAGCTTGGGTATTGTGTCGAAGGACGCGACTAGCGCTGAGACGAACGGAACATCGGAGACAAATGGAGAGGTGGCGGCGAACGGTGAGAAGGAGAGCAAGACGGTGGTGATCGAGGACGTGAAGGCTTTCAAGGCAAGCATGCCGTTGAGTGCGGGTGTGAGGCCGGTGAAGGAGTTGAGTGAGTTTGAGGAGCTGGAGGCGAAGTTGTAGGCGTAGAGACTTTGGCATAGCGCGCGGAGCTGAGGAGGCCATTGTGTAGTTCTCCGCTCATACAGCTAGACAAGAGATCGAGAGGTCAAGAACTAGATAGCGCCCAGAATCCGCTCAAAATCGATGAATGCCTGTATGCAACGTGCTTGCTTATCAAACCAACGTGGGAAGTGCTTTACTTCCTCGTACTAATCCTCAACTTCAACCCATCCTCATCCGATTTCACATCGTAGATATCCTGCATCTGTATCGTAAGCAGTGAGATACTCTTCTCCATCCGCTCATCAAGCCTTCTGTCCACATCCTCCCTATTTTCACCATCAAGCGCTACAGCATCGACCCTGTGCCTCCTCAGTATCGTCAGGAAGATGGCTGTAAACTCGACTTGTGCCATTTTCTGTCCTGGACACACTCGAGGCCCTGTAGACCATGGTATATAGGTGCCCTTCGGGGGACTGTACAAGGGTAGGGTAGATCCAGGCGGGTTGATCCATCGGCTCGGTCGGAAGATCATTGCGTCGGCTTTGGCACCTACTTCGCCTTCAGGCAAGTTGAGGTCTTGCCATACGTCGGGATCGCGATGCAGGCAGACGGAGTTGATGTACACGGTTGTGTTGGTGGGAAGCCTGTACGTGCGATCTCCAGATTGCAAAGTTTGAGGAGCTCGGGTTTGCTTTGCGATATGCACCAGCGGTGTGAAGAGGCGGAGCACTTCGTACATGAAAGCCATTGTCCTAATGGCTTTGGGAAAGGTGTTGACGTAGTCGAGCTCCTCGTTGAGGTCTTGGGGCAGGATCTGGTCAATTTCTTCGAGAAGCCAGTCTTGCCATTTGGGGTGGCGAGCGAGTAGGGCGAGGGCGTAAGAAATCGTGTTTGCTGTTGTATCGAAGCCTGCCGCCGTGAATATGAAGAGGTCGCCTCGGAGGTCTGCATCAGTTAGGGGGATTGATTGGCGTCCTTTGGGATCTTGGGTCTCAGAGCTGTCGGAGGCTTCGAGGAGTTGGCTGAGGATGTTGCTTTTTGCTGCGCCGCCTTCTCGGCGCGCACGCCGCCTCTCCTCCTCGAGAAGGTTTGCAGTGTGGATCGGGAACTCCGTTATGGCGATTCCGAGCGGCTTGACGATGGAGTAGCCGGGAAGCCATGATGGGTAGTTGAGCAGAAACCATTGAGGAAGCAGTATAGGTCCGGACAAATTGGACACCACGTGCGTTATAGATTGCGTGTATGTCTGCAAGGGTGAGCGTTGTCTTAGATCACACGCGCCCGCGGACAGCGGGTACCCTCATACCCATCATTCTTACCTGTGTGAAGCCTGGAGCGGGTTTCTGGGAGCTTTCATCTTTCCACGGCATATGTGAGCCCATCCCAGCGCCGCTAAGCACATGTATCTTTCGTCCACGAGGAGAAACCGTCAGTAAGTGCTTCAGATGTCTCAGAGGGATGGGGCTGTCTCGGGATGGTTCTGCTCAACAGCGTACTTACCGCAATCTTCTTAATGGAGTCGAAGACCTTGTTCGTTTCGGTTACGCCACTGCCATCGCCGGCAGATTGCAACTGGTCCAGTAGACCTTGCGCCTGCATAACACTCTCGCTGAAGACTGCTTTCGAGATACGCTCGTTAATTACGCCAGCTACGACCTTCCTGTGTCGCGCCCAGACGTCGCCACTGGGACAAGGACTAATATTAGTAAAGTAGCGTGTAAGTGTGGTGGCATGTTCTAAGAAACGTACTCTGTGGTCAAGATGTTGTCGCCGAATTTGTTGAGCTGTGTAGTCGGTTAGCTGTATGGTTATCTCTGGAGTGAGCTACTCACTAAAATGTTTCCAATATCAAACTGGTTGAAGTCCTTAGGACGGCTTAATACCTGGTTTGTTATCTGGGAATCCCATGTCCAGAACTCCAATCTGCCAGCGGTGACCAATATAAACGACTTGCGATCTCCTTGAGGAGCAGCAAGCTCATCGTAGACTGCGAATTTCATCGCGAATTCATATCCGTAGATCGTCGTCACGAGCCTCATGTAGATGCTTCTGGGAAGGTTGTCCTGGAACCACTGCTTGAGCGCGACGCCAGCAATCATCCAGGGTATCCAATTCGCGTCGATGGGTAACAGTATGAGCGGGATGCCAGTCTTGCGGCCATTGATCAGATTGCGTATGAAGCAGTAGATGAAGGTTGAAGAATACGCTACCACGAGCGTAGTGAGAACAAGAAGAACGGAAGGCATTTTCTCAATGCTATCGGATACAGGCTTCGATAAAGGGACTTTGAAGGAAGTGAACACACCTACTCTTGTATTCAGCCGGAAGCGAAAGCGACTTCAGGCTACATCCATCGACGGGGATGTTTTGAAACCATTTCTAGCCAGAAAGAAGCATTTGAACGAAATTAGGTTGTTGATGACTAAGTCGAGCAAATTTAGACATCTATTGGTGAAATATAGATGATAGTTTGTAGAAGCATAGGTGGCATGATGAATGCCCGTATCGATCAGATGCTACGTCCTAAACCTCTCGAAGGATTGGGGCGGTTTGATGCAGTCCTCCGACCTTGGCCGATCCACAGGGGACATTACGATCTCCGGAAATCAACGCAGCTCAAAGCCTTGATACCCGTTCGATGCGCACTCGTGGATGGTCTTGTAGTAGGTCGGCACACCGCCGAGGTATAGCAGGCATTCACGGGGCTTCCCTGGGATGTTGTCACCCACTGCGTTGCAGGTTAGCAATACTTCGGACGACCATAACTTAGCGAAGAGTTTTTTTCTTACTGTACCAGGACCTAGCCGTTGGCAGAAGAGAAGCGTCTGCAATTGCCTGGGTAGTCTCTGCCCATGCCTTCTCCGAGCCCGGTTCAGCATTGATTTTGTTGAGATTCTTCTGCCTCAGACACTCCAACGTGCTCACGATCCAGTCTCCTTGAATCTCAGCACATGATGGGCCGTTGCACAAGGCAGTTGCTGCTTGTGGTCCGTAAGTAAAGAACCTGCACGTTTAGTTAGCAAGATTGCTAGTATATTGTCGATGCTGGTTGCTCATTGCTCACATGTTCGGGAAACTCGATACGGAAAGGCCAAGGTATGTCTTAACACCGTCTCGCCATTTCTCATTCAACTTGACGCCCTTCTCACCAGAAATGTTCATGTCAATGATACCACCAGTGATGGCATCGTAGCCTGTGGCGCAGACCACGAAGTCGAGATCGAAGCTTTCCTTCGCAGTTTTGATACCTGTGGAAGTTATTTCCTCTATAGGGTCATCTTTCACGTCAATCAAATGGACGTTGGGTTTGTCGAAGAGTTCGTAAAAGCCATTCTCGAGCGAGACACGTTTGCAGCCGAACGCATGTGGTTTGATCTCCGGTGCAAACTTCTCCTAAGACCGGATCCTGGATTCTGGCTCGGACTTTCGCTTTCCAGAAGTTGTACGCCTCCGTGTTCGCCAAATCCGAGAACAGCGTGTCATGATACCCAGCTAGCCAGTAGTGAAAGTCGCCTTCAGCCCACAAGCTCTCATACGTCTGCTTGCGTTCTTCCTCGTTGTCTTCGAACGTCGCCTTCGGCAGGAAGTTAAAGTCCACCCCTCCATAACTGTCTTTTCGTCCTGCGTAAAGCGCATAGCGATCATTCGTTGGGTCTTTGCCCCCTGTGCAATCTTCTTGGCCCATCGGATTACACATATTGGGAGTCCGTTGGAAGAGGTAAAACTCTGAGGCAAGTGGTGCCAATGCTTGAGCAAGTTGGATTCCTGTCGAACCGGTCCCAATCACTGCGATCTTTTTGCCTTTGAGATCAGGCTCCTCCTTCGACCAATATGAGGGGTGTATGAAGGTCGCTTTGAACGTGTCAATACCTTTCCAGTCTGGAATATGACGCTTTGCGGCGAAACCGGTGTTGGGTAGAAAGAATTGAGTTTTAAAGACATCGCCATTGCTTGTTCGAATGTGCCACCTGGCGCTGGTCTCATGCCAAGTTGCCGAGCTCACCATTGAGTTAAAGATGGTGTCCTTTCGCAGATCCCACTTCTTCGCAACGTACTCGAAGTAAGACCTCAGTTCAGTAGAGCCAGGGAACTTCTGCTGCCAGGTCCAATCGGTCCACAGCTCTGGATCAGAGAACTCATAAAGAGGAACAGGAATGTCGACACGGCAACCGGGATACCTGTTCCAGTACCTACGCAAGCATGGTCAACAAAGGTGTCGCGAGCGATACTTGTTTGATTACACACCAAACTCCACCGAAGTCGCTCCCAGCTTCAACGAGCTTGACATTGAAACCACGATCCCGAAGTCTCTTGAGCTGGTAAACACCTCCGAAGCCAGAGCCAACGATGAGCGCATCAAGCTCGAGGTCATCGGTGGTCGCTGTGATAGGAACCATGGTTAAAAGTTATGGCGGTGGACCGAAGAAAGGGGTAGTGACTTGGGACGCGTTTGATGTCGATTCGGTGTCGCAGTGCCATACTTATATATGTTCCAGAGCATGTGAATCGCTGCCGTGACACCCGGCACGAGATGTATGACTCTAGCCGTCCTGTACTGTCAGGAAAGGAAGGGTTAAGCTGAATCATCTTCAGCACTTGGGGGCTGATTCTGCATATGGTCGTCGTAAGCCGGCATGCTTTGGCAGACTAAACCTAGGGCAGCAATCCTTGCGATGCGACGAGCTCAGTGCATATAGTAAGGCAGAGTCTCGTGCCATGCTGCAGCCCATACGTGGATGAACAAGCACAGTGTCGGACGCCTGGTGCTACTCAGCCCTAGGGCCGCGGCCGCTTCTCGGCGGTCGTTGCCTTCTTTGGGATTCCCTGCCGCTGACAAGATGTGAAAGTCGTGAGATGTACTGTCCGACGGCTCGATCAAGATTTGGACAACCGATGATACACTTGCCTAGTGAAATCAAACGTTGAACTAGAATAGACGGTTGTGACCCAAGTCAGCCGCTCTCCAAGTTACTGGCACTCTAGCTTACATGTAACACCGAAGTAGCATTTGAATATAGCTCTCAGTTCGATAGCATGGCATACGCCGTTCTATGCAGGAAGAACATCTCCGTTCTGAGCCGCCATCTCGTTCGGCGCGATACCGTCAAGTGCTGCAGCTCCACTTCCTGGCTGATGTGATGGTGCATCGTCCAGCCCGTTTGAAGTAGCGCCACCAGGTGGCCCATTGACTATTTCTGTCTTCTGTGCTGAAACTCGCATAAAACCAGAGAAGAAACAGTTGATAGCCTCAGTATCATCCGTCGGACCAACGTAGGAAACGTACTGGTCAGGTCTAATGATCACGATACAGCCCTTTGGGTCGATGTTGAATGTCTCGTATATCTTGCCATGGCCTATCATCAGTGAGAGGCAGTCAGCGAACATACAGAGCAATACCGGAACAGTCAAACTTTGGAACGCACCTTCATGGTAGGAAACATCGTCCACGTAGATCTTCATATAATCAAAACCATCAACATCGTCGTATGGACGGAAGACTTCCGGAAAGTCGAAAATCGTTGCTGAAGTCCTTGGAGCACTGTGTACGGCGAGCACCTCGAACACTGTATCATATCTTGCGTCTGCAGGTGTGAAGCGGCGTAAGAACGACGCTTCGTCGTTGAAAGCTTTTCCAACGGTCTCCATCTTTGACTTCTGTTCGGGTTGTGAGATATCACCAGTGAAGACTACCACTCGCCAGCGCCCGTTGCTGGGTAGAAGCTCCTGGAAATGCCATGGTCGAGCGTCCGACTGGTTGAGGACCTTTGTGGAAGGCATTCGCATGCCTATCTTGATGCCTGGTGCCAAAGATTGCATCGATTCGATTCGGAACTTGCTGGATACAGAAACATCCGTACCGTCGCCTTGGTCCTCGACATTTCCAGACTTGGCAACTATCAGGCTCGAGCCGTAGTCGACAGCTGGTCGAAGATCTTAGCGAGGAAGGTAATTGGCATAATGCCTCGACTTACCAATACCACTGGCAAACATGTTTCCCTTCTCAAACGCACTCTTAAACTCCTCCATGGAGATGCCCTCGGCGTCCATGACATCCTTGGCTGGTCGACCCGAGAATAGACGACTGAAGCGATGGTCGAAGTCAATCAAGTCCTTTGCAATTTTTCGTCGCTCGGATTGATAGGTCTTCAAGATGGATCGATCACAGGTGCTCTTTACAACATTTGCGATCTTCCAGCCTAAGTTGAATGCTAACGGAGACCGTTAGCAAGAGGCTTTTGAGTTTCGCATCGGTTCTAGCGTACCATCCTGCATACTAACGTTCCTGAAGAACGTTTTTTGTCAGCGCCAAACAGTAAATGAGTGCTATGCAAGACGTACATCCCCTGACCAGCTTTCGGAGAGTGCGTGTGCACCGCATCGCCAGCCAAGAATACTCTCTCGTGCGCTGAGAAGGACGTCCCAACTCGCTGCCCGATCTGGTATGCGGTCCACTAGCATACCATTAGTCAGAACTTCCCGTTAAACGGCCATAGGCGTTCTGCATACCCAATCAAGGACACGGTATGTAAGCTTGTATGGCGCCATGATGCGCTGCGCAGATTCGAGGATGACTTGCGGCGTAATCTTCGATCGATCGACTTTCGCGCCGCCTTCGCCTTTCTCGGTCGTAGTCAGCTGGATATAAAGCCTCACCAACTTGTTCTCGCGAGGGATGACCATAACACTGCCGGCATTAGCGGAGTGGATAGCACAACGCATACGGATGTCCGGGAAGTCGGTAATCTAGCACAATGGTGTCAGTGGCTCATCTTTCGATCGATCAAGGTACAGTCGCACCGGTATGATGTCGAGCACGCCCCAAATGTAATCCGTTGAATCACCTTCCAGCTTGAATCCCAGCTGGTTGCGGACCCACGAATGTGCGCCATCGGCTCCAAGCATATATTTCGCCTTGACGATTTCCTCTCGGTCAGCCTTAGCGTCCAGTTTGGAGGCCTGGAGGAGCTCGTGAGTGTCATCCGGCGTCATGTTACTACGAAACAGACCATCTTGTATAGCAGCGCCATTCGCAGACGTAGCACTTTGCTGCGGTGTGGCGTCATTTTCCGACAGATGTCGCAGCGTAACGGTGATTGGATACGCTTCATTGTCGTCCACGAGACTCTCATCGATCGAGAGTTCAACAGGCATAACTCCTCTGTCGACGCCACTAGCTCCGCATGCTTCCATGGTGTCCTGTTTGACAATTTAGAGGTGGCGACAACAGTCAGAGTTTGGGTACGAACGTACCAGGAAGAAGCGCTCAATTCTGCCTTGATGGAGCACGATCTGTTGGAATCTGCTGATACCGGGAATCGTATCAGGGATCCTGTCGCTACGTCGAATAACACCTTGGTCATCCGGGTTCCACAAGCATATCTCTAGCATATGGTTCGATTCTCTCCATGCTCTGTGCCCGAATCCAAGGGAGTCCTAAAAGAACAATCAATGGTGTCTCCACGCACGAGAGGGCTTCAATCATTCAACTTACGAAGATCTCCAGTGTACGACATTGCAGTCCTGCAATACCATAGCGTCAGCATCCGACGACGGAACACGACTTCACTAACCATCTGCCTGCCCATTGAAGATCTTCGTTCCACGTTTGTCTACAATTCGTGCTTTGACGCCACACTTTGCAAGCCATGTGGCCATCATCAGCCCTGCAGGGCTACATTTAAAGCACAGGGTTAGCTAGTGTTACTGCTTATGGGCAGGATATGTTGGCTTACCCGGCACCAATAATAAGGACATCAGTATGGCTCTCTGCCCGCTCTTTGACCGCCATGGTAAGTTGTAAGATTCGAGGCTCCGCAAAATTGGCAACCGAATTGAGTGATACCAGGTGACCGCTCAATAAGATATCGAAGCAATCAGCTCAGCTGTTCAATGAACTGATAAAGCCAGGGCAGCGAAGGTCATTTCGACTCTTTGTCGTTGTAGTTTATAGGTAGCTAGCTGCCGTACCTATAACCCGTAGTGTACATGCATAAGGTGTTGGAGTTTCGAGCTTTGAGCTCCATGCAAATGCGGGGTGAGGTATAGAAGCTGGCTGGCTGTCGAGACCCAGAGCGGCGCGACTGAGGGGACGTCTACCACACATGCCTTTCGACCGGACCGCGGTAAGGCCATAATAATAGAGAGTGTATAATGCCGTAAGACACGTCGCCAGTACGAGAACAGTTAAGTGTGGTGTAGTAGTATTGCCGAAATCATGTTGGACCGGTGTACAGCAGAGACGGGGATAGAAGAAACTGGTCGAAAGCAAATTGCTATACCCACCTTTAATCTCTTCAACAGCCATATGAACTGATGTTATCATGAACTGCCCTGGCCCTCGGGATGTGTAAACCAGCCTGAGCTTGAGTATGTTGGGTGGTAGATCTGGGGTTCAAAGCCTGAATGCTCCAGTTCTTCAAAGACCAGATCGCAGGAGCTCCTATACGAGAAAATCGTCCGATAAAGCACTGTAATAATATCATAAGCCGTCATGCTGCTGAAGATGTGGTCTCATGTCTCGGGCGTGCCAAACTGATATAGGTCCGCATCGCGTAAATGCCGAAGGCGACGAACATACAAGGCCGCCGATTGTGCGTTATCAAGACCAGATGGAGGCTCAGGTGCGAAGGATGTCGAGTCGAGAGTGAAGTGGTGATGGCAGTCTGACACGTGAAGTCACAGAATGTTGTCCTCGTTTCCGCTACGGGAAGTCGACGCATCTACAGGAGGGTATCAAAAAGAATGCAAGTGGGTCTAATCATATGCGGAAGCTCATTGGCTAGCCCGCTGAGACAATGCCATACTTGAAAGTTGTGGCTGAGCTCCACTTGCATTCTTT
>JAABUL010000637.1_pt1 | contig 73820 bp, 85 predicted proteins | sample 5559151 | NCBI WGS metagenome assembly JAABUL01 (sample SAMN10711876, study PRJNA513368) | rock metagenome | isolation source: Antarctica rocks | place: Antarctica: Victoria Land, Pudding Butte sud | reverse complement strand
CCATTGGAGCGCAAGGTAATCTCAACTTATCCATCCCACTGACGATCTAAACAGCACAGGCGGCGACTCCTTCACAATCAGAGCAACAGCCTTGCTTGATCGGCGGATTCACCCATCTCCCACAGCATGCTCGCATCCCCGAAGATGGTGTACGTACCCGAAACCGCGATTTGGGGCTCTATTCAAGCCTGCACTAGCAGCATCAGTAATACGGACCCTACCCAGACGAAGTGCAGCGAAGAGGAGAGAATCCTGCTGGTCCGCCAGTTTATCGAGTGAGTTTATATTACGTGACTCACAGTTGCTGCATACTGACAATGCGAGTCAGAAAAAAAGATCGGCGGACGCATCAGCAAGTCACAAAGATAGCGATCAGTCAAACAATATTGTGAATGGCTTTTTCGACTAATCCCGTTAGAGCAAAAGGTGCGGTGAGCGACCCTTTCTGGCGTGACGGGACCTGATATGAGTGAGCGGACGGTAACCTAAACGAGCAAGCAATTGATACCTACAACCATCAGTGTATGAAGCGCAGAAGGGAAAATCAAGCGGACTGGCTGCTGTAACACCGGCTAGAGATACTGGCAACATATATTGTGCTACCAAGATTGAAGGATCGGGAGGTACAATCTTTGAGCTGAAGCAGAATGTCGATAACCTCTTCTATCTAAGCAGCTGTGCCAATCAATCATGAAATGAAATGAGCTCTGCACGTTCGTATAGCAAGTCTCCTAGTCCTACCCTCCAACAATCCTATTCTCCAACGGTCCTATCCTCCAACAGTCCTATCCTCCAAGGAGATCACCTCAGCCTGTCAAGTAATCACTAACTGCAGGTATAAAATCGGCATTATAGAACGCCTGGCTGGCGTCCCACGTCATCACACCACCAAAGGTCGAAAACTGTTGGCAGAATTTGATAATCTGCCCTAGTTCAAGGGCGAATACAAAGTCGCTGCTAGCAGCGGTTGGCGATGCCGGTATCCCTAACAGAAGCTTTATAGAACGATTCTTTGCGGTAAGTTCGTCGGACGACTGTCCGTCACTCTGGTCGGGATCGCTTAGACAAGAAAACCATGGACCCGACTTACTACGTCGACATCAAATCAGAAGGGTTGCGAAACATCTTGAGGACGATTCTACGAGACATTCGCACGATCAATCTGAACGAAGACAAGCCTACTGTAGGCTCTCCTCCGACCTAGTAGCTTGAGCCTTCCGCTGACTGGAGCCAAGGTTGAACGAAACCTGCTGTACAACTACCTCCATGAATTGGAATCGTACTAGAGCAACGCAAATACTGGCACTACACATAATGCTATCTGCCTCAAGCACTTAAACCTCTTGGTCGACTTCATCAAAACCGCCTATTATTCTATGGCTCAGCGCCTTCTCTTGCTTTTGAAGAACGACGAAATCATCTATGATTTGCTTTGGGCACTCTTCACGCCAGACTCGATGGCCTACACGACTTGCTTTGGTACCGATAAACCACAGTGCGTCATATATGATGCTGGCGAAGAGCAGGAGACAAGCAATGGGTTAAAGTACTACAAGATGGAGTGTCGGTATTTGAAGTACAACGATCAAGTATTTGGGGAAGCATCGATCAATCTTGCCATCGTGAAATTCCGTGGGCAAAGGCGCATCAGTACGTTGAACTCATTTCCTCTTCGATACCATCCGGACGAACAGGGGATGAAAGTCGAACTTGTTAAATGCGGTCGAAAATTCGTCTCCATGCTTGGAGCTTATCATCGTCACTGTCGAGGTACGACATTCTACATGAAGGACGGAGAGCCCGTCAAGGTGTCTGTCGACGATCGGGTCATGCTTGATGTTGCTTTTTTCCGGAAGATGAATCCTAACTATACCAGACCGCAACCCCATGAATTGGTCAGGAAGAACGATAATGATGGGTACTTCGATCCTTTCTCAGGGTCTTCTAGCGAACGAACGGTGGATCAAATCAAAGGTAATGGCGTGAAACCAACCAGAAGGAGGAGTATAATTTGATCATCTGCTGTCCGACAGTGCCAGATTTCGGTCTTGGAGACAAATTGTGGCGTATGATCGTGTCCTTTCTATGGTGCGGTAACAGTCAAACTGATCCGTTAATATATAGTGGAATTTGCCGTTGCCGATATCGAAGACATCAAAATGGTCCTCGACACCTTTCGATTGTTTGACAATCCTCGATGAACAGAAGGAGTTCATTATAGCCCTGGCGAAAACTCGTTTGGGTCTGGTGCCCAGCGTCCCATTTGATGACTTCGTGACGGGTAAGGGACGAGGCCTTGGTACATTTGCTTTGAATCCTTCCTCGATCTTGTCTGACTCTTCGAATCTCTGCCGGAGAATTGAGCCTTGATTCAGCGACAATGGAAGAACAGCTTTTGCGCGTCTTCCAGACCGCCAATCACTGGAATGCTCTCATTCTTCTGCATGAAGCAGACATGTATTTGGAACAACGCTCGAAGGCGGATGTCGCTCGCAACAAGCTGGTCTCGGTGTTCCTTCGCGAATTGGAATATTGCGATGGTATCATGTTCCTCACCACAAACCGAGTTTCCAACTTCGATGACGCGATCCTCAGCAGGATACATCTCATGTTAAAAGCTCCTTGTGTAAGGCGTCATTTTCCTGTCGGTAGTGCTTGTATAAGGCTTTGGGGTCTGTGTATCGACGACTGCAGCTCTCGATCGGACAAAACCTACTTCGCCCAGCTGATGATTTGTACAATTCGACGCAGTACTCTGGTTGGCTACACTTACGAAAGCGACGTGAACTTGTCACAGTCTCGACGGCTTTTGCACCTCGCATGTTTTGCCTCATAATCGCGGCATGAGAGGTTAGTATTCGAAGTGGCCAGTGGTAGTTGAAATCCACTAGCGGAATGCAAGGCATTCTGAAAAGTACGCTGGCCCAGGGGATCAGTGGGAACCCCCACCAGCTCAGTCGAGCCAGGACCCTCTCGAGCCTCCGTATCCAATGTGGTGCCATGCAAGACACGGAAGATACTAGAGGTGTGGAAGAAGAAGAGGGAGTGTAGTGAACAAGTTTGGTAAGAGCGATGGCGCTCATCCGCCGATGTACTAAGGAGAAGTTGAGAAATATCCAAAGCCAGGAACAGACAATTTAACCAACCATAGGCTCGTGCAGATTCAACAATATTCGTATATTATCATATGAACCTTGAGAGGTAAACCTAACAAGCTGGCAATGGAATCTTCGGCTTCGACTGATGTAAATCTATCTGTGTGGTCAAACTGGAACCTGGAACGTGGGGACACTAGAAATCACGCATGGACTCGGACATCACCCTAAAGCAGATCAGACTTGACTTCTGGGAAAGAGCTAATTATTATTATTCCCTAGTTTTATATGCCTAAGCAGTATTACAAATGCAGAGTGTAAGGATAGTATGTGAAAGACGTAGTACCATATACAGAACTTAGCCTCAGACAAGCCCAGCGCAAACACACACACCACAAAAACTCGCCAGCACCATCTTAGGTTTCCCAAAGCGCTCCAAAGGCCTTAACACTCGGAACGGCTCATTGGATTTCCACATCTTCATCTGACCACGAACATTCTTCACCAAGATTTGCGATATCCGCAGTGCTTATCCGCCGGGTATCCTCACTGATCAATCCAGGGAACTCCACCATGCAGTAGTCTTCCGAGATGTTGTCGATACTTTGCGATGAAGAGCTGACATCTATGCTATGCTCGAACGTCTGCTTTATCCAACGGCAACCCTTCACCTCTTTGCATGCGCTTAGGTGAGGGTGTTTTCTCTTGATCCTCTCTACCACATACTGCGTCAATCCGTCGAAAGGCTCCAGGAGGGGTGGGTCTTTGTCAAGTGCAACAGTGAGAAGCTGGATCATATCCTCATATCGATCCCCGAGGGTGACGAAGACGCGCAGGAACGAAAAACCCAACATTTCGAAGACTGTTCGCTGGTTGCTCAAAGGTTCACCGCTCAATAGTAGATCTAGGTCGGCTAGATAACAACCGCTGATGGGTTGAACAGTATCATCCGGAGTATAGGGAAGAAGACGCCCATGGCATAGCAAGGCAGCGAGGATCAATACGAGCTGCTCCGATTCCTGAGAGTTCTGAAAATCTTCTACAAGTCGTCGACATAGCTTCAAAGTCCCCCTTGAGCTTGCCCATTCACTAAGGACTCGGAGAGGCCGACCGTGGACGATTGAACTCCAAGTGAGGAGCAATAGTAAAATGTTCCCTGGCTTTCGAAGGGATGGACATCGATGATAGATTTGTTCGCTTCTCCCATTAGTGTTACCCTTCTGCCTTCACGAGTGGGGATTACAAGTATATGCCAACAAGATCCACCTCTCCTGAGCTCAATCCGCTTAACACCTGAGATGGAAGACCCTACTAATGTTAGCAATAGTTGGGCTCGTCGCTCGCAATGAAGTACCAAGTGTCCCTCTGGAAAGCCGATGGGTAGGAATCTCATTATTTGCTTACTCCATCCCACCGTATCCAGCGTGCCGATGTCTGAGTCTTTGACAAAAACTTTGGACTTCAACAGTGCTTCGGAAATTTCCTTCGGATCAAAATCTCCAAACCGTTTTGTACCGGCAACGCCGACCAGAATCATATATAAGTTGAGGTTATCGCTGGCTGTATAGTCTTGATCGAGTGCATGTTGTCGACAGTCCACTATGCCGCCCGAAAATTCGAACAGGCCTTGGACCAAAGAAATCATTTGGGGTTCTAAGCCCTGTAACGTCTTGATCGGTGCCTCGCATTCTGATAAAGCCTTGAACGGATCTGTGTAACACTTCTGGATAGGTTGAAGCAAGTCGCTTGGTCTTTCGCAAAGAGCTCGAGCGCCTCGTGAGAGTCGTAACTCCACTGCTGACTGAGACCAAGGAGCACAAGATGTTGTGTAAAAAGCTTGCGAACAGGTGGTTCAGATTGCTAAAGATTGTCAATAGGGTTGGAAAGCCGAATAGTGAAGAGCTTACCAGAATGTCGTGTGTTAGCAGCGCTCTTTCGAGCGGTATTGTAAGACCGTTTGATCGAGCAAGGTCACGGCAACATTCCTCGTATATTCGACAGCATCCGGAGCGGATCCCATTCACAGCGTTGCGGAGAAAACGAGCACGGCCTCTCTTTGTCGCCTCCCAACTACCGTGGTCCAAGATGTCTTCCCTTGTTGGTGCCGTCGGGTCGTACTTGAAGTCCATCTCGCCTTCCAAAAAGGAGAGCCATTGGAACCAGGATGTATGTATCACAATCTCATAAGCCTTGCCGTCTTCAGTCTTCCTAGCAACGATGATTTCCGGCTCCGAGTTGAGCCACTTGGAATTGCTCGTTTCGACTTGATCGGTTGGGACGCAAATGAGCTTCCATGACAGACTGGACGGGTCCGAATAAAGACCCGGCTCCAGGAGCTACGAAGATGTGTGAGCTGTGATTTGTTGACAAAGATTAGGACGACTTACCTGGATATCGGCTTGTGATGCGGCCCCCGCCACGGGCGTGGAACAAGGCGTCAGAGCCGAAGTTGCATACATTTCGAATTATTAGGCAAGGCAAACTCTTGGGAAAGAAGGCAAATAACTCTTCTGGATCTATATAAGCAAACGTAGGTTTCATGGCTCGCAGGTATCGTTAGACCACTAAAGGGGGAATAGCTCTTCTTCATCGTGGGTTTGCTCCCATCTACACTGAGAATGATTTACTAGTTGCAGAGCACATGGGGAAACCCTGGCTTCACAAGTCTAGTTGTGATAAACTTAATCTATAGCTCCAATTTCCACTTCAAGCCTAGAGGCCGGATAGGATTCTATGGCTCCAATTTCTTCTTCAAGCTTAGAGGGAGGGTCTTCAGGACTGATTGACATTTTGGAAACAGACAAACCGCGCTATCAGGCGCAGAGGCGCCGCATGCTAAAAGTCGAGAATCTGCAGGAGCCTTGTCAAAGGAAGCACCGCATGGAACTAAAAGTCGCGGATCTGCAGGCCCCTTGTCAAAGGGAGCACCGCATGGGACTAAAAGTCGCGGATCTGCAGGCCCCTTGTCAAAGGGAGCACCGCATGGAACTAAATTTCGCGGATCTGCAGGCTCCATGTCAAAGGGAGCCACATGGAACTAAAAGTCGCGAATATAGCCTCCTCCCATATCCGTCCTCTCCATTCCGCCCCACATCCAATCGGGAACTGGGCGAGACCGCGCTGAGACCTCAACGTTCAGCCCTCGGTGTTTCACTCCGTCTCATCCTCTGTGTCCTCTGTGGCCCTCTTGCCCTGCCTCAACCAATGCCTTTGGAGACTGCTCTCTATCAGATGCCAAGAAGCACGAAGGAATGGAGAATGTAGACCCTACCTCCGCCATCTCTTGCTTTATATATATGCTTGAGTCTGTTGAGACCCACAGCTCTGGCAGTGGTGGGTCGATGGAATCTCTTGACAAATAGCCTAGCCATCTGTTCGTATGATAGATTGTCTTCACGTCCCCATTCCAAAGAGATTTCTCCTCCGCGATCAAGTCGTCCAAAAAGTATTTCCCGGGATCCAATGGACCTTGGTTGTTCGACTTAGGCATGCTCGAAATCAATGAAATTCTAGGTCTTGGGGAACGTTGAATGTATGAAGGGTCCTCGACGTTACACCTTATCAGGAGTATTAGACGTTCGCAACAGATGCTGGATACCGGTGTCGCGCCTCTCTTATCAACCTCCCAGTGTCTTTTCTCCAGTCCACAGAGCAGGTCCCCACCCCCTGTACGCACGCTACTCTGTTCCAGATTATTCAAGGATGATTCTAGCTCTGCAAGATGAAACTAGACCGGAATAACATTCTCTAGCTCCATTCAACAACGCTGGGATCATCCTGTCCTACAGATGGTGGTGGTAATAGACCGCCAACTGGAAAATCATGGTGCATGTAAGTGAACGAAGATCCTTTGCCACCCGTGCTTTCGGGGTTGCGCAGTGTATCCTATTCTAGCAGGACAAAAGGCGATGCCCAATAAGCAGGGCGAAGATCTCGAATGTGGCAATAAGCAGGGCAATCAAGGCTCCAAGATCCATTGGATTCTGTATAGAGGCTATACCACACGAAGCTAAGCGGGAGCTCAAATTTGAGCTCTCGAAGTTACAACGAATAAATTCGCAGGCATTTAGCTTGTAGATCCACCAAAGACAACCCTCTTCGCCCCTCCTGGACCAATGCAACCTCTGGTATGCTACGTCGTAGCTTCGGCGCTCCTATGCCGTGGGAACTGGGATCACCAGTCAACACACCAGGCGCCGACCGGCCTCCGTCTCACCTGCCCAGAAGTCCCTTTCAATTTCGTGTAGGCATTCGATGAAAGAATCCAATTTGTCCTTATCTATCGTTTTCTCGTGGCGTAAACTTTCGAGTAGGGTTAAGTACCCTTTCTTTGTCATGCCCCGGAAATCTTGCGTCGGAAACTCAATCGCCAGATATGCACACAATCCATTCCAAAGGCTCGTGGGATGAGGATTCAGCTTTCTACGAAAGCAACCCCTAACAAAATTATAGATTTCTAGCTTTTCGTTAGACCTCCTTATCGATTGATTTGTCAGGTAATATATAACATACCGTCTGAAAAATTGCCTGAGCTTTGCCCATGTGAGGTATTTTCCGGGTCGAAGGCTATGGAAATCATGTTAAGATAGAGAGGAACAAGCAGTTCTCAGCTACATACGAGTCTTTAGACTAGGCAAGCCGGCGTTGGTTGTTGGCACGTAATGATAGGTTAAACCCTGCTGGTCAAAGGCTATGGAAATCATGTCAAGTTCGGAGAGGAACAAGCGGTTGCCGGCCACGTACGAGTCATTGGACTAGGCTTATTGGTGTCATTGACTAACTCTCCATAACCTTTTGGTAATGGGCTAACTGAACAGCTGTCTGTTGGTTATTAGCAGTTGCGAGTCCTTTGGACATTTCGATCTGACTTGCCATTATGAGGCACTCCTTTGCCATCATGCGATGCGCCTATGGAAAGCTTCGGACGTGGACGTTGAGCTCGCTGGGCCATCGTTGATGATATATCTCAAGCCCTTTTCTGGCCAGATATGGCGCGGCAGTCAGGTTTTAAAGACGGAGTGACCAAATCTTGGTTTAAAGAGGAGGGACAATTGTTCCTTTATATGTGCCGGATCCATGATGAATGGGGCAGGTCGCCGCCCATCCCGATCATGTCCGGGCTGGGAACTCCAGGGGTAGTGCATACCGCCGCGCTTGCTGATCTACAGATGGGATTTCCTCTCCTACAAGGTTGGCAAATTGCATCAGCAACGGTGGAAGCGAGTCTGGAACGCGAATACTGAGTTCAATGTCGATATTGCGAAACTGAATTTTCCTCATGTAAGGGAATTTCTACGCTTCAACGTTACCCATCCATGCCGGGGTTGCCAAGAGATTCCTCCTTGAAAAGTATCCATTCCCTCTCGATGGACAGTGTCGAAAAACACTTGTAGGGACTGTGTGCGCAGTCCGGCGATATCTTACAAATTCCGAGTCTCAGCAGAAATCAAAAACGAGACTCGCAAGTGGCTGCAACGATTTTTTTTGCCAGCCAAGCCTACAATCCATGACGTCCCTGGCCTCTGTTTTGTTCCGCTCCATCTGCTATAGTAAAAAAAACGGTGTGAAGCCTTACGGACAGTTGAGCTGTCTCGGGGAAATTCCTGTCAAGATCTTCTTTGACAAGCCTGGTGGACCCCACTGCCTCCATCGCGTTATGATCAATGGCTATTCGTGTCAACGTCGGAGGAAAGGGTTCGTCCCAGTCATGCCTCCTGGTCGGCTCCGAAGCTGATGAATGAAGGCTTCTCTGCGATGCGTGGGTGGACCTAGGTGAAGTTGATGCGGATCTCAAGTACAAAACGATCTGTGCTCGAACGTCGTAGGAAACGATCATATGTAGGATCTCGGCCCATGCGCGGTAAGCTACCAAGTCGGGTTCCGGATCTCCAGCACTGACTAACATAGACATGCCAATAACAATCCTTGTGAGAGACAGACACGTATATGAGAGAAACGCCCGCCTGGAGAACTGTTGTCAAGCACAGAATCATGCAAAAAAGGTGCACAGGATGTCTGCCAGAACCGAATCTTTGGGTATGTACCCTCCAATATTGATAAGACAGAAGGATGTAGATGGCCGTAATCACGGCCATGACAGTGGGCACGAATACTCTGTCATTGCTATGGTGCTAGTTAGTCGTTGGTGGAGCGTCTGGGTAAGGATGGGCACCGTTGATAAATGACACTGGCCGGTGCCATGGAGAACAGCGCTAACAGCCCTAGAAATTTCCATGGGATATCCCGAGTAATTTTGACCCCTATTCGATCCACAGCCCACCCCTATAACAACATGTTAGTGTTGAGGCCCCTAAGAATGATGCACGAGCAATACCTCCTGCACCACCGATACCGTAATCGACAAGACGGTGAGAGCATCAATGGCTGCTTTCCCTGGATTGGACTGTTAGCACGCCACCAGCTTCAGTGCTCGCGAATACACACCTTCTGGGAGTGCAACGACCCCTTTCAGGACCAATAGGGTGCAGACCAGAAGGAAAATGTTGACCACCAGCCTTCCGAAACAGACAGACAGCATTGATGTTTCAACGCGTAGAGTCTGACGGATGCCTATCTTTCTGTCAAAGGCTGCACTTACCATGCGGAGTGGGAGTGCTGATCCGCAGATAGCCACAATAACAATGACAAGGATTAGGGAAGGAAGTGTCATGATAGGATGCGTAGGATAAGGCAAACAAGGCAACGATGTGGCTCCGACAAACAGGTGCAAGTGTAGAAACACTTTTGGCGAGATGAAGAGCACTCTCGGCGAGAGCACTTACTTTAATTGTAGCTCGTTGAGCTCGCATCGTTCAAGATGTGCCCGACCATCCAAAATAGTCTTGGCCCTTGTCGTATTCTCAGCATTGCCGACTGATCCAGTGTCAGTCATTACTATTGGCTGCCACATCCGAAGATGTGCTACGACGAATCAAGAAGCGCCAGCATGTTACATGTAGCTTAGATCCCCACACAAACTACCCACTGGAAGAGCAGTCTCCAAGTTCGCTCCTAGTGCATAGACTGATCGATGAGAGCGGAAGCACTAACTCGGGCACATCAGAATGCGTCCTACTCAGAGCCATAAGGTAGCCACGCCAGAGCTAGGGGAAGGGGGATACAGTTTTAGTGCCAGGATCGCATCGAAACGAAGCTAGGGCGAACCAGCATAGACGAAGGTGTGGAGTCGCTCAGCCTCATTGGTGCGGCCCGTTATCACAACCTGCATGATGATGGTGAGCTGAAGTATTACCCGCCGCAGCTGCTTCGCCGGCGAAGCAGCTCGCCACCAGCACATTCAACCTCCACTTCGGTCCCACTTATTCACCAAATGGACAATTACGGCTTCGCGAGATCATCCCTGGCTAGAGGGCTGGACGCATTGACACCTTCGGATGTGCTGCTATCAGACGTGAGGATGCTCCACTCTACAAGGATCAGCTTTAATGAGGCTTAGGAGTTGTGTTCATCCTTTGCAAGGTTTCTTTCCCGTGGCTCAACCGCTGAACGGATAAGATTGTGTGCTTCGTCGGAGTCTTGCGCGTGCCACGGGTCAACCAAGCAGCTCTATGGGTCTGGCGAGGCTTCCTGCCGAGAGCTCTGCGATACAGACCTGACGTCAACGCTCCAACCGCCAGGTCAGCAGCCTTCCCCATGTGCTACTGGGACCGACGCCTCAACTTTGGAGCCCTTGTCCCAGTCGCCTGAGGCGAGCGATGATGAGGACACCACGTCGATTGAGGGACCCCCAGGTCAACGGCCGTCGTCGGCTGCCGATGACACCAATGCCCCGATTTTAGAACTTTCGCCTCCAGCCAGTTCGATAATTGCTAACGAGGGGGCCACGACGATCCCAAGCCTCTGGTCTTCGACGCGTTCGTCGATTGTTGAGCTCGGGACAGGCCACTCGCTGTCGGGTCTCTCCTCGATCAACTCTCCTGATACTACGATCTCCTCGTCGCCTTCTTCACAAGCTGCCGCGCAATTCTATTACAATGCGCTCCCTCTCAAGCATCACAAGCGAGTTCCAGACCTAGTCTTTGCCTCCGGTTTTGTAACGAACTCCGATCTTCGATGGCTTAAGAATGTGAACGTTTGGTCGACAACAGTGAAGCTTTCAGGTGTCAAAGAAGATCAGTCTTGTATCCAGCGACTGTACCAGACCTACGATAATATGTCGAAACTCGACAAGCATCTCAAATGTGCTGTCCGACTTTGCTCGCTCTTTCTTTCTCAGAGCGTCGAAGATACTCTTGCCACAGTACCCGATGATATCAGCGGACAGTACAGAATGAAAGCTACATATGAGAGGATGGCGAGCGAGGTTGACATACCCCTTGACAGAATAAAGAGGGACGTTACGCTAAGTCGTCAATACATGTTTGTCCTTAGAGAATGTGGACCAGGAGACTTACTTGACCTTGACGACAAGATAGCAGCTGGGTGAGTTCTCGTAGTTGAACGCTGTACCAGAGCTGACTTGTTGCAATTAGTCTGAAAAGCAGGAAACTCACACAGCAAGAAGTAAGACTCATCATTCGCTTTCGCAGAGAAAAGTATCCTCAGTACGAGAGCTACATCCGTCGACATGACATGCGAGCTGCGCGAATTATCTTGGAAGGCCTAAGAGTACATGGGTGGAGCTACGACCAGCTCTTAAAATGTCAAGGAGTTCTCATGGCCGAGATTTTCAAGTATGTGGATAGGGAGCAGCTAAGCCATGGCCAAATCCGGTGTTGTTCACAGGCCCCAAGAAAACGACGCCACGTCGAAGACAACAGTATTGAGCACCGCAGGCCACGCGTCATCAGCATCGATACTGGAGGGCCTTCACACAAGCCTGGCTCCATCGCGGTGGCCGAGCGCGAGCCATTGGAAACTGATATAGCGCCAGTGCCAAGTAGAGCTGGAGCAATCGAACATCGACCACATCGTCAAGATTCCAACAGACCAAGCAACAGACTAGGAACGACCCAAGTCAGCCATTGGAACGAGGCATATGCTGCCACACTTGGTGGTCAAGAACAGCATCGTGAAGGCAGTCAGTAGCTCCAATCCCATTTGTAGAACGACGACTAATGCGGGGCACAGCAGGGAATCCATTAGGCACTCTCAATCCTGGCCATTGCTTTCCATCTGCGATTCCAGACCAACACAATGGCCCTGCCACTAAGAATTCGAGCAACCTTCACGAACACTACTCTGAACATCCATATCCACCTCCGAACCAAGCTGGACTGGTCGACGTAGACGATACTAGAATGACAGATGCTAGCCAACTAGACCAATTCTACCAACGTATGATGGACAGCAACATTGAGGAAATCGGTCCTTCCAATCGCCAGGAACAAGGTCCCGAAAATGATTCTTACTGGATTCCACTCCTAGCGCCTGCCCTACAAGATGGAGCCCTATACTGGCGATAAACATCATTGTGCGTTCCCTTCCATTGCCCGCGACGTGATGAAGAGGATGTCAAGAGCCGGTGAAACCTGGATTTCCTCTCTTATGAATGTTGTTTTCCCAACCTCTAATGGCAGTGAGCGCTTATGTCCTGTGACGTCGGTCCCCGTCACAGTTGGAGTGCTGTCGTCTAAGACACGTATAGGTATCATAGAATGCAAAGACTTCGCGCTTTGGTCATCGTTTGGGTTCGGGTTCATGTTTTTGGGGGCGCCAGGAGGTATCCGACGTATCTGGAAACAAGGGTGTCGGAACTGAACGGCGGTTAGTAGGTATGCTCCCAGAGCAGAGCCAGCTTTCGAACCCTTTTGATGAGATCCATCTCACGAAGATAGTCGCAATGCTGGCTTAATCCTTTATCGATGCATAACCACAGGTCTGAATCGAACTGTGCGAGACGAACCCAGCTTCCGAGAGCCATCAACATGCCTAGATCCTTGTCGCTGAGTGGTCTCTGTTCCAGGTGTTGCGGCTTCGCATCATTCTCAGACATTATTCAATCGTGCTCCGTATGGTAAGGGAGCGTTTCACAAGCGTTTGAGTGAGGAAGGTCGCTCGCGGGGCTCATCCGATACTTAGGCAGACACTTAGCCGCATGCTTGGCAAACTAAGGCCGCCAATTATCTTGAGATTTCAAGGTACCTTAAACTGACCTCGTGACTGAGCTGGCCTCACCCTACATTGGCCGATGACGAGTCTGATCACTCGGAATGCTCGCTAAAAGGTCTCCATCGGTTTGCTAGTGAATGTTTTTCGATGCAGCGATTCAACTAACGGTAGCAAAGCCTTAAGGAGATCCTTGGCCACCGGGACCAAGATCGATCATAAGATTTAAGGCGGCGAACACATCCAACTTTTAGCAATATCTTACTCGGCGTCGACTATTCTCCCAAGATATAAAAAACATTCCACACTGTCGTGAAAAATCCCGTCCCAATGTCATATTCAGTATCAACTGTATCGCTTGCCCACCCAGACTCTGTTCAACTCCGCTAATCTTTTGCAATCATCACATTGCCTGTGCAAGCAGGAATCGCCGTCCCTTCGAAGTGTACACAGCTCTGTGTCAAACATCGTGGTGCCCTGAAAAGTGCAGCACCACTCCACGACTTTCCGCTTGAATCCACCTGCTTTGAGCTTCTGAAGTTGCTTGGATCTTTGACTGCAAGAGAAAGGCTCCGTTGAATCTGGGGCCTCGGCGCGTTGACCACTATTACTAGAGGGTGGCGTAACATTTCCAATTGCCGTCTTTGGGTAAATGCGGCGAAGATTGTTTAGCTTGTATCTCAAAGATCACCCACCAACTGCTTTGTCTCATTTGTCCCGTGTGCCAATTGCGTCGCCATCTTTCAAGCCTGCTATTTTGACCTCAAATGAGTATTAGCCGGAGAAGCCTTTCAAGCCGAGCGAAACAATAGAGGGACGCGAGACATAATTCGGCCAGTCAAGCTCGCACGGGAAGACAAAGGGGGCAACAGCAGAAATTAGCAACTTTGCCACACTGTATAGTGGCTGCATGAGATGGGAGCGGAAAAGGGAAAAGACCCACAGTTTTTCCGTACTTTGTGGCCGTCCAATCTCCTCCCCTTCCTCGATGAGGCTGACCAGAAGCTGCATCACTAGATCGCATGTAGTCCGAGTCCGCCTTTGCACAGTCCTCTTTCAACCCCCTGCCGACACTATCGACCAATCCTTAGAACGCTTTCTAGGAATCATGCCACACACGGGACGAATGCTCCATCAAATTTTCGCCCCTCGGAAAATGGGTGCAATTTCTTTTGGTCCAACACCTTCGAGACCACCCATAAACAAGATAAGCCAAGGCTCTCTGAAACCTCGCGCAATTTCTCGCAGATTGTACAAAATCAGCAACATATCTTCTCGATCTTCCCATTGCTACGGGGCCAAAGACACCATCTGAATCGGAGTCGTTGTGAAGGCAATTGGATTATTATGGGTGCAGGTTCGCACCAAGACTGCAGTGGTAGTATCAATCTTTCTGACCAGAGAATCAAGTCAAGCTCGAGAAGACGTTCTGTTCCATCGCCCTACCTATCTCCGCAGTTTATCGATTCCAGCAACAACAACGAGTCCCCCTTCAGCTACGATCCTCTCAATCCTCCCGACAATTATCCTCCCAACCATCCTCCCGACAATTTTCCTCCCAACCATCCTTCCGACAGTTATCCTCCCAACCATCCTCCCGACAATTTTCCTCGCAACCATTGGGCTCAAGGCTTCCGAGAGACGTCGGTCAATAGTCTCACACAACACAGTCGCCAAGACTCCGAAGAAGATAGAAATACCCGGTGGTTCCTCGTCGTAGATGACAGTCCATCTTTACATGGGCCGCCGACAGTTCTATATTTTGATCACCCGGACAAGAGCTGCCTGCAGTCGACCCAATTCATGACCTTGGACCAGGCTTTTCGTTTTTTACATGCTGCTTGCGTCATGCTCAGACTTAAACCTCAAAAGTTACCCTCTGGCGCCGAAACAGTCATCTCGAGATTCAAGACTGAATTTACATCTCGCCACGGTTCAGAGTGGTACGGCTTTTACGATTCCAGGAGAGATGTGGACGGCGTCACCCCACCTAAGATGGCCTACCATCTTTGGCATGTATGGTGCTTGACCAGATATTGCGGCCACGAGATTCGACTGCTGGACAAAGACAAGGTAGTACGACTGGACACCGTCGAAGAAGATCCTATCTCGTTGGGGGTTATCATATTTTACCACTATTATCTTGGTCAAGAAACGCAATGCCTTCAGAGCTTACGCAAAGGCTTCAGGTACATCGATCATACCATCGGCCATGACCAAGAATATGGGTTACACTGCGACATCGATACATGCAACTGCAGCAACTGCCTTTAAAGTATGTATTTACTTTTTCCAAGAACGATATTGCTGCTGAACATTGAACTTACAGCAGAAGCAAGGGAACTCGGACTCTCCACTAATCGAGGCTGAAAGCCCGACTTCTGATTCGAGATTATTCGCGAGTATTACATAGTCGACATCTACTAGAGAACATGCACATTTGCGACACAGCGGACGGCATGTTCCCTCCATTTGAGAATCAAGGGTTGGTGGTCGGTTACGAATGAGGAAGCCCATCGGCGTTTCCAGCTCTAAATCTGCCGGTTTTTTCGGCCTATCAACTTTTCGGCCTGGAGACCCCACAAATATGCGGAGCAAGTCGTTTTTGGACTGATCCTGCGAAAGGAAGCTGCGAGTGAAGTGGGCAAATCTTTATTCGCTGGGGTAACCAGTTGCACCAGGGTGTTGCTGTACGTAGGTATTTGGTACTTTAGATTACCTGTCAGTTCATAACTGGTAATATACACTGCACTGACTGGGATAAGTGCATCCGGTCATCCTGTCATAAGCCTTCCACCCCCTACAAAAGCATTACCGTAACGCAGCACCGATCCCTCCGCAATATCCCAATATCCATTCAAATGGCAGTGAGTGTTTGTGGTGCCCAAAGGTTACCTAATGTAGTAACAGATTTAGGCACCAGACGTCGGACAGAGAGCTGGGAGCGTTACTGATCTGGTCCGTGAAGCTACGGCGGAGGTGGTCACGCGTATTCAAGAGAGAAACGCCCGAGACTTAGAGGAGCGTATTTTTATTTCAAGGTTCTCTTACCCACCAACACAGCGTTCCTGGTTGCTATCAGACGAAGTAAGAGTAAAGAAGATAATCAGCCACGAAGGACCGAAAAAGGTCACATCGTTGTATCAGAAGGCGCTTCTCACAACAATCGCCATCCATATGGGGAGCCATGTCCATGCCGTGGTTGAGACTAGAGATAATATCAGCAGCGATATTCGCGTGAGAAAGAAATCGACTTTGCTACATCGACCGTCGAGATTTTTTGATTCCATTAACTACCTCTACGTGCAGAAAGATCGGCATCAACTCCGGATCACCAAGGAGGAGCCGTCGTGACGATGGTCCTGGGTACTCTTTTTATGGCGTTCTTGATCACTTGATGTGGAGTAGCGAGGCAAGTGGTCGGGCTAGCCTTCGGGCTCCCACGACTCCGTAGTATAGTGTGTTGAAATGTCTTGAAGTGGAGTAGGTGGTACAAGCATTCTCGACCAAGCCTCTTCGAGTCAATCAAGCAAAGATTGTCACGACCCTTGTACAGAGCCCATGTCTTGACGATATTCCAATGGCATTTCTACTCAGGCTCTATGCTAGATTCATGCACCACATCCGTGGTTGCGTGTCCATCTCGGAATCCCCCAACCAATCCTTGTACCACATACCTACCAATTTGGTTGTTCGTTTGGATGTTGTGGGCAGCTTGTGCAGATCCTATAGTGCTGCCCATTACATTTGCCAGCGACTTGACAGCGTTTCCACATCTTCCTGCAACCTGGTGCCTTACACTTTCGACGTTTGTGTTCGTTGTTAGAATGTTGACAATCGGAGTTCGTGCAAAAGCCACTGTCTCCCGAACTGGTGGTCATGTCGGTGATAAGGCTTTTGGAACAGCTAATTCGTTGGTGCGGGCGCTCGACGGCTTCATGTATGGGTTAGCGGAGGACATTGGCCTGGTGAACATGCTTAACTTACCTTTGTACTGGTATGAATGGTTGCCTCTCTAATTGAAGGGGATGTCCCGTATTTATCAGACTGTGGAGCCGAAGAGAAGCGTGGACATGGCTCGCAAGGCTACCATCGTCGTGACGTATTCGGTTTAAGTTCCCACGAGTGAGCCCCTACTGCACGAATCAATTTCCGGACGATTTCTAGAGCTCTGCTGCTGATAAGATGTGGCTCGAGACGAACGACGAACAAGTGCATGTAGTGCTTATGCAGATTGTTTACGGGAGCGATTGCATCTTCCTTCTGCAGAGTCACAGCAGCTCAAAGCATTCTATGGAACGGCAAATCCGAGACAGTATTGGTCGATACATTGAGCTAGAACATCCATAAGTCTTAAGCTTCTTTCCAGCGAGCTAGCCATCTCTTCATGATAAGGACGACTGTTCGCCTGAAGTGGAACGCCGGCATCCAACATTCAGTCCACTTGCCACGTGGCAGAATGATCTTCATCGTCTATGAGATTCTCTTCCAGAAGCTCGTTCCATTCTTCCTTCTTATCTCTTCTCTTGGGATCTCTCGAGGCCACGATACGCATCCCCACCTCAAGCGAGCATTTCATCTCTCGGAGCCCTACCTCCTCATCCACCGACCTGACGTCCTCTTTGCCAAAGCCCATGTAGTTCCTCATTACATCTTCATTCCTCCACACAAGTCTGATTCCATTGTACTTCCAACCCTTATGCACCAGCATTACCACCTCCTCAAATGAATCTCTTATCTCCCAATTCCTCATGATGCTCGCTTCGATCCCTCTGGCCAACATCTTCAACTCCTGGCAAAACACCTGATGAAATCTCCAAATCTCACTTGTTGTGCCGCCTCCTGCTGGTTGAAAACGCATGCATATTCCCCAATAACTCCCATCACTAACGTCGCGATCACTCGCTCGACGCGGGAACCAAGCTCCATACCCGCGATCAAGAATATCGAAATTGTCGTGTCCAACTAAGGCACGTCCGAGTCCGTAAACAGCACAATCCTTTCAGCAGAAGATTTTGCTCTGTTCGGGGTTCAGATGGGAAATTCGGGAGACACAGTTTTGATTCGAATTATAGCTGGGGAAATCGAGGTGGCGAAATAGTTGTTGGCTGGGAGATGGAGGAGTGTTGCAGAGTGGTATAGGGATGGGATGAATGGTGAAGGGAATGTGGGTGACTTTGCGGAGAATCTCGTGGTGGAATTCCTCGGCGCAGCCGCGGAGATGAGACGGAGAGGTCCAGCGCGCGTCAGACACCAAGCGTGGATTTTCTTGACCCCAAACCGTGCGAGGCATTGCGGTCCTCATGTCAGTATTGCGTTGGTTCTTGAGAACGCTTGAATGAATTCAATCCGTGGTTGGCGGAAGAGAATTTGAGCAGGCATGGCAGGCTATCCGATTCCGAATCTGTCACTTGGAGCCGGCTGCCTGAGCTGCCAAGCCGTCGTTAGTCAGCATGCCGATTTGCTTGGCATAGTGTTGAAAATGCCAAGCTACATTGTGGCGCGAACACATCTGAGAACTGAGGCAAGCATCCGGAAATTGAGGCATGTCAATCCATTTTTATATCAGCTGAAAGCTGAGATCCAACGTTCAAGAAGATAGTCCACGCCGGAACCTAGCAGTTCGATCTCACGCTGCGTGAACTTACAGTGGTGTCAACATCCACAAAGCGTACTTTCTAAGATCTATAGTACAGGTGAGTCACATGGTCCTATCACGGGAATGAGGTGGCTGGGGCTCGGGTGAAACTCGGGTAGTCGGCAATGGGCCTTAGGCTATGCTTTGAGAAGCAATCAACACAACCATTTTCATCCCAATCCGTCCTTCTGGTATCCCGTCTATCTTGCCCAGAATTTGTAACTTTATAAGCGTCCGCAGAACTCACGCCTTCACCGGCTCGCAGCCTGGTTGTTTGGTGGCCAGGGTTTGAAGAATGCCTGGTATGCTGGCTCTGTTTTCGAATTCCACGATCAACGCTGACAGTGTGATAACACCAGTAACTCGCGCGAAGAGCCGTATAGCTCGGCGTCATCAAATTCGATCCACTGCCCGAAGCGTGCCCAATACCCTGCTTGGTTTGCCAAACGAGCTCTTGAACGCGATATTCGAAATGGCCTGTACAGGGGATGGGGGAGCGATACGTGTGAGCGACCCAGTCACCCAGATGAAAGATCAAGAACAGCCTACGAGGAATGAGTACTATCGTGAAGCGCACCCCAAGGACATGGCTATGTGGTTAGAGGCCTCGGAGGCTAAAGAAGCAAATATGTCCTTGAATTCAAAAATGCGCGCCATACTCGATGACTTCTTATGGAACCGTTTCAATGGTGCCAGGCTATTGAGCTACGAATGGTTGACGGCACCGGCTGCCACGTGTTCTACTATTCGCCAGCTGTGGAGCGGCATGCCGTTCGCTCTCAACAAATGGGAATTCGACACTGCGATGGCTGTGGACCTCTTCCTGAAGGAGTTTGGGTTAAACGGACAACTGTATTTGCAAAATGTCACTGTCGGTGTGTATGACAAAAGTGACGCGACATTGCTACGATCTCTGCTGGTCTGTCAAGGTCTCCGCGATGTCCATATTCGGTTGCCGCATGAGGTATCTGCTCGAACCTCGAAGTACAAACCCTGGCCAGGTTTACAACATCTTAAAGCAATTCGTCAATTACCGAACCTACAAACCTTCACTGTCAGCTGTTTTTGTGCCCATGTGCTGCCTTTGTTGGATAGAGGCCAGCCGTCCGATAGAGGCAAGCACGCGCTATGTTGTCCGTGGATATGAAAAGTCAGTATCTGTTATGCAGGGCGTATAGGTGGGACTGGCGGATATCATTATTGTCTCTCGCAGTAGGTTGCCATATTTCAAAACCTCTGAAGAATAAGTAACCGTTCAGGAGTCACGGAGGTGCGTTCGCATTTTGCATGATTCAACTGGTTATGAGCCCCGCGATAACGAAGACATAAAATTCGATGTCACGCCTCAACTGGCTTGACTCGATCTTCCTTGTTCAAAGACGCCTTTTGCACGGGGTCCATTGGAGGCGGCGACGGCGGTCTTCTTGAAGGGCTTCTTCATTTTGGCAGACTTGCTCATGGCGGCGGCGACGGGGGGCTAGAGAGGCCATCGATGGCGGGGCAGAGGTAGGTGGGAATGCTGCCATCATCCCATCATCCCATCATCCCATCATTTCATCCCGTCACCCCATCACCCCTTCACCCATCATCCCATCCCATTCCATCATCTCCTCGTCATTCTACCACCCACCATTCCACCATCCCACCCATTCCACCCATCATCCTATCATCTCCTAACTCACCCCCATCCTCCCATCCTCCCACCCCTCACCCAGCCCCACCATCTAACACCTCCAGACCACAATCACGATCCACCCATCCCCCACCCTGCACGTACTTCTCTACTTCCCCCGGAAAGCCGTCCAAACGGGAAAATTCTTCATTGAATAAGCTGTCATGCCAGGTCTTCAAATCAATGACGGACTCAACAGTCCGTCTAGGATAAAGAGCTGCTCCAATCTAGTCGGCAAACGTGATCCATCATAAATCGTAATGAGCTTTCGTCGTTCACCACTGCCAAACTCGGTGGCATTGCTGCCCTTTTCCGCAGCACCAGACTCGTTGATCGGGGTGAACTTGCTGCCCTCTTTCGCAGCACCAGGCTCGTTGATCGGGGTGAACTTGCTGCCCTCTTTCGCAGCACCAGGCTCGTTGATCGGGGTGAACTTGCTGCTCTCTTCCGCAGCACCAGGCTCGTTGATCGAGGTGAACTTGCTGCCCTCTTTCGCAGCACCAGGCTCGTTGATCGGGGTGAACTTGCTGCCCTCCGCAGCATCAGGCTCGTTGATCGGGGTGAACTTGCTGTCCTCTTCCGCAGCACCAGGCTCGTTGATCGGGGTAAACTTGCTGCCCTCCGCAGCATCAGGCTCGTTGATCGGGGTGAACTTGCTGTCCTCTTCCGCAGCACCAGACTCGTTGATCGGGGTGAACTTGCTGCTCTCTTCCGCAGCACCAGGCTCGTTGATCGGGGTAAACTTGCTGCCCTCCGCAGCACCAGGCTCGTTGATACGAATTCCAACAACAGTCGTGTCATTGAAGTCGGGCTCAAGTCTCGTGTCGTAGCATGAGAAATCCTCTAATGAAGGATAGAGGAATAGGAGGATAGAGGCCACTTAGATTCGTGATCTTGGATTGAGAATGAAGATAAGACTTTATCAAGGCCAGTGCTTTCTCATTTTCGACCCGACGCTCAGCCAGGTAAGTACAGGCTTGCTGCCCTCTTCCGCAGCACCAGGCTCGTTGATCGTAATACTGTCTTCTGCTTGATTGCGGCATGACAGGCGACGGCGGTGGGCTTCCGTTCGACTACGAATATCCTAGGAATGCTTAAGCGGGGCGAATCGGAGAAAAGAGCGCTAATAGCCGCCAAAGTCCAACATTACAGGACAAAGTATCTCAAAGACAGGTGCTGCAGTTGCAGGTGTCGATGTCGCAGTGTAACCCGTATTCTTGGTCTTGACTGATAACATGACCGATGTATCTGAAGTCTTAGCGCAAGCTCTGAAGGGACTCCGCTTCTTGATCAACGTAAGAGTGATAATGTATGGTGACCCCCAACGAGGAAGGATCTTCATCGACTGTGTCCAGTCGTACCCCGTAAAGGACCTTATTGTTCGTGGCGAGATGCTGTGCGTCGTTATCGTTGGGGGAGCCCAGGAGCGCCCAGAAGGGGTTGACATCAGTAATTCCATGATCTTCGAAGGCTTCGTTGAGAATAGCAACGATACTGAGGTTATCAATATTTTGTTGAAAGAGGATCTTCAGAGCCCATTATCTCCGGGGATATCGGTCGGTAGCCTGGAATACCCGTGCTCGTACACTGCCAGACTAATTTACTTGATGCTGGACAGGACGCGTAGGTCCGGTCTTCGAAACATGGCTGTGTGGCTGGATGGGGCTTCCTGGAGAATGAGCTCTGGCTCAATACTGTAATGGGAGATATACATGACCGATAATAAAGCCGGATGTTTCAGTGAGACTCTACGCTAAGCCAGCGCAGCCGACCCCAAAAATATGCTTTATCCATAGCTGGCCACACAGTGGCAGCAGATAATGGCTGGGGCCAGATAGGAAGTCTGTTTTGTTCGATAATCGATGTCAACTGTGCGTGCGAACCAAGTGCTGACCCGTGGCCTCTAGTGTAGCAGCAAATGGTTGCAGCCACCTTCTGAATAGTTCAAGTCGGAGAATCGAAATGCTTTCTTCCGGGCTGCGACATGGAGCTTCCTTTAGCTTGCGTACCAATGCGCCATCCGTTTTGGATAATTACTTCCTTGACCAGGCAATGCAACACGCGAGCCAGTGCAACAGTAGCCGAGCTTCACGCTACATTTGAGGTGGCGCTTATCTAGACGCTATCTAGGCGCTCATCCAGGCAGGTTCTGACTCGATCACAGATGCCATTGTCGAAATCGACCTCGATCTTCAAATCGCTTCTGTCTGAACCCTTACAATTCTCCGTGTCTTCGGCTCTGTTCTTGTACCATTGTTTGTTTGTATGCCGATTCCGATATCGCTCCAAGCCGTTTATGAATTGGAGTACGCTTGTGCTAATTATGGATGGCTCATCATTCCGAAAACATGCTAGGCACCCGCAAAGGAAGAGCCACGACAGCGTTACGTCCATTTACATGTCACATGTACGAGATTACTACGGCGCGTTGTGTCTCCATCTAGGTGATGGGACAATTGATCCGGCTTTGCGGGGATTGGTACTGGTCGTTGGGCCTTTTGTTCCTAGACTCAGAACGTCAAACCTCCAGCTCCTATAAACCTTTCTTGGCATTACCTCACTCCGGGCCCAACTAACAGAGTCTCCCCTACTTTATCTACTACGTAAGAGATTATTTAAGCTGATTGCGTGAAAAACCGCACCAGATGGATTCTAGGAATCAGCAACCCGCCGCCGTTGTCTTTCAGACGAAGTCTGCCACCACTCAAGGACGTTCACTCCAGTCACTTTTAGCTTCGTTATCGATCGCTGCTGCTGTCTTTCTCGTCGAAGCTTCGGTTTTCCTTATCTTGAGAGTCCGGTTCCCGGGAATCTAGTAAGTTTGCATCAGCCTTCCTACATTGGAATGTCGAGGGCTAAAAGAACAATCTTGCCAGTCGGCATCAGTCCTATCAACACGCAACTTGCGATAAGACTATACGCTTCAAATCCAGCGATGCTGAAATCATCACAAGATGCGGATTGGATGCTTATCTGTTCCTGCGCTATCTTCGTCTGTTGCTGACCCTTTTTGTACCTCTGGCACTTGTGATTCTCCCTGTCCTAATTCCTGTCAATCTCATCAGCGGAGACGATCGTAACGGGGTTACGGGTCTTGATCGACTTTCTTGGATTAACGTGGCTTCTGGTTATACAACAAGATACTGGGTTCATACACTGATGGCCTTGCTCGTTGTCCTGTGGGTGGGCTACACATTCGCCAAAGAGATGGAATTCTACTCCAAACTGCGACAGCACAATTTAAAGATCTCCCGTCGATCGGAAGCCCTTGGGAGCACTGTATTGATTACCGACATACCGCTGCATCTCCGCGACGTAGCAAAATTAAGAGTTTTATATGGCATCTACCCCGGCGGTGTTAGTAGTGTCACCATCAATCGAAATTACGATCTTTTGCTTGATGACATCGACAAGCGCAATCGTTTGAGCAGCGAGTTGGAAGATGCCGAGACCACGCTCATCTGCAAAGCTAACCTTCGGTGGAAGAGAAGCAAGCTGAGAGACAGTGATCAGGGCAAAGTATCAAGCTCTTTCGCCGGTCTACAAGAGAAGATAGCCTTCGAGAGGACTCCAGTCAATGCGAGGTCGAAGGAAAGCTTAGAGTCTCCCGGAAAGCCTACAAGGACGCCATACTCGATGCCATCGGATCGTAAAACTCTTCGCGTTTCCGATTCCTCATGGGTACCTTCCGCATTACTGTTTACCAAACCCGAAGACTCAATCGAGTATTGTCGCAGAGAGCTGCACATCCTCAACCTTCGCATCGTTGAAGCTCGAGAACGACCAGAGACATCTAACGTTATCGGCTCCGCTTTCGTGCGGTTCAATGAGCCTCGTGGCGCCCACATGGCTTCTCAGTGTATTACACATCCACGGCCGCGCACCATGATCGCATGCCCCGTTCAGAATGTGGCTGGTCAGGTCGTATGGAAGCACATCGCTCTAAGTTGGTGGGAGCGTTACGTACGATCTCTTGTCACTAAGTCTCTCATTTCTTTATTCACCGTAGGCTGCATACTCCCTGTTGCCTTTACGGGGCTCTTGTCCCAGCTTATGTATCTCTCCTCATTCTTCCCCTGGCTGCATTGGGTAGTGCATCTGCCACATTGGTTGGTGGCTCTGGTGCAAGGCGTGCTTCCTCCTTCGCTCCTGGCTGTCGTGATGATTCTAGCTCCCTTAATCCTCCGATGTCTAGTTGAGGAGCAGGGCAAGCTTACGAGAGTGGCCGAGGAACTATCTATGCAACGCCACTACTTTATATTTTTGTTTGTCCAGCTATTCATGGTCGTATCGATCTCCTCAAGCACAGCAGCCTTCTTGAGCGGACTTACGCAAGACGTCAAATCGATCGCTGCTCTAATCGCAAGCAATCTGCCCAAAGCCAGCAATTACTTTTTCTCCTACATGCTTCTTCAGGGGCTTTCCGTCAGTGCTGCCACGCTTCTGCAATTAAATCGCATCCTGGCGCGACTTATGGCCAACTTGCATGATAATACGGCAAGGCAAAAGTGGATGAGAAATGTAGAGGCGGAGATTAGCTGGGGGTCCTTCTTCCCCGTATACACAAATCTCGCAGTTATTGGTCCGTAAAATGCAAAAGGTTTGACGCATCTCGCTGATGTTCTCTTAGGCATCATCTATTCCGTGGTTTCGCCCTTAATACTAGCATTCGACATTTTTACGTTCGCCTTATTCTACGCCGTGCAACGGTATAATATCCTCCATGTTTCGAAAAGCAATCTTGACACAGGAGGTCTAATTTATCCGGAGGCCCTCAATCAGCTATTTCTGGGGCTATATGTTATGGAGATCTATCTTATAGGACTGTTTTGTCTTGTTAGAGACGACCACAATCAATTTGCTTGTCTTGGACAGATCGTGGTTATAACTCTTATAGCGATCTTTACCCTACTATACCAAAGGATTGTCAACCAGAGTTATCAATCACACTTCGAACATCTGTCCGTGTGCGACGAAAAAGAAGTGGATGATAAAAATGCCATCAAAGCTCTCAAATTGCAGAAACGATTGTTCAACATGATCGACGCTTGCTGCAAAGTAGCGCTTCTCAGGTTTTTCGACGTGGACCGGAATCTCGGAATGGTCGAGTCTGGAGACGAGATGGAGGCTACCGCGGAATCAGAAGCTGAGTCTCGATCAGGCAATTCGCTTGAGCTTCTACCAACGGCTATACAGACTCTCGCACCGACTGTATGGCTTCCTAAGGACGATCTAGGTATCAGCGCGTATGAGATTGATGAGACACGCCGAGTCAGTACATCAATTCCTATTAGTGACGAGAACGCCTCTCTGGACTCGAAGGCAAGAATTGTATATGTTGACGGGCCACCTTCTGCAAAGTTGCTGGATGTGTCAGTGTAGTTACAAAGGAAGTAGTGCTGGTAATTATATATCGATACAGATTATATATAGTTCCTGACTATTTGATAAATTACAGCCCCGAGGAATATACCATGGTCGGAGCTTTCTGATAACCTGCGGGCGCCGCCAGCTGGTTTTCCTTTACCTCCTTCGCCTCCTGAACCAAAGCACAACACATGCAACAGCAAGATGCTAACAAATCCGAGAACTTGTTCCCTTCAATGCGATATTTTTTTCTCGTGTTTTCTCGACTAACACACTGCAGTATGCCATTGGCGTAGCAACCGGAGAGCACGAGCCAGCCAAGACACTGCATTAAGTTTTAGTACAACCTCCGTCGCATTCTTATCACTTGCTGCCAGTCTTATCACTTGCTGCCAGGAACAGTTCTGAAAAGGCACCTACGCTACTATTGCAGCCACTGGGGTTGTGATTTCCCGAATCTTCTTTGCGCGCCTGGGTCTTCCCATACAGCACACAAGGACAGCATAATCCCTGACAACCTGAGATTGATTATTTAGCACTTCTCTCAAGATGCGCCAGAGCAGGTGGACGTACATGTACCGCACGGATCGAAGCAAGCGAAGAGCGAGTGGCTCCAAGACATATGATGTAGCTTGATAGAAGTAAAGCGGGGCTTTTGGAATGCTTAAGCAGCGGATAACTAGAAAGACAGTCAAGGCTCTATATCATTATATGTTGATGCGGGGGTCTGCAATTGGAGAAGCCAACATTATCCACCATATCATAACAACAGATCGTCAGAAACAACGCAATTCCATACAGTCTCAGCCATCAACTGAAATCCATTATTTCTGTGCCGTTTAAATTATGGCTCTCGAACCAGCTAAAAACTACCAACCTCGGGCCTTTTCTGCAGATCGAAATGGTAAATTACATCTCGAATACGACCTTTGACACCAGCTGAAAATTATAATTCGTATGTCGTTTCTGCAGGCTGAAAGCACTAACCTCGTCACAAGATATGTCAAATGCCAAATCGCTATGGACAACCCCGTTGACTGTCTCTCCTTAGTCAATTTTGGTTGCCAACCCATCCTTCACACTAGCCTCCTTCGTCTCTGAGCCCCGTAGATCTTGGCTAAGAAACGATGTTCCGGATACCGACACGGACCTTGCAAGGAGGCGTCGCCTCCAAGCTAGAATAAAGAATAGAACGCATACTAGCAGCGGAATAGAGAAAGTTACGGAGCGAAGCAGGTCCAGCTTGCATGCTCTTTGACACCTCGATAACATGGTTGCGTCCATCGGCGGATAGATAGGCGCAGCGTACATGGCGGTATGATAAGCTTTAATTTTGGGCATTCTTATTAGACTTTGGCGGGCAGTCCGGATAGCTGTGGGAGAAGAGCGCTGTCTGTGAAAGTATTGGTCAAAGAGCAGGATACATAGATCTCTGGTTAAATTATTATATAGCTAGCCTATAACACATCAAGTATCAATATTGGCTGGCTCCACTACGAAGAACGACAAGATATACAACTGGCTGCAACTGTTCCATTTGTTGTTTGATCTATAGAAATCTTATACTTCTATAACAAGACGAGCAAAGTTTGCTGCAAGGGCTAACAATGACGAAGCATATAACTAAGCTACCTACCGAGCTCTTGACAAAAGTATTTGTCGGCGTACTATCGCAATGGAGGGATTGTGATAATCGCGATGCAGCAGCCTACCATGAATTGCGTAGCTATCGAAGTGTTTGCCGTGAGTATAAATCTGGGGTTTGAACATCCTTACGTCCACTCATACGTTCTAGGCTGGTGGAAAGCCGTCATCGACTATCAAATGATTGCTGCCATGAAGACATGGAACAGACCGAAATATTTGACCAGATTTGTAACGGCCGCCGGACATGGGCATATATTGGCTGTTCGATTCACTCTAGCCATAGAAGTATCAACGTTCTGGATAACCGAACTGCAGCACATGCCCTCGACAGCCATTCGACGGGATTTCCTGAGCACTGCACAAAGCGCTCTACAGCATGCTGTCCGAAAAGGATCTCCAAATCTTATTAGGCTGCTCCGTGACTATTGCATTAACGTCGAAGCTCGATCTTATAGATTTACTCGCAACCTACCGCCCCTTACTGATCGTACAAAAGGTGGAGAGGTAACATAATAACTTTCCGGATCGGAGTTAATATTGACACTATGGCATACACGTATAACCTGTGGAAAAGAAGAGATAGTAGGCCTGTGAATCTCGGGTGCCAAAATAGAGCGATTAGCGTTAAAGCGTGTCAATCATGTCTATAGTCCAGAGATTATAACTTTGAATTACAAGACGTTTGCGTTGCTAGATTATTAAAGTATCGCATCTATTGATCGCTTACCCAAATTTTGACCAAACATAATTAGTAGAAGATGTAGTCTTAAGAGAATCTTGTGCTAGTGTCAAAGAATATAGTTAATTCGAGAAGATAATTGATTCGAGATAAAATATACTTATCTTTCAGTGCTAGCTTGTGTAAAGATGATAGATTTGACAATAAGTATGAGCTCCATTGCTCGATATCTTTTGTTCTAGCAAAAACTAGTCGAACATAAAGAATACCTGTAACTAACGTTGTACCACGCATTTCCGAACGTCGTCATTAGATCGACTGGTACTGAAAAGCCATTGATGTTTGTGTCGTGCGTTAGGCCACCGACCCTCTTGGGTGGCCATTGCAGAATTGCAGATATTGCGCCATTGGGTCCCTGCATCGGGTCAAGTATCGCGCCAACACCCGTCTTCAGCCAACATATTCCTTGCTTATCCCAAGTAACTCCGCTACACAGCTTTCCAAAACTAAAATTCGATTGAGCGTATCGTGTGCTGTACTGAGCACAGCTCTGTAAACAATTATCGAAAGAAGAAGCTCCATTGGTCGATACATCCAAGACGTATTTATTCAAAATTGGGTCTTGGGGTATATTGACTCCACAGAATATGGTAAAAGACAACACCGAGCCATCTACCCTGAACGAATCTATGTTACCCAAACGACTTGGCGCCATGGGAGTCCAAGAGGCCCCGTGATATCTGGGGCACCAATCGGGAAGCCCAGCAAGAGGAGTAGGTTGAGGGTCTAGTATTGTTTGGTAATACGAAGGTGGTCCAGTCTCAGTTGATATCCAGGCTGCCGATGAGCTTAATGGTCAGCTATAGCTTTCAGAATCACAATAGAAAAGTTATAGCTACCTTGCACTCGCGGTCGTTGTAGTAGTAGGGCTAGTTGAGGTCGTGGTAGTAGTAGGGCTAGTTGAGGTCGTGGCAGTAGTAGGGCTAGTTGAGGTCGTGGTAGTAGTAGGGCTAGGCGAGACTGTGGTAGAGAGTTGTGCAACAGCTGCTACTCCGTAAAAGACGACCAGCGTCAATCTGTACAAGGTCAGCGAATACAGTCGTACGACCAGCGTGGACGACATAGTTGCTGTGCTGAAGTAATTCGATGTTGATCTGAAGCAGATGCGCTGGATAATGCGATGGAGGGATTTGTGTATTTATCGTTGGAGTAAATTTCTGATTTTGAAAAGTCTAGAATCGAATGCATTTTTCGAGCCTCGAGAGCATCTTCTGTAATCCAAGATCTGTCGAAACAATTTATTCGCCAATTCGCTGTTTACGAATTCAGATCTTGTACTAAATTGAAATAAAGATAAACAAGAAGTCGCTTGATATCGATACGGCTTGAAGTATATTACAGCGATATTAGATGTCGACGCATTGTCTTTTGCTGCTAGCTTAGTTATCTATTTGAGCGAACAGGAAGCAGTATCAGGTGGGTACAAAAGTTATGCCCGATTTTAGGCGATCCTCGCACCCCACCAAAATTTATGGGATACTGGATCACGAAACAACGCTTTCACGTATTAATATGGAGCACTTCTCTAATATTTTTTATAACATTTGCTGACTAATATCTGGGGAACAGACTCTATTAGAGATTAAATTTAATAAGCTTTCTTTTGTTCTTTGCGACGCGCTTGTATTGTATAGACATTTTGTCAAAGCGTCTTTGTATCTTCTATTGTAGTATTGCTTATTGCTCTTGCTGCATAATTTCTATCAATTGCTCTTGCAACATTTATAAATAATGATATATATATTGTTTAAATATATTCTATATAGTTTCTTGCGAATTAAGATCTAATAATTGTAAGGGGTAATGTGGCCAATCAGACTGCCGGATATAGGAAACTAGACTGCCCGAAGTAAATCTGCTGACCCGGCAGAGATGACGGCATTGAAGCGCGAGAAGAAGGAGGTGGGAGAATTAAGTGGAAAATCAAGAGCGAGGAATGAGGCGCCTAGGAAGGGCAAGAGGGTCACGAAGGAAATGTGCATGAGATGGAGAGGAAGTCTGCGGCTGCGCAATTTTTATTTCGGACTATCTACTTGAGGAGTGGCCGTGATCTGTTTTTGATATCCAAGTCTCCAGCTACCTATGCAACCTGCCACGCATTATCGGAAAAGCAGATCATTGCCATCCTGTAGCGTACGCTGGTCTTGAGTTACACCTGCCTTGAGATAGATCGGAGTACACATTGGTACGGTTGGTCTTCAAGCAAAGAGTCAAGGTGAGCGTATTGCTACTTCCACATCCGTGCGTCGCATAATTATCGCTAGGGATTGTATAGGCTGCGGAGCACGTAGAGTTGTTGGCAGGACAGACTACCCGTTGGCAATCTCTAGTCGTTCCGTCGAGTTCAAGGCCGTAGGCTGCGAAAGGGTATGGAATCCCTCCATCGACGTTGGATATATCGTAGAAGAGGCCAGGTGGGATATGAGGAGTATATGTGTACTCAAATTGAGTGATGTGACTCTGGTCAAAAGCTGTCGCAATATCTGCTGCCGTGCCAATACTTTGATTTGAAGCCAGCTTTATTGACACTCCGCCGCCATCTGGATTCAATCGGTACGTTTCCCGATAAACGTGCTTCGCTTTGAGCACCTGTGGCAAAGGGTCATCATTGACGCAGGATTTGAGGAAGATAGGAAAACTGCACCCATTAATTACAACAGCTTGACCTCTTTGCAAGCTCGGGTGGAAAGATAGGGAATCTATAGTTTGGAGTGATAGGCTGGCTAGCCAGCTAGCCTTGACAATCTTTGACAACATGGTTTGTAGAATGTCTTGATAAGTTGAAGATAGGCACTGCGTTCGGAAGAGTCTCGGGACCCGAGACGTTTAAAAGGTAAAGTGTCTGCCACCAACAAAAATTCTGGCGATTATGGGCAATAATCGAGAGAGCATTATTGAGACAACTTACAATTGGTTTTTCCATACCGGAAAAGCCGTTTTTATACAGAGACGATCTTGTTTTAGGCTCTCTCACAAAAGCGGCAAGAGGAAAGAAGATAAAAGTCGACGGGATCCCTCGCTGGTCGATATAATCTAACAGTTACAGTATTCGCCGTTTCCAATTTTGATTGATCAAATTCAATAAAGCCACCGATCAACTTCTCCGACTTCGACTCCGGCATCCCATTGCCTCATTCAACAAGACTTTATCATGTATTGCATATGTGGCTTTGGCTTCGGTCGACGCAAGATCCAAAGTCAGGCCTCCTACCAAACGCCCGGATCAAGCGAAGATCTCCCTCGATACACGACACGAGCTCCACTCACAGAAAATTGGCTACAGCATCTTCTCGACAGCATTCAGGAGCACTCCTTCCGACGCCGAAATTCGCGAGTTCGGGGGATCGAACACGTTACGCCGTTCGTCTACGGCAAACTTCCATCTGATAATGAGTTGAACACAGATGAAGAACCTCAGCTATCCGCAATGTCGGAAAACGAAACCCTTAGTATTGGCTAGTCCGATGTTAAATGTTATAGCTAGTTGCGGAGTTTTGCTGGCAATCTTCACATTCATTCTATTTAGATATCTTAGCGTTCAGCGACTTCTCTCACTCATTATAGCGCCTAGCTATGGGTTGCCAGCAACTTTGATTAGATCCGAATATATATCGCTATCTTCGAAAATACTGCACTAGTGTGACTAAAGCTATAGAAAGTACAAGATAGCGATAAGACAAAGCACCAAATCTTGAACCGTGTCCTTCAAATATGCTTGGGCCCGCTGTTGGCTTCGTCCAATGGATAGAGCTAGATGACGAGTTGAGCAACGATGATCGATTCGAGCCGTATGACCCCAGCGCCGACGCAGTATGCGGCCAGCCCGAAGGAAGGGATGGACCTATAGGCCAATGCCACGGGCTGGTAGATAAATCCATGAGAATACTCGTCTGATCAGTGGTTGGTCCGGGGGCTTCGGTCAATGTTGATGCAGGAGAGGAATAACGCTTGGTAGAGGTTGAATGGACTTCTTCAAAAGAAATGTCAATGTTAATGACGACCCCGGCAGGTAGAGGTATTTCGGTAGGTTCAGGCGCTAATTTTGTATGCAGAGTCAGCGAAACATTGGTCGCTTCCGAGAATCCCCATCGTAGAGCCTGGCTTAACAAGACAAGACTAAAGGGTTTCATCGAGATCGATACAATTGGGAGTATGTCCTTGAGATAGCGATTTAGTTGTTGTTCCAATCTTCTGGATAAATTTTTTTATCAAAAGCTTCAGTATCGACATCAACTTATATCGTAGAAATGCTTGACAGTTGTTGAAAGTGTGAGCGTTGATTTAGAAATTGGCAGATATGTTCCGCGATCGAATTAATATCCAAATGTTTCCGGAATCGAAGTTGGATCAGTTTCGATTAGCCGTCAATTCTAATATACAAAACAAAAGAGGCTTTGCATCTCTCTCAACACTATAAGAGATTGTCTTTCGCATAGCTTTCTGAGCAAAAATTCAAATCTTGAGTGAGCATTCGTACATTTACACATGAGTATTGATGTTGGCGCTCTCTTGAACCCCTATCAAGCCGCATCTCCAGACTCGCGACTAGCCATGAGCAACAAAGATGCTCCCGGTGAAAATGCAGCAAATGGACAAGCGGCTGAGCCGCTTGCGATTTCTACGAGCAATACGTCCGATACAAGTAAGGAGACTGCGAATGGACAGCCATCGCAAGCGGCTGAGCCGCTTGCGATCTCCTCGGAGAGGAGAGTTCATCAAACCAGAAATGTGACATCGAAGGACAAGGATGCCACCTTTGAATCACTTCCCGCCAGTGCGATCGAAGAGACCCAGAAACACAACGAGATAGAACGAATTCTGAAAGCCACAGAAGCAGAGGTGCTAGGACACTACTTTCTGCCAAGCGTAGAAGATGAGAAAGCTATGTTCCGAGCGCTTTGCGCGCTTGTGCATCCCGACAAACAGCAGCAGCCATGGGTGAAAAAAGCCACAGATGCTACAGCAAGTATGTCAGAGCGTCTACTGAGCGTGGAAACACTAAAATCGTAGCAGAATTGAATAACGCTCACGAGAATTTTAAGGTCGCTGATCTGCCACAGCAGAACACAAGAGCTGTAGATGATGGAAAATCGCGGAATTACCAAAACATGGCTACTTTCACGACAGCGGTAGCCAAATTACAACACGACCCCAGCGATGCCATCTCTAGATGGATACTTTCTAAATGGAATTCAGACCAGCGAGAGAGGAATAGAGTAAACAAGAGGGAAATAGGTACAGGTACATTCCCTGAATATTTCTTGGACGTGTATAAGCAAGCGCACGATCTTCGACGTCAGCACGGGAAGTCGACGGACGAAACAAAAAAGAGTGAGCTACTTCAACAATTCAAGAATATCAGTGTCGAGACTACAAGATTTTGTAAGGAGTATAAGATCCCTAGCAGCTGGGCCTGGCAGGACCAGGAGATAGACCAGGAGCACAATCCTCCGCCCACTACCGCTGATTCCAAGGGGACCGAGGTGACTCAGGTAATTGGTGCTGATTCTAAGGGATTCGAAACGCTTAGGAATGATCCAACGAATGATCAGAACCCAAATGACAGGGGAAGTTCCTTATTCCAAACAAATGGGGATCGAGGAAAATCCTTATTCCTGTCAAGCGGGGATAATTCAAATGCCAATCGAGGTGGCGAAAGCAGCAGGGATCTGATGCAAGTAGACCCAAAAGGCGAGGAAGAAGCAGGCATCAAGAATGAGAGTCCAGAAAGCGACGAAGTCTCAAAGGGCGGGGAAGAAACAAATGTCGACAAGGGTGACCCAATTGATGTAGATCCCAGGAGCCCGAAAGAAGCAGACATAAAGGAGATTCCGGAAAGCGACGACACCGGAGGCGTGGATTCATCGAATTCCTGGGCTTTCACTGACAATGGTCAACGAATCCACAAATGGCGCAGATGTGGCGCAAAAGGATATCAATTCATTGTACAAACGGGGAAAAACAAGTACGAGGTTCTCCCTGGAGGAACAATAGGGTATAAGTGCGCCGAGACATTTGTGCAGCGTGCAGACAAAACAGCTCAGATCGGCTATAACGACGCTGAGTACACGAGGGCGAACGCAGAAACATTTTCTATGTTTATGGGCGTGGCTTATCGAGAACCACAAACACAAAGCAATGAGCGCAAGAAGCTGCCGGTTACGTTTGCCTGGGGCTTCTTCAAGGACGGTACGAACGAGTGGCTGAGTAGGTCAGTCTATCGACGCATACTCGGCCATAAGTACGCCGATGATCGTATAACGGCTTGCTGTATAAACAGGGGACAGACGCCGCCAGAGAAAATGCCTCCAAAGCAATGGATTCTTAAGAACATGGAAAAAGATATCTTGGCTGATAAGGTGCAACCAGTTATTGAAGCCGAGTCCAAAAACCTCGTCTCAAACGCGCAGAAGCCTGGAACGATCGAACCGCCCTCGCCACCAAAGGACAACGAGACCAATGGGCCTACAGACCAATCGAAGCCAATTCCGAACGAAACCGGATCGGGTGACCAGCGTGTTGAGAAGCTTGAGGCGGCGATTAGTCAGATGAGTGATCAATTGCACAGTATGATGATGGGCATGAGTCATCTAATGACTGCATTGGGGAAGAACACACAGACGCCGGGCGTTTGAATGGCTGCACAACAAAAGGAATGTAATCGTAGAATAGATGTCTAGAAGTGGTATCGCAGCCGGCACTGTCGACCACTAATTGTCCAGCGCTACGTCATATGTTCGGTCACGTGAGTCGTTCTTGCTCACGTAATTCCTTCGACACGTAACAGTGCCCATAATGAATGCCCTTCTTTCTGCCTTTCTGCGTCTAAGGTATGTCCAGAACGATGTCTACCGGAAACTCCAACAACGCTTCCCCTTCACCCGGGGCTTCCCCTTCACCCGGGGATGGGATTTGCCCCAGTGTCGCCCAACAAGACGAAGTGGTGAAACATAGCCACGAAGAGTGGACAGGGCTGCTCTCAGAAGCGAGCCAGGGCACAGGTGACTTCTGCATTGCTAATGATCTTCTGCAGCTCCTTCAGCAAATCCCTTCACTTCACGCACCACGTTCACCAGACCTTATGATCTTCGATCAAACCTACCATCGGCTCAAATTTGCCCTCGAATGGGAGACGACCACGGACCCGCTCTGCGACCTGTCGATCAAGCGCACATATCACTATCTGACATTGGGGGCTTCTAGGCCACTGACATGCGAATACTCCGTTGCCTCCGCGGACACCGCTTTGTGGCCAGGTGATCAAGGCACGTCTATGAGACACCTCTCCCGTCTGATCTGGGCATGGGCATACATACTCTCTGCTCGATGGGTAGAGATCCTTGGCAGCTGGGGGGAAGAGGCGACCATGTATCAGACTGAACATATCAAGGAGGAAAACTTCTGGGAGGTCGTCGTGGATCGGCCTTGGCTCGCCACTATAAATTGTGGCGAGGGAACCTTCTACGCACCATGGTGTATGCAACAGGATGCTGTGACTCATGAGTACGTGCACCAACATCAGCAGTACCACCACATGCTTATTCCTAGGCTTAGTGTGAAAATGTCTAAACGCTCGCCAGATGCACTGCGTGCTTTTCTCCTGATGGAAGACTTCTGTTTCACGGAGCGCATCACGAAAGATTGCATTGCGATGGCGCTAGCTGTAGTCTTGATGTTCCCCGAGCACAGACTCAAACCGACAAGACTTGCGCCTCTGACCATGCCACTGGCCATGCCACTGGCCATGCCACTGGCCATGCCACTGGGTTGTCTAGATCCACCATTCGAAAAGCAGTACTCCGCAAGTCTATTCGAATGTCTGGGTCAGTGTATCACGCTGAGCTGTTGCGAGGAGGGGATCGCTTCGTTGCTGTGCAGTGCGGTCTTCGAGCCGAATGTGCCTTGTAATCTGGTGGGAGCTCACCTATCCGGAATCCGGAAAGCCTTGGAGTTGGTCGCATATGATTCGAGCACTTTCGCTCGCTTGATGACTGCGCGGAACTCAATGATCTCTGCTTTGTGGCTTGCGGCAATCTGGACGGGTCAGGCGAGCAAGCTTTTCATGTCTGCTCTGGAAGGCATGCCACCCATCAATCTCCCGGTCGCATCCTGGACTGGGAATCTACAGTCCTTCTTACAAGTAGGCTATGACTCTATCTCATCGAGAGATGGCTACGTTTCACGCGCTCAAGAATTCAATGCCATCTACTCGCTTTACTCGAACGCTACCATGCCTTTCGCTCCGTCGCCGCCATTCGGGGAAGTTGCGGCATCACAGCTTGGCCTGGAGGTTAGAAAACATCTATGTCATAATCACAAGCCGATTAGAGCGAGCACGTACTGGGTATCCCGGTCAGGACTTTTGACACTGGCGCAGGGCCCGTCTAAAATGATGGACTATCCCGTTGGGCGTCTACCATCAATTGCTGCCACTACAGACAAAGGCAACTGCAGCGTTGAGTGAGTCGATTGTGCCGCCTTCCAGAGCCCAATACTAATAATGCAGCGTCGATGACGATATTGAGAGAATCTCCAGTGATGCTACTCTCAATCTCTTCACCTGGTACAGAAACCTCGAAGGCGGTCTCTGGCTCGAAGAAAATCAGAGCCAACATGCATGGGTCATTTACGACTCGGATGAGAGTGATAGCTTGTCGGACGAGCAACCAGAATCACCGCAGAACGACTCTCATATCTGGAACTGGCAAGAAAAGGCAATGGCCGACGTTGCCTGGGTGGCGATGGCGGAAGCGGACTGAACATTAAGGATTAAGGTATGTCACAATTAATTCGATCTCCACTTCAAAGATCGGAGATTAATCGATTCGTCTTCGGCCTTTAATAGTAGCGGAAGGGTTGAGACAGATGAAAAGAGGAAGCGACCCGGGCCGGAAAACGACTTTGCTCCCGCTTTCGGAACCAATGGCTCTGGTTTCTAAATCTCTTCAGATAAAATTGGCTTGCTGCCGTTCTCGCGCATGTATTCTACCATTTGGTAAAGAATGGATCCTGAAATCGATTGTTCGAAAACGCCGATTTCGTATTGCCACATTATATAATACCCTTATCACATTATTCGGATCATCTCTCCGTTAACAATGAATATTAATCAATCACTCCTTTCGCAGGTAGAAACAGAGTGCGGCCGACTCCAGCAGGCACGCCAAGCCCAATTTCGAGGCACTGCTCGAATCCGGCTCTCCTCCTTGCGAGCGGATCAGGCTCGAACGACACGAGAGCAGTTTCTACGACCAAAGAACGTAAGAAGGTTACACAGGATTTTTGCCACAGAGGGCTGTCGACGTCTTGCCGCGGAGAACCACATCCCGGCGTTAATATCTCGAGAGGATTTAGAAGCTGCGATCTATCGCTCGAGTACCACCCAAAGTGCGTTGCTTCACAGCACAGACGAGGAACCTCCAGAGCTGCAGTTGCCATTTGAACCACTTGTCTACCTCCACGGTCGCCATCGCATCCAGGCTGCCCGTGAATTTTTCGCTGAAGGGGATGCCTGGTGGACGGTGGACTTGTATCTAGATAGTCAGTCTACAGCTTCAGCTCGCCATCATTTAGGGTACCTCTAACGTCTACAACAGACATTGACGTCAAGCTCCGCGAGAGTCTTCGCGAGGAATATTCCAACGCAGCGAATTTTTCCGATGGAGAGATTTTCAGACACATCCGACTTCACAAAAGGGACGGAGACATACTTCAAGAGAGAAAGTGGTGGGCGCGTCTTACTAAAGACAAGTCCAAAGATCTCAAGCGCATTCTTGATGTGCAAAGTCTTAGAGAGGCCTTTGATCGACTTTTAGAAGTTACAGGGCTTTGGCCTGCGTTCCATATAGGCACAATGCGACGTTATCTTCTATTAAGGTGTCATGAGGTTTGTCTGCTTTCCGTCATTTGCATCACCATGCTGACTTGTTAAGGAACTAGCTAATTATCTGAATCTCATCTACAAAGTTTGGTCGGAGATCGCTGGCGATGATCTTACTGTCATGAGATTGGTAGACGAGATTACTGTCAAGTGTCTAGAGCTACGCGCTCCGGGCAATTCAGATGAGGATGCGCGAACTGTTAGCGCTCGTGTGGACGACGGGTCGATCTTCGGCGCAATCATCAATCCATCAGTGCGAAGAAGTCTCTTGGCCAATATTCTGAAGCAACAGCAACTGATACCATCCTTGCACACCTTTTGTGAGGATACCAAATATCTTGAACCCTGCGCCAACGCTATAAAGCGACTTCTTGGACCGGGTCTGAAAGGCACCGTGCGTAGCACCATGCGCACCCTCTTTGGCCAATCTTTGCGAGGATATGCGGATGACTGTTTTGAGCATCGCTACAGACAGCTTTGGGCATTCGCGCATCGACATTTCCCAGAGCTAGTGAATGTTGCACCTAGAAAAGAACTGGACAGGGACAAACCCACCATCAAGGAACCAAACCCCATCACCTGGTATCGCTTCGCGCAGCTTGCGCTAGATCTGGGCTTCATGTCAGATCCACTCTTGCGGCTGAGATCCAAAAAGAAGCTTGAGGACTCGCTCCGGGACTTTATGGTGCCTATCACAGAACACATCCTTGACCGGAAGCTGGTAGGGCAATTGGTGCGACAGCTTCGACGCACGATTGTGGCGAAGCGGGATGCAGGACCCGGCAACGAGAAACCACTGATCGTCGATGATAAGATTGATGTTGATCTCCGTCATAGATGTGGACGTCCCTACGAAGCTTCCCAGGACGAGGCCCGCAGATCCCTCTACACCCAGTGGATCTATGACAGCTACTCAGCCAATGGACGATATGTGACCCATCACTACGTCCACCGTGCCATATTCCGTGCCTTCTTTGGTGCTAGCTCAACCCCGGAAGTGGGAACCGCGGTTCCAGGCCCGGAGCGTGGTGTAGACAGGCAAACAGACAACGACGCCCAGCAGCAGAACTCTGCACAAGATTTTAGTAGTCTCATTCGAGACTGGGACTCACGCTCAACAGTAGACCAAAGTATCAGGTCCGCAAGCGAAGCGCTTGACGATGCTATGTCGATCGACGAGTCATCGGACAGTCATCTCAGCCTGTCCGACGTCTTCGAAGCGGCGCAGCAGCCTCGATCGGCTACGGCACCCCAAGAACAGTCTACGAACGAAGGAAGAGGTTTATCGTTGATTGCAAATTGGGACTCGCTCAACGACAGCCCTAGCCCGTTCGAGCCTCGTCTCAACCTCCCGGATCCTGTGCCGATGACAATAGATCGTCAAATGTTGGAGGCTACCGATTCGTCGCTACCCCCGGGTAGTGTAGGAAGCGTGGTCACGGCAGCTGGGCCCTCAAGCGACGTGTTGTCGTCGAACTTTTGGCAGACGAAAGGGGTACCGTTACTCCTGTATCCTAGTGGAGAAAGCGTGGTCACGGTAGCTGGGTCCTCGAACGACGTGCTATCGTCGAACGTATGGCAGATCAATAGGTTACCGAACAACGTAAGCCTCTCCACGCTTTTGCCAGAAACGCCGTTCGCCGTGGCTGAAGGGCCCGAGAAGGGTATGAAGCAGGCACAGTGTGGAAAGAAGACGCACGTAGAACTTGAGCAAGTGGGAGTACAACTCGCGATTCCACAAGTCGAACCAACATTGCACAACTATCAGCAACGACTCGCGGAATCGTCGATAGCCAAAGAGTTATCGACCAACGTAAATCGCTCCACACTCTTGCAAAAAACGTCGTTCGCCGTGGCTAAAAGACCCAAGAAAAGAAAGATCAAGCAAGCAAAGAGTGAAAAGAAGACGCACGTAGAACCTGAGCAAGCGGGAGTACAACTCGCACTTTCACAAGCCGAACCAACACTGCACAGCTGTCAGCAACGACTTGCAGATTCGCCGATAGTCAAGTTGAGTCCTGTTGCGAAGGCTCCAGACCCTCAGCCTCACGTAAAAGGAATAATAAGGAGGAGAGAGGCTGAGATAATCGAGCGACGCAAATTCCGTAACATTTCGGATAAGACAATTTCAGTGCCGCTAATGGAGCTAAGCCCTTACGTGGATCAGGAGATCCTCGGCGATAATTCCGGGCCTGAAGCTATTGACCAGGCCTCGGAGGCGTCGGGAGCCGCCCACCCTGTTTCGCCCGCCGCACCCCGCCCGTCGCGCCCCAATTCTCGCACTCGCCCCACAAAATCCTGGGGTGGAGGCGAAACATGTCCGCCTCCGGATTTATCTACAAGACCAAATGACACGCAAGTACTAGAGCGGCACTCGAAAGCAGTTGAGACAGCAGCAGCAGCAGAAGAAGAAGAAGAAGAAGTTGAATTGTAGCCAAGACAGAAAAGACAACACCTAGGCGGTAGCGATATTTCGATGACTCAGTCTCAATCTTCGTAGCTCTTGCCTCGCACGGGCCAAGCTCCTTTGCATCTCCGCCAGTCTCTGGTCTCTGACTTTGATGTCCTGCACGAATCTTGCCTGTTGTCCGTCCCTAGCCTGCAGCGCGTTGTCGAGTTCACCACGTAATGCGTCTTGATCTTTCAATGTCCTTATCAGCGTCTCTTGGGCTTCTCTGGAAGACACCATGTCTCTTTGCATCTGTCCTAGCCGCTCAGTGTCTTCCAAGAGGATGATCTGAAGATGATTGAGCTGTTGTTGCAGCTGCTCCTTTTCCAGCACCAGAGCCCCGACGTCGATCCTAATATCTTCCTCGGAAAGTCGATCGCCAGCGATGTATACTCGAAGCACTTGGTAAAGCTCGGTAAGGTTTGCAAAGGCTTGCCATTGGTGTCCGATTCGTCTCTCGAGGTCTGCTCGACTCCGTTCAGATATCTGCAAGGCCTGATATGACGAAGAGTAAGCGGCATTCAACCTTTGATTCTCGGCTTGCAACATCGTCTGACGCTGCCGACAACGATGATGGTCCGCGGCTTGTTGACGAACAATTGCGCGGAGCTGCTGGCTGTACATTCGTTCCTGCTGATTGGACAGGCCCAATTTCTGTAGTGCGTCCTGACATTGCAAGAGTTGAGCCTCCATCGTTCGAGTCCGAGTCCATGCCGCTTCACCCTGGGCAGGAACGCTTGGAGGGAGGATTTCCGTGCTCTCCTAGTATTCGGTTAGCCAATCCCGTGACTATGGTGAGAATCACACACGTTTAGCGAGGGTTCATCGGCATATAGGACATTTGCGCAGTCGGTTTGCTTGCCAGTGGGACTAGTTGGGGAGATTTGAGGTCCGCTATCAGTGGGGCTGCTGGAAGCGCTGGCATTGTAGATCTGGAGAGGATTGCTGCTGGTAGACATCTTGCTTGGTTCTGGGAAGATATTTCGATAAATGATAATGGAAAGATGAGATAGCGGGATTACACCTGCCATGACCACGTTTAAATACAGTTGCTGATACCATGGGTGAACAACCGAGGCAGTCCAAAGAAGCGGGTAAATGTGCCAGTGCATAGCGCAGCGCGTAATTGTGCCAAACTACAGCAACCTAGGCACTTATTGGTGGCCGCTCCAGTGCGTACATGTGCCAGTTTGAAACTCGCAAGTCGAACTCTCTAGCGCGTACATGTGCCAGTTTAAAAATCGCAATTGCGGGCCGCTCGAACTCTCTAGCGCGTAGATGTGCCAGTTTGAAACTCGCCAATTGCGGGCTGCAGTCGAACTCCGCTAGCTGGAGCCGCTGTCATCCAATCGCAGCAGCAGACTTTGCCGCGACTGCTTTCGATACTCGAGTGTGAGATGAATATGCATTTCTTTTAGTAGTAATCTATTAAAAGTATTCTAACCGTCTATACCAAACTCAGACCTTCTGGGCGTGTCCTGCAACACTGGTGGCAAGCTAATGGTTATGATCTTAGGCTGAGCCTTGGGGAGTGACGGTCCCGTCTCGGATACTTCGGACAGCTGTCGTATCTCGCTTGATCGAGTTCCTCCACTGTACGAACCCGTCTTTTGCTGTCCGATCTCTTCTATGAACGGGATATCAGAGAAATGTCCATCGATTCCGAACTGTGGCCATAGTGGAGCTTCACTGGATAACGCATGGGTTTCGAACGATATCGCCGCATCTTGAATGCTACTTCTCTCATCCTCGTCCTCTTCTTCCCGGTTCGACATGGTCTCCGTCTGCTGCGTTGTATACGCGCCATGTCCAAGCTGCCTGGTGATCTGCAGATCTCTTCTTGTGTCCATAGTGTGGGCGCCCCGGAAGCTCGAAGGCTGCCAGAGCTCAGGAAGAGGATAAAGACGCTGCTGGATAATAATATCAGCTTTGAGACTCTATAAGATGTTGGGAGTTTACCATATCTTCTTTTGACGGCGGCCACGCAGGTTCAACACTCGAGGTGTATTGGTAGAATTTGTTGTCGCGCTGAAGCAAGCAATAGACTCTCGCACCACATTTACTCGCTAGCTGATCGGCTTTGTGAAAGACTGTTTTGCTTCGTTTTCGGAACATTTCTGAATTCTTTAGTTTGTCCTTCGTATCGCTTGAATCCATGAAGGCCAAAAAAGCCTGGTATGCAGGCGGCTGGCAGTCTTGCGCAGAGTACGAAATGAGAAGAAGGCTCTGAAAACTGGATTGATCGATGTCTAGCGGGCAAGGAAGGGGGGGCGCAGTAGGAGGAAATGATGGGTGCGAAGCCGAATCAGGGGGACACTGCCAATTCTTAAATGGCGCCGCCAGCCGGTTCTTGTTCTGCGTTTCAAGGCTATGGTAATTTCTGGACGGGCATGCCAATAGCGCTTCGCCTCTGAGGCTGAGTTGATCCAGTCATGATAGGTCATAAGCCTTGCAGGAGATTCACCTTGATCCTACACTACTGCTAACCAATGCAAATTTTTCAGATCTACGCTGCCGCCGCAGGCGGCCTGCTCGCACTTATCATCATCTTGCAATCTCTTTCCGCCTTGCGAGATTGGCTACAGGAGCAGTTGGCTCCATTCGTTCTACGGATCCTTGTCTATCCCTTCTTTCTTGGTCGGCATCTAATCTTGGGTCCATGTACCAGGTTCAGCGTAGTTGTGCATGCTCTCTACTGGGCAGCCACGGTCTTCTGTATACTGTACAAGACTTCAACAGCGTCGGAGATCAGTATCCGCGTAGGAAATCTATCCTTGATCAATGCCATTCCTTTGTACGCAGCAGTTCACCTCAGTATGCTCGCCGACGCTCTTAGGATGTCCCTACCAAATCTGCGCCATGTCCATGGCTCAGTGGGACTTATGACTGGGGCACTTGCTACAGCACACGTCGGTTTGAGCGCAACGACAGGGACGAAAGGGCTGATAGACTCACCGGTCCAGATTTTCGGGCTGGCGGTAAGCCCTTTGCTACATGTGGTATGGCAACGACTTATCTTGGTGCAGGCGATCGCCGCTCTAGTGCTATTGTTGCTCCTCTCCATTCGACCGCTGCGTCGTCCTTTGTACGAGTTGTTCTTGCGATCTCACCAAGGCCTTGCAATCTTCTTTCAGTACGCTGCCTGGCGTCACACACAGGGTACAAAGCTTCCAATACGTATCTGGATTTATCTGTCCGTGGCAGCCTTCGCTAGCTCAGCATTGTTGCAGATCCTGCAACTTCTCTACCGCAATCTCTCCATGTCTCAAGGCAGCGGAAGAGCCAGTCTAACGAAACTCCGACCAAAGAGGAGCAAGGACAATTACAGTGGCAAGGATACCCTGTTTATCGACATAACTGTTCCTCGTGCTTGGAACGTGCGAGCTGGACAATACGTCAACCTCTGGATGCCATTCTTCAGTCTCCGCTCGATGTTCCAAAGTCACCCGTACATGATCGTCTACTGGACAGAGGGTACTTCTTTGTCACTTTGCTTTCTGGTCGAAGCACAGGGCGGTCTAACTCGAAAGCTTTTCGAAAGAGCTTACGAGGTTGATTCCTTTCAGATGAAGCCTGGTGAGGAGCGTCAAATCCCGCTGGAGCATTTCCATCGAGCTTGGCTGAGTGGCCCCCATGGACATGGGGCCCCTGTGGGTGAATTTGGCAGTGTCTTGATGATTGCCACAGACATTGGTATCGCCGCACAGCTTCCTTACCTAAAGGAGTTGATATCCGGTTTCAACCATTGCCAGGTTCGCACGCGTCGCATTCACTTGGTGTGGCAAGTTGGTTGTATAGGTACGTGACGACGCTCGCAGATCGACTGGTCCACTAAGCTATGCAGACGACGAACTTGGCGCGATAGGCATAATCAATAGAATGCTTGATGATGATCTGATTGATCAAGGCCATGTAAGCCTGGCTGCAATTATCATAGATCAACTGCTGACCCAAACGAGATTCTTCGTATTTCTATCTACTTCGAACACGAGGATCCATCTAAAGGAGGGACGAGTGGGGGCGCGGGCAACCGAGTCAAGTATTACAAGGGATCCATGGTTCTCGACCAGCTTCTCAGATCACAGATGGTCGACACTGATCACATCAATGATGAGCTTGTAGCGACTGTAAGTCCGCTCAAGGGCAGAGGGAAGTTACTCGTCACTGGTGAGCACTGCAACTATCATTCGTTCCTTATCTCTAACAGGGGGGTAGTGTCTGCCAACAACGAAGTTCGAGATCGAATCAGATCACTGGTCACCCAGAATGTTCGAGAGAATGTAAGACTCATGGAACTGGAATTCCAACCTTCAGCTCAGCGTCTGGGTTGGAGTTCAGTCTGGAAGAGGATCTAGATTGCGTATGTCTAATTTGAGATAGCAAGGCGGATTAAGCAGCGTGTACTATATATATTACTGCCAATTAAAAGATCGCGGCTTCCTCACTCGCACCATCGATGTTGACACCCCAGTAATCCAACAAACGTTTCTCCGACCGAGCTAGCCTTCGAGACAGATCTTGGAGTGCATGATGCAATATCTGGTGTGCCTGCTTAGATCTCTCTTGTAGATCTCGGAGTGCCGTGCGCGTGTCCTTGTACATCGCGAGTTCTTCGCGAAGATAACCATTTTCTCGTGTAAGATCATGAATCCTCTCCATCGGAGTGGGTACGGTCTGCTGCTTGCTTATACGTAGACGGTGTGGGAGGTAATCCAAGTTTGAGGTGGTACCGTGATTTTGTTGGATAAGATGGTCCAACGGCGTGAGTTCCACTGGAGGACCGGGCAGTGGCTTTTGGTATCCGGGTTTTGGCAGCCTTGTACTGCGCTGTGGAGGCACAAGCCGTGGCTGTCTATGGCTGCGAGGTGGTGTATCTCTGGCTTCGAGTTCACTGCGATATTCCCTTCTTGTATCGTAGTCAGATTGTCGTGTCGTGTGTTCGTCGTATCGGTCCTGTCCTAGGAAGGTTGGAACAAGATTTATTCTTACTGAATTCTGCCGCCTGTGACCTTTGGCTGGCAGGGGTGGAGGAGGAGGCATTTCGCTCTGTGGTGGTGAAATCTGTCTGCCATCGAAGAGACCTGATGATTATGTATTGCGAATAAGAAACTGGCTTTTTCACGCCGATTCTGTAAGCCGCCGATACATCCAACGCAAAACAGCTTCCCAAAGGAAAAACCGGCTTGCGACTAAGATAAAAAGGCTCCCAACCGAGCTTAAATCTCAATATTGCGACGTAGCACGACGGCCGTTGGGAAGCAACCATGGGCGGTGCCGATGTACAACGAAGAGGAACTCAAATTGGGGACATTCGATTTGATGATCCCCAAACGACTGATCCCCCCTCTGCACACCGCAGATTACTGAAGCGTCATGTGCTAGCGGACGCATCTCCTACTCGCAATATACCAATAAGTAAAGAAAGACTTTCATTTGTCGCAACGAGATCATCAGAACCGAGCCTCAAGAAAGCAAAGCGCGAAGAGCCTGTTGAGTCGCAGACCCTCTACCACGAGTTCATGTCTCTGGATCAGGCAGGACCTGCTATTATGGCGTTTGACAGCACGTCGGAGCTCTTTGCGATCAAAAAATACAAGAGCGTCGCGAGCGATGAGATAAAGAACATTCTCTCAACTCAGTACTCCGAGACTGTCAGCGTGGTGTCTGTTATCGAAGCATTTCAGACCACCACAGAGGTTCACATAGTGTACGAAAGGATGGACGTATCATTGAGGCATATTTTGGCGACGCCAAGAGGTCAGCTCGTTTCGCACGAGATCGGGGCAATCTGCAGAGAGGTAAGTCCTGCCGCGCTAATAATCCTCCTGTTGACACCCTAGCCCTAGGTGATCCAAGGACTTCTCTATCTACACAAGAATCTGCGCCTCTTTCATGGAGCAATGGATTGTGGGCAAGTGCTAGTCAACCGACTGGGCCACGTCAAGATCGGTAAGGTCAGAGCCCAACGTCGTAAAGCTTGGCTTATCTTGGCAGCCAATGTAGGTGAGAGCATGCTCCGCAGCCGCCAAACGAATGAGACACATGAGCGCAAGGACATCAGAGACCTGGGACTAATGATGGTCGAGATGATGGAGCCAGAGACAAGCTTGATGAATGCGCAAACATTAGACCTACGATCCTCAGAGAGATGGGAAGAGGCCACGGGCATCAAAAGCTTCCTGAATGCTACAAAAACATCCAGTCTCCAGGATCTTCGAAATGTGGGTAGCCAATCACTCAGATGTGACGAGTAGACTATTGACGAACATTAGCATCCATTCCTACCACCAGAGTCAACTAGTGCATGCCTCAAGGCTCATGTCCTCATGGCTCAAGTCTCGGCCCAGATAAATTGGACGATATTCAGTCAAACGTTGTAATATGGTCACGCATATTCATGTTATAGTCAAGTCAATCATAATAAATGCTAGAGACATGCATGCTGTATCAAGTTCGTAACCTCTTCGCCGCCCGTTTGGCGTTTGCCTCTGCTATACGTTTGGTCTGGGAGCGAGTTTGACGGTAACACTGACTTTGCACGTCCTGTCCATCCCCATTGGTGTCAGACGTGGTGCTTGTCTGACCGACGTCCCTCGATATCCCAATGTTCGCTTGGAGACTTTGTTCATCCCGACCTTGATGATGGCGATGCGTCTGCGTTGACCGGCCATTGTCTGTCGACTGCTCATCCATTGCTAGAGGCTCACCAGTTTTGTCGACTGTATATGTCGGCATGCATAGCAATTCTCGAAGGGTTGGCTTGGTTGTCTTCGAACCGTCTGGTTCCTCCTGTTGATAAGCGTCTCCACTTGCTGCCTTGCATGCATGATGGAGATGTTTTTGATTTTCAGCGAATAGCAATGAATGATTAGAGTGAGTCGGATAAGCAGTCTTCGTCAGGTCCATCTCAGGTATCGGAGTCCAACGTTGAGTGCTGTCGTCTGGTAGATCGTCGTCCAGAGGCCATAGTTGGGAGAATCCCTTTCGGTACCTGCTTAGCGCAATTGTGGGACAGAGTGGTGCTAGCCTACCTCGATCAGCTTTGACCTTCCCTCATTCGAGAGTTTTGAACTCTGAGTATTGCGACTAGGATGCCCGTAGCATCGCGATGGCCGCGAATCAATGCTCTGCTGCATTACAGGCTTTCGAGCAGAGTTAACGTCCTCCCTTGACGGACTCTTGCATTGAGACTTGTAGATCGAATCCATGTCCTGTGGCCATGCGACGGCGCCTTCCACGGTCCCAGCCAGAGCAATGCCGGGATCAGAAATGGTACTGACGCAATCGTGCAATACCACGGCGTCATGTTCTATAGCTTTCCGACTGTAAGCAAGGCCAGCGTTGCGATTGGTGTCCGGCACAGTCCGAATAGTGGCATCATTTGACACAATTGTGGGTGGGTGTGCATCGCCACTGTGCAAGTTGTCCCAGCTAACGGCCTCTTGACCCTGCATGAGACCGGCGTCAGGATCGACGTCCGTCCGAATTCGAAGTCCTGTAGGATTCGAGGAAGTGCCGGGTTGCGAATTGTTACAGCGGCGTAAGAAGGGATCATCATGATTCGTAAGCGCTGGAAGTTGAGCAAGATTAGTATAGGGATTCGCGTAAAACTGCGGGTGGTCTGGGACGCTGTTGCGCTGTCGTGAGTCAGCATCGGGCAGATCGTTCGTCCTGATTCGGCCATCGAGAGGGGGCAGCATCCTAGATCTTAATGAATCTTGGTTGTTCGAAATCGTGGAACCTTCTGTACTGGATGTCGGATGCCGGCCTCGATGTCCTCCGGCACGCGAAGGGCTCAAAGATCGAAAAGATGCGTCCAGCAGGTATCCGCTTCTATCTGCTTGCTTGGTTACTGTCAGTGGAAGACCCTTTGCTATCACCGTACGGATTGACCGTACCTCCAGCGTAGGCCATGCTTCCCCGTGATTTTCGTTGTATGCAATGGTTTGAGACCCATAACGAAGGAAAACCATCACATCAGCTCCAGAGAGGGCTGCGAGCTGGTGAGCCTTTTTCAAGACTGTTTCTTTGCGCTTGCGAAAGAGCCCATTGCGCTTTACGATGTCTGATAGCATAATGAAACACTACGTTGATACTAGAGTGTGCAGAAGTTTGGTACAATTCGAAAGAAGGTAGGTAGACATTATATATCATCAGCGGTATGAAGCTAGTCTTTCCGGACTTGGCTTTACATCGACTGGCGGAGGCGATTTCGGGCGCGGATACCTTTTCCATACAGTACAGCCGTTATTTATTTTCGGCACAGTCTGAAACTGGCTCCTCCTCCAGAAATGATTGATTCTGCAGCTTCCACTTCTAGTGTCGAATCAATTTCTTTTTTGGATCGATAGAATTGTTATCCGTTTCGCTGGATTTGCGCTTTCGTCCTCGACGCTCGATTTTTGGGCCACACGCTCTGCACTTTGGATGCCCAATTCTGCCGTGATAGGGCGTGCCAAAATCAGCCTCCAGGCCCTGTTGCGAAACAAACCATTCCATTGTCTGCGGGAAACCACTGATTTTCCGTCTGGCTTTCGTGATACTTTGAAGATAGATCGTTGTCGTGTCTGCTGGATGTCGAGTCGTGACTTTTACAGGCATCTCGTAGCATCTGCACAGCTTACATACATGACGCTCCGGCTCGAGATATCCTAAGATTTCCGTTTCTGTAACAACCGCCCAATGGGACTGCTGCAACCTACCCAAAGCTTCAAGCATATAGATTCCATCGAGCCTGCATCGTATTGTACCATAACAATGATATATCCCGTCCACGAATAACGGCATGTGGTTCAGCTCGAAGAACAATGATGATAGAAGCATTGCGTGCACAATTTCCGTACAGTTGTCCTTGAAATCCGACCTTGTGTGAACACAGTCGCGAAGCTCCGCCATACAATTTACGTCATCGATCGTGAATTGTTTCTCCGTCAAGATAACATTTAGCCGGAAGTAGTCTTGTCGCGACTCGTTGTCTAGGCGGTTTTGCAGGTCCTGCCAAATAGTTTGACCATCTAGTGATGAGATGAATGAGCGATAGAGTCGCGGAATGAATCCGTCAAGGAATACATGACGAAAGTTGGGAGCGCTAGGGGAGGCGGAAGCTTTGGTCGTGCCCGTACCCAGTGAGAGAACCATATCGACATTGGTTGATGGCCATATATAACGGTTTTCCCACAACGCTAGGTTTATCGGATTATTGTGCTTTAGGCCTCCGTCTTGGAACGTCCCCAGCGCCGATAGGTGTGCTGGTTTGAAAAGTCTGGGACCATTTAGCGGCACTCTCAGACATAGAGATGAGTACCTACACAGGTGCTGCGGAGGTGACTCGCCCACTAGTGCATCATAAGTGAAAAAACAATATAGACGTATCGATGGATTACTAACGCTTCCCATACATAGGGCTCATCTTCGATTCTCGGTGGTCGAACGTGCTTGTACCCTACTAGATTAGACCACTGTATGTTACCGTTTCTGTAGAGTAGTCTTACCGCAGTCTCTCTGTCTTTGACCAGTTCCGTTGTAGTTTGAAAAGATGTAAGGTGTGGCGTCCGAAATGGTTGTGGCGGTTACTGCGATCTTGGTATCGCTTTTGGTCTGACGATAATCGAACATTCGCTGATTCAGACCGAAGTTATCCTTGAGTGAAGCCTCAAGTCTGCGTACATCGTAATAGCCATCCGAAAACCAACATTTGAGCAGATGACGAAGATATCGTAGAACATTCTGTCCAGCAATCTGCTCAGAGCGAAAAAATTGTCGACTCAAGGTTTCAAAGACTTCGTTGCATCGAGAAATATCCCATCCGCAGTCAAAGAGACCGAGAACAATAAGACCTCCTAAGTGAGAGTGTCAAATAAGTACAAGAAATAAGCTATGAGTTCGCTTACCTGAACTAGTCCCAAACGCGAGATCAAACAGATCTTGAAGTCGCAGTTGAGGGCCAATACTTATCTGCAAGAGCTCGAGAAATGCCAAGGGAACAACACCCCGAATGCCACCCCCATCAATTGACAGAATGCGTACGCCTGCCGTGGGTGGCTTCAGGCCTGCGGTGAGCGTACCTGAACAACAAAGAGTACATTTGCGAATAACGAATCGATAGCTGCGAGAAGTCGGTTGCCCAAATATACGAAGACACATATCACATATTGCATGCCCACAGGACAAAGTATGTTCCGGCCTGCGATGCAAACAAGTAAGACACGTGAGATTGCTCTTGAGAAGCGCCCACTTGAGAGAGTTTCTGCCAATGTTCTCTCGATGAATCAGAGCTGCGCCCGCTCCTTGATCGGTGAGAACGGAATTCCAAGCACAGAATTGGTCTTGCACTTGGCCGCACTGCTCAACAGCTGCAGTTGTGGAGGAAAGGTCGGCGATTGCTCTGAATACTGCGGGCTTGTAGAGGAAATTGAAGACAAGTTTAGGCTCAAAGTCTGTCTGGTTGTCAATGAAGGGTACACTATTGTGTGAGTGATGTAACCTACTGTGCATGCCTGGAGGATAGGCATCCATGAGCATTCCTGAGGCAATCAATGAGGCGGTTTCTTCGCAGGCAATCCCGTGAAGGTCGGCTAAACGGACGAATGCGGCGAGATGCTTGCCATACTCATCGCGAATGGGATTTGACACGCGGCTGGCCTGGATAAAGTTGAAGGGTCTTTCCACAGTCTGAGAAACGTGGCTCACTGCTTCGCGAAAAAAGCGATGTAAATGAACAGCTGAATAAAGCTGGCGAGCTTGTTGTCGTAGTTGTCGCATCTCATCTGCATGGCGCAGAAGAACTTCTTTCAATCGTCTGTGACGAGCTAGCGAAGAGATTGGCGCTCTGGTAAGATAGAGAACGATTATGGAGGAGAAAAAGTTGATTAAGTCTTGTTGACCGAGACCGAATTTAAGATCTTGAGCTTGTAGAACGTTGAAAGTGATACTTGCTTCGTCCTCCGTGGTAACGATCACAATACGCGGGCGTACGAGTCGAGGCAGACAAGAAGCGCTGCCCGCCGCCGCCCACGATTTCAAAAGAGCAACAATTTCTGTCGGGCTATTGAAGTCATCCGCAAATATACAGATAACATCTGTAATCAAGAAAAGCAGCCGAGCGTATAGAATATCGGATACGCCAAGTTGTGGTGGACATTCCCAATGAAGACGATAGGATCTGACTTCATGACAAGTGGATTTAGACAATGTTGTCGATGTCTCCAATTTTGAATCGCTGTCCACAATAAATATGGGATAGTTGGATGTGATTGTTGTTGTGTCGAGTCGTAGATCTACACCGCCAGTGTTGCGTTTCTTCTTGAAGCTATTGAAAGGAAACAATTCGCGAAGAGCAGTATTCTTGGCTTGTCTTCCCACAAATAGGAGTAAGGATGGCTGTTGCGTCGTCGCATCACTGAGATCATTCAACAGTCGAGCGAAGCGACCTTCATCGTAAAGAGTAAGCTCATGTATTTTAGAGAAGTACAGCCAAGTAGAGTGAGTACATGGTGCCATTATGTAAGACGTAAAAGAAGGGTGTATACTACCTTTTAAATAAGAAAAAATTAGCTCGCTGAATCATTTCTAGAGAAGAGCTCGTTCCTTTTTCTCTTGCGTCGGAACTCTTTTCGAAAACGATAATAACAATTTTGCTTAGCGCGAGGACGCTTGTTTTTATACATTGTCGATTGTCGTCCTTTGCAGAGCGTTTGCTAAATGTTCCTCATGAATCGAATTCTGGGATCACGTTCCAATGAGGAGGACGTCGAATCTGTGAAGAATCAAGCTTTTTGTGGCTCCGCAAAGCTATGGATAAGGCAATTCCGACCAGAAGATCCGATTACTAATCCTCGGCAATACGATCCGAAGAATGTATCTCGGTTAGCACGCATCTTTGAGCTTGAGGGCTGTTTACGACTTCATCCGGATCATCATGTTCCTGTTATTGTATCTAGACAAAGACTCAACAATGCTCTACGCCTAGACGAGAGCTCCATTGAGGCTTTGCGATCTGCCAAGGAACCCAGTCTGCTGTCGCTTCACGAAAGTGTATCTTACCTGCATGGAGCTCATCGACTTGAGGCAGGTAACAGGTTTCTGCACCCGGACGATAGATGGTGGGTTGCAGATCTGTATCTAGAAGAACGTGAGAAATCCTCCTCCCTCCTGTGCTTTCCCAGATGTCTAATTGTTCCCAGTCCTCGACGAGCATACCAGGCGTACAATACGGGAAGCATACTCAAACACATCCAACTTCTGCGACGGGGACATATATCGCCATGCACGTCAATGCAACTTGACTGGAGATGTTGCTCGTGAGCACTTGTGGCTGGCCAGGCTTTCGGAGAGCAAGAGAAGGGACGTTTTACAGCTACAACGTCTGGCAGAAAAAGACGAGCGAATGAAGAAATTTCGAGATGTGCTCGATAGTCTTCTGCCCTTTGTTGGGCTCTGGTCGGCGTTAAAGATCGGCACATTCCATAGGCTATTGACACTTCGTTGTCCGGAGGAAATGACACACTATCTTGTGCGAGTACGAGAAAGTTGGCGCGGCATCCTCGGTGGACAGGTCAGTATCTTCCCCTATCTCGATAGTCATACTGTGACCGTCGTGCAAGGCAAGAACACGTTCTTGTCGTCGGAAGACTTTCACTTGATTGAACAGTTGCTGTTGCAACGAGAGATATTCTCCTCCGACGTTTTCGACAATGAACGATCTACGATTCTCTTACGCTTGCAGTCCATTAAACATATTATACCCTCCCTTCATACCTTTTTAGAGGATACAAAGTACCTGGAACCCTGTGCCAAGATCATGAAGTCCATACTCCCACTTAATTTCAAAGGCTCCGTCAGCGATGGTTTTACGCATCAGCACAATGGCTGTTTCGACTGGTGCGAACAACTCAGCGAGGACCATCGAGCGTGTCGCAGAAGTAGCAGCGGTCTTCAGGCGCGATGGCATTCTTATCGACAGCTATGGCTCTTTACTTGGCGTCACTTTCCCGTCATGATCGGTCAAGCACCTCGCAAAGATGATAGAAAAGCCCAAGGAGGAGGGAAGGAGTTTCAATGCGGATGGTGGCATGAATTGTCAAAGCTTGCATCAACTTGCGGCTACGGAAACATGCGCAACATGTACCCCGATGTCGACGAACTAATGTTCAGAGACTTTCTTCGCAATGCTCGTCCGCCTCAGTTCTATCGGCTGGATGAAGAAGACATCAAAGATAAAGTCAAGCATCTCAAGGCGTTACTTGCAGATATTCAACGCCGCCCCTCAGAGACCGAGACGCCAGCGCTTTCCTCGGATTGCAAGGCGTGTGGCTCGGACATCACGTCTCGCTGTGGAAGGCCTTTTGAGCAATCATTTGAAGATGATGCTCCTTATCTCTTCTTGCAGCATGTATACCATGATTGCGGCCGCGGGGCAGAACATTGTCGCAAACGGTATCTAACTACTTTTGCCGTAAAACGTGATATTTTCTGTGCTTTCTTTGGCGACGCAGCAACTCCGGACACCACAATTCAAGGGTCAGACGTTGGGCCCACTCCATCTTCTCAGCCTTCTGCAAACTCGCTTCAGCCACACTCAGATCCTGCAACTCCGAAGTCGACGACTCCACCACTATCGACACCTGCTCAAGCTTCAGGTGCTCTTACGCTTGCGCACGAAGATCCAATCGAAAACTCTTCGGAATTGGTTTACTCGACATCTGCATGGCATCTGGCTCAACAATACTTACGTCCTCCTCAAAACAATGTTCTGACCATAATTTCCCCCGTATCTCCCTACGATAAGACTTCTTTCCGTGTGGAAAGACCGAGCGTGGAGGGAATCTTAGATTTGACAAAAGTGCTAGATGTGCGTGGGCAGAACATCGAGCACGTTTACATGAGTCATAGCACTACGGCAGGGCTTAAGTTCATTGATGGCAAGACTATTGTACGACAAGTCGATCAATTCAAGAATCACGTTATCTTTAAGATTCCTGTGGGTATCGTGGATAAGTTGAAGTATCAGTACGAAGCCATGACCAGCGTGTCTTGATTAATAGAAGAACGGAAAGCTATACGAGAAATAAACGACTCGAGCGTGAAAAAATATTCTTAATGCCCATTCCTCTTGGATGCCTTGCGATCAGAACGCAGCTTCTTCTTGAACAACGACTCTTGCTTTGTCTCCGCCATCTCTTGGTCCGCTTGATCTTGATCTCCAGCATTCTCGTTGCCTTCGAGTTCCGCGACAGGCCAGTCTCTGTGTTTCACAGTATCATCAAACTGGCAATACTCACCCTCGTCCAGGGCCTGCTTGTACGATCGGTGTTCCTCCTCCAAGATTTGAATGTATTCTTTCTTGTTCTCAATATCCATCAACAGACTCCCGATGTCATTGCCGCCCTCCGACAATAAGCCCGTCGTAACTACCGCTTTGTCTTCGCTAGATGAGACCTGGACCATGGTCAAAAATTCCGAGAGCCCTTTGAGTGTTGACCAGTATCGCTCTAGGTTCTTCTCCGCTGTTGCAAGCTCTTTCATTTCCGTCTCGAGAGCGTCACAAGTGTTCTTGTGGTTCTGCTTTTCCTCCTGCAGCTCGTTCTCCAGGCCGGCATAGAACTTTTGAGACTCTACACAGAGAGTCTCGAGCTCTTGACAACGACCTAGTGCTGCGTTCAGGTCTACTTGGGCTTGCTGAAGCTGAAGGCCAGTCTGGTGTAGATTGGAGTTCTGCTTGTTGATTTGGAGAGTGAGAGCTTGATTTCGTTGGAACATTCCTTCTTCTCGACGTGCACACTTCTTGAAGAACTCCCAAAGAAGGCTGTCGTCTGTCGATAGCTGTTGCTTCGGTTACCTCGATTGTGCTAATGAGATGGACGACTTACCTGCGACATGTGCTTTATCTCAGACATGGTCGACTTTAAGATCGAGGGAAAGGCTTTCGTTACGAGAGACTCAACGATTGCTGCAATAGGAGGTTGGATGACAGTTGTGAAAGTATGTTAATGGGAGTATCGAGGACTCTACACCTTGCGTGGAAGAAGGAATAGCAGAACGAACTCGCAGGGACTGCTTTCTTATAACGATGAACATTATAGCGGCGCTCGTAACAAGAGCTCAGGCCTTCATCCCTATTTACAGACACAATAGGTGTGTGTTCATTGGCCCTTCCAAGTTGTCCCTGCTTACCCCAACGTGGCTCGGCGCTTAGAGCTGCCCTTGTTGGTTTTGCAGCAGTTGTGATGGCCAGATCGGTTTTCCCTTCTCAGCGCGCCTCGAGCTAGGCTCCTCTGCCTGACCCTGGTGGTGCTCGTGCCGCATGTGATTTGGCTCTGTGCCAGCCGAATAGTTCGAGAATTGCTTACGCCAATTTAGTATCACAATCCGAAAACATAGGGTGGCTCCATCTTACGCTGTACGGAATATCGTAATATTGGGACTCATCTCCCTGAGCGTTTTGTGCACCGGGCCACATGACGTCCGAAAATGAAGAGACCTGCATGCCGGTTTCAAAATTCCAATAGGAAGTAGCGTCTCTCGACAGGTTCGTGGATGACAGAAGTGGTGTCTGAGCGTTATCGTATTGTCGAATGAACGCAGAAAAATTCGCCACTCCTTTTGGGTCGAGGTGGGTCTCATCCGTACGGCTCCATTGTTTGCGCAAGGCCATGGTCGTTCTGAACGGGAGGTCCAATTCTGAAGCGGCTTTTTGGTACCGTTCCGCAAGGAGATTCCAATTAGGTCTGCCTTCCTCAGCAAAAGTGACCTCGTATGCTGCAACTAGCAGACTACGTTGATCGGATGTCCATTTATCGTTGCTGGGACTTTCCATAATTTCTTGCGTTAACAGCCGTGTCAAGGAAAGAGTCCTTATCCGGACTACTTTGTACACTTTGGAATTTCCTATTAGATTTTGAGTCGAGCTAAAAGCGGAGGATGGGCAGGGAACCCCGAGCACTGTCAAGGGTTCTTAGTCGCTCCTAGCTTCACTTCACGAACCGGGATCGACGTGTGGCCTTTTTCAGCCCCCAGTCTTTAAGCGTTCCATAAGACAGTCGATCTGCACACTTCCCCGATTTCATTCCCTACAGCATGGCATCATCATCTAACGACCAAACCTTTTTCAACATGGCAAACAACAATAACTTCGACTTGGGTATAACTCCTATGACAATGGATCCGAGCTACGATATTGGATCACAGCAACTCGGGCAGGCAATGAGCACAGATTGGGCTTTGCACAATTCATTCTATGGCTATCCGCAGGCAGTCAGTCGCCAAGAGTATCTTGGTCTTTTGCAGCAATTTGTGGCGCTCAGAGAGGAGTTCGTATAACCAGATTAATCTTGGAGTACAACTAACACTGCACAGAGTAGCAGGTCTTTCGGAGTACATATTGGAAGCACGATTCATTGCTACAAGCTGACCCCTTTGTCGCAGAAGCTTGAAGAACTTAAAAGCTCACAACAGGGCAGTGGCGCCCTTTCTCAATGAGCTGCGCGACCTTGTCAAGTACATCGTACGCAGAGACGATCCGCATGTGACTATCCGAACCCCACAGCAAGAGGATTTCGAGGAGGTCGAGATTGTGGTTGACAACACCAGTCAGGAGAGGCAGGGATGGACAGCACCCAATCAAACAGGATGAGACTCTGGTAGTCCAAATCTTAGCACACCTCTTTCTTAAAAACGTGAATTTCATTGACTTAGTTGTCATTCTATTCTGTCCCGACAGTGTGGTAACGAATAATCTCTGTTGAAAACGCTCAAGTTGTTAGTCTGGCACATACCGCTAAGGATCATCTGCATAAGCGTAAAGTCAGGCAGACCTGAATCTATCCACTCCAGAACACGTATCCTCGGGCGAATGTCCCCACGGAGCTCCACAAGGCGTCTGTTGAACAAGGAAATTTGCAGGGATTATAATTCGCCTACCCTTGACGTTCCCTTAGGGGATGTGGATCTGTTGACGCGCTTCTGCGTGTGACATACGCCCGGTGATCTTTCATTTCGTAAGGCCTTAGTGCCGTACGTCTCTGCGATCCCTACGGAATCCAACGGAGCCATTTCTACAAGCCATGTTAGTGCGTAAGGCCCAGCTTACGTCCCTACGGTATCAAAGCAGGCAAGTCGTTTTTGCCCGCAAGCCAAATCAATTCGTAAGGGGATGCGCTCCGTAAGGCCCAGCTTACGTCCCTACGGTATCGAAGCAGGCAAGTCGTTTTTGCCCGCAAGCCAAATCAATTCGTGAGGGGATGCGCTCCGTACGGCCCAGCTCCTTCGTCCCTACGGGATTAAAGCGGGCAAGTCCGTTTTGACCACAAGTCAATCCAATTCGTGGGGGCGTGCGCTCCGTACGGCCCAACTACTATCACGGTAGTTTTTCGCTTACGGAGCTATGCGCCGTAAGAAGCTGGCGCAGCCCCGCACGAACTCTGGCTCCGTAGGGACCATAGAGACGTACAGCACTAGGGCCTTACGGAAATAAAGACTAAAGGGCGTATGTCATGTCACGCTAGCCGGTTTCTGATCTAAAGCCATTCTTGAAATCGATTTAGGTCGCCAGTAACGCGGCACCAGAGGCGCTAAAGCATGACATACAACCACTCACAGAAAGCATGTTGCCGCTGCTCCGACGCCTCCAGGGATCTTCCACACCTCTATCTAATCATGTGATCACACTGATGCGCACTAATTGTCTACCGCTCCAAAAAAAACAATGTTCATCGGCCAAGCTCACTCCAGCTCGGGGAAGCTTGATCGTGCCCCGTGCCCTGCTTCACATTCTATTCTTGTCTTTTCTTAGTTCCCAAAGCAGCTACCACCCAGTAATGGAAACGCTAGTGATTTCGGCATAATTTATGATTGCAGTGAAAAGGAGTACACCTCTCAAAAGAGAGGACTTGACAGTTTCGGCCCCTGTACAGTCGTAATTGTTTCTAGATTGCAAAGCAGAAAATGGAAAGAACGAGCGATATGGAATGGACTCAACAGATGCCTTGGTCAAGAGAAAAAACCATGTGCTTCAAATCGACCAGAAAGAAGACAGATTTCCTTGAATCGAGAAGTCATGGAGACCCTATCCACAGAACTGTTGACCAATATTTTCTCGAATGCATGTCAGCGTTTGGTTTCCAATCCACGGGAGAAAGGCTTGATAAAGATTTTGTACAATTATGCATGCGTTTGTCGTAAGATCTAGCACGACTTGTACTACTTATTAATAACGATTCGCAGGCTTCTGGGAAGCGATCGTACGAAGACAATTGCTCTCTGAACTTCGCAAACGCGTTAACGAAACTGGTAGCAGAGATCTAACCACACGAGTAAAGGTCTGGAGTGGGTTGGGCATTGTGTTCGTGCTCAAGATCGCAATGGAGCTACGTGAAACAAGCGCGTTGAATCTTGACGAGTCCTTCTATGAAGGAATGATAAGTGCCGTGGAGTCAGGAGAGATTCGTGCTTTGAAACTGTTGATTGCGACTGGCTTGGACGTTCATCGATTGTTTCCAGAGGGATCATTGGTGGCGATAGCTATCGCGTACGGAAGACCCGAAGTAGTGGAATTGCTAATAAAAGAGTATGGCGTTACTTTAACAGCGTACCCTATTCATGCCGCTATATGGGAGCGAAAGCCTTGGCAATACTTGTTGAAGCTGGGTGCCGATCTGAATAAGAAGAGACAAGGACAGACACCATTTATGTATGCTGTGGAGAACGGGCCAAGCTATTTAATCGAGGAGCTAGCTAGTACGACGGGTATTGATATCAATGAGGGAGACAACGAGTTCGAAAGCCCGTTAGAGAGAACAGCATGGGCAAAAGACTATCTCAATTTCGGCGAACTACTGTTATATCATGGAGTCGACGTTCAAGTGGGTCTCCCTCTTTTGGGTGCCATTGCTAAAGGTCGTTTAAAGCTTGTTCAACGACTTTTGAATCAAGGAGTCGACGTCAATGTATCAAGCGAGTATGGAGACACGCCGTTGCGACTATCATTTGAACAGGACTATTTCGATCCAGAGTTGAGTAATCTTATAGTGCGAATGCTCATCGCTGCTGGAACGGACATCAACGAAACGTACAACGAAACGTACGACGGAACACCTTTGTTGTGCTTCCAAGTTCTCGAAGCCGAAGCGCGTAGATTCTCTGACGATCATTATGAGGAAAAATGGTGGCTTATCATCCAATGCTTGTTACGGAATGGGGTCGATGTCAACAAGGTTACATTGAACGGCGACTCTGCGTTAAATCTTACATGCGGACTTTCCAACGAGTATCACAGAATTATGTTGATCGAAACACTATTGCAAGAGGACGCCGATCCCAACATTTCAAATCGTGAAGGTCAGACGGCGTTGATGCATGATCAACTTGGTAGCGCTGAGGTTCACGAACTCGTTGCTTGGGGGGCCGATCTCGGGGCTGTAGATGCTCTTGGGCGAAGTGCTTTACACATGGCGGTTGGGGCATACAATTTCTCAATGGTCGAAGCACTTCTCGAGTGTCATATTGATACTTCAATTCGAGATAAAGAGGACGACACGGCACGCTCTTATCTGGATAAGACAAAGGGTTCCGCAAATATGAACTCAAGAGCACAAATTTTGCAGTTGCTCGATAAATGGGAGTTGAAGAACAAGTGGGAATCGGAGAACAATTGGGAGTTGGAGGAGGTGATATAGAATATCAAATCTTGTATCGAGATAGACAACAATTCAATACTCTTCTTGATGGAAAATTGTCCCGCACACTATGATGAAGACATAGTAAAATCAGCTATGTTAATCAGCGAAAAAGAATAAGAAGCATCGTCGAAGAGCAAGAAGCTAACGGTAGAAATGACAGCTGGAGCTGTTATCTTATCACTTCTCTGCCTCTCCATCTTTATTCCAGCAAAGGAATTACATCATCGCAGTCGCCTAACAAGATGACATCAAAGATTGACAGTAGATGTGCGGGTGGAGCTTCCTTGCTTATCCAGATAACAGAGCTCGCCGCCTGGAGTTTCGCTGCGCGACTGAATTCTGTCACCAACCGCTTCATGCCAGGGATTCTTAAGGTTGTTCCGACCACCAAAACAGCATCGATTGGCTTTTGCAGATCTGCCTCCACAATCTGACCTATGACATCCTCGTCCGGGTTGGCTTCTCCATACAGGACAATACGGGGACGGAGTCTTCCGATACCTCTTGGTCGCCGACCTTCGCTGACTCTTCTTGTTTCATTGTCGTTGCAAAGCGGGCAAAGCGGTGCGCTAGCACCACCAAACAGCTCTGGAACGAAAGAGTCTTGACGACGGCACTGTTGACATACCATAGTGTGGAGGCGACCATGAAGCTGAACGGTCTTGGCCCACTCCGCGTCCGAGAAATTTAGTTCAGCATTAGGCGCCAGGTACCGCAGGTTATCCTCAACACAATCAATGTTCTGGGTGTAATGCCGGGCGAGTTGACCAGAGGTAGCGAGCTTTTCTAGGTATAGGTGAAAGGGGGTAGGGACGGCACATAGAGATCCCCTATGCAATTCTCCAATCAGATCATGGAAATCCTCGGTGCCTTGATCGGAGTTGTACACGGAAACGTCAAGCAACCCCCTTTTGGATCGATGGAGACCATTTTTAGAACGAAAGTCAGGGACTAGAAGGCACTCGTTAATTTATGTAATCAGAGACAATTCATGGGGCGACTTGCTTCCTGCGTTCACCGAGATTCCAGCACCCGTGAAGGCTATTATATGAGACTTCGAGCGCAGCAGCCCTTCCGTACATCCCGAATGTCCATGTTCTTGTGCCTCAACTACCTCTGAGACACTGATTGTATTGGCTTTCTTGGATTTGCAACGACGTATGTTGTGGTCAGCTCGCAGCTTGGCTGGTAGATTGTGTTGCCGATGACGTCTGCTTCTTTGGTTTTGTCTCATTCTGAGTGATTCCAGGCAAACAGCTGGGTTGTGTGCTCAGAAAGGAGCCGAGATGGTGATCGCAGAAATGATCACTTCCTTGTACATGCGAATAGGCCCAGCGGAACGTTGGCGGCCTCAAGCACGAACGACGAAGGCGAAGGAAGGGTCAGATAGGGAAGAAAGAAGAAGGCTCCTGCGTTCTTCTATCTCTTGGGCCGCGACTGATTTAATGCAGAAGGCTGAGATCTTGGAAGGGAAAAGAATGAGAAAGGAAGGAGAGAAGGAGGAGAATGAGAGAGACTTCTCGCTCTCTTATATTCTCTGGCTGTGGCTGAGTTCCGTGACTAGTGGTGCAGCGCCTGGGTCCTTGATTCGAGGAAAAACCCACAGTAGGTGACTAGTCGTGGTGCAGCGCCTGGACCCTCTTGGATGACTGGTCCCAGCTGGTCCTCGAGATAAAACACACCGTTTGCCCTGGTGACCAGTCTTCTCCTTAGTGCCAAGGGGACCAGTCGTGACATACTAGGGTCGTACCACGAATGACCGGTCCAGTCGACTCGGACCAGGCCGTTAAGCAGGACCAGTCTTCAGTCTCTTGGCTGTAGGCAAAGTATTCTCACAACATCAACTTTCGAATTCAAAGAGATAACGTAAAATTGCTGTCTTAAAAAGACTATGTTCTAGAGTGAACCAAAAAGAAGGAATGGCATTCTAAATAGTCGAAGGCTCGATATCGAGATCTATTCTACCCTGCACGTGGGCTGGTCTGGAAACCATAACGCAGACGATGGCAATTTGTAAGACATATCCAGGTCGATTAAGTTGGGGTCTTGTGCACCACTAGCGCATGCTTTTGGAGATGCATTTTGTCGTTCAGATCAATATCGCACCTTGGATGAGGACATGCAACAGGCTGCCCATCTGGATGGTGGCGCAGGTGCTTTCGGTGAAAGTGCCGTTTCAAATCGCCGTGGCTCGAGAATGAGCATAGGCGCTTCAGCGCTGGAAGTGCTTTATTACCCAGACAGATAATACATTGCGTCGGCGAGCATTCGATCGGAAGAGAGGCGGAGAGACTCGGTTGCTGAAGGATAATTTGCGCCGTCTTCTCCCGCTCAGACTTGATCGTCGAAGAATCCTTTCTCCGGCGAAAACCATGGCTTTCCTGCAATCGACACAGGGCCGTCAAGGCACTGACGGCTGCTCCTCTTCTTTGACATTCCTCTTCCGGAGAGCCAGTGGCGAAGGTGAAGAGGGTTTCAATAACGCGAACGCGTTCTACAAAAACGTAATCTTCAGTCCTCACCTCTTTCTCTTCTACCATAGGCAGCCCTCTCAATTGACGTTGAATATCAATTATCGGTTGCTCCACCTTGTACCTCGCTATAACCTCTTTCAAAAATGCTTGCTCATGTCGACGAATAGCGTTGCGATGAATTTGGTAGGTCTCTTGGTATACGTGATGAAGCGGCGTTCCTTTCATAGTTTTAATGGATCTCTTGTGATCTCGAAAGATTTTTCGTAGCGCTTGTAACTTTTTATGCAATAGGTCTATCTCGGGATGTCGCCGGACCTCTGCTTGTTGAGCGGTCGTGAGTCGTCTAGGACGTCGAGGATCGATCGTTCGACTCAGCCCACTAGCCGCTCGCATCAACGCAATTTGAGGCTCCAACCCGCGGTAGGCAGCTTGAGTATCAGGCATATATCTCGAGGCATAATTCTTCTGATAGACGGCGGAGTTGTGATGTTGCAAGACAAGATTCCGTTGCGATTCGGTGATGAAGCCTTGCACCAGTCAGTAATAATTGAGGCGCAAGATCCACACGCCACCTACTGCTGTTGTCGAGGGCTTCTCCATTGCCACGCCGAAAGGTATATGGGTTGGTCGGTAGCTCCATGCCGGTGATCGTGCCTAAATTAACCATCTGCGGGCGGAGAGTGGTGTACGCTAAGGCTTTTGCCTCGGAGATTTGCGCCCCGTGAATAGTGCTCTCCCACCGACGGAAAACAGGTATCGCTTGCACCTCCTGCTTGAACGGAAGTTCAAGCTGGTTCTGTCCTGAGGGGATTCGAAGACGAAACAACTGTTCCGCTGATGTTAATTCAGGGACGGCGAAAGCTTCGTCGGCAAAGATCAATGCCAGCATCGTGATATGCGGACAAAGCAAAAGACATGGCTCATTCGGCACATCGGGGATGCCAAATTCGTTCCTGTCAGGATCGTCAACAATTCAGCGCACCCATTATTTGACGATATATAGGGTGCGACAGGGGGCACAAACGCCTCTTTCTGCCCGAGATAACCCTTGGTATATTTGTACACAATCTCTAGGATTACCCGCGGTCGTCCCCCCCCGTTGGGGTCCGGGAGCAGGGTAACTTTAATGTGCTGATAACAGACCGCAAGGAGGGCAGCAGGTCGATTTCCAGTGATTCCGGCCAATTGCATAATCAAAGCCAATTGGATGCGGTGCCGCTCGTGGTTGAATACCACCTCAGAGGAGAGAAAAAGAGTTTTGAGGAGCTCGAACTCATCCTCCGCACGCATAATAGGTTTTTTCTTCGACTCCGTGCGTAAGTTATGCTTGATAGCGAGTTGCTGTCGCACCTACAGTCGATCAGTAAAGAGCGAAGTATAGCAAGACGAGCATACCCCGTGCATTTGACTCTTTACGAGCGGATCAAGCATGTGGCAGCCTGTCTCCTTCTTTCGCATCAAGCAAAATACATTCCAGTACGTTTGCAAAGTGCTAGCAGCATTCAAAGTATTCTTTCTTTTGCCTATCAACCAATCGAAGAAAACGTAGAGTACATTGATTGTAATGGCTTTGAGAGTGTTCACAGAATCTTTCTCCGTGAGTGCGCAGTATCTGTAAGGATCAATTATTATAGTCAACTACTAACAGGCAGAAATCGCTTCTTACTCGAACCAAAGACTCTTGATCCAGCCTTGCAAGTTTTCGGTGCTGTCTCTATAGACTCGTTGAGTCAAGGTCAGAGCGTCAAAGTCGCTCTCCTTTTGCTTGTAATATTCGGCCGACTTTTTGACTATCTGCTTACTGTGTCTTCTAGAAGCCATGATCTCGCCCAGCGTACAGATTAGATAGTAGAGAGTTTGCAAAGGATGATAAAGAATAAAAGACGACTAAGGAAGAAGAGGTAGACGTTGATTATGGCAGGAGCATGACAACGAGAAAGAGACTAATAAGATGTTGAAACAAAGTAAGTCGTCGGGTAAGGGTGGTATGCTCCAAATTTATAATTGCAGAACGCAGGAAGCAAATTAGGAGCCGGAAAATATCCGGCGAAAAAACTATCAAAAGCAGCATCCGCACTAGTCGAAAATGATAGCATTTTGGTCGTTCCCTTCTCTTATTTTATATAGAATTTGAAAAAATATTTATTATTAACAATAATTATTGTTTTAATTTTAATTAATAAGAATCTTAATATTAAGATATAGTATATTTTCTTTTATTTTATATATTTTATATCTAATTTAATAAAATTTAAATCTTCTATATTAAAAATGCTATTTAAAAACTCTTTTAATTATTAAAGTATATTAATATAAATTTTTTTTAAATTGTATTTATACTTAAGCTTAATATACTAAATTTATATAAAACAAAATTGTATTCTATAATATTAATTTAAAAAAATAAAAGTATAATAATTAACAATATTTTTATAATTAAAAATCTTTATTTTAAACAACTAGAAGTTAATTTAAACAATCTTGTTTATAATTAATATATATATTTTATTACAAATAATTTTAAAATATATAAATATATAAAAGAAACAATTTAATTTTAAAACTATATTTTTCGAATTTTGTTTAACAAATTTTATTAAATTATACTATTTATTAAATTCTAATATTTGAAATTTAATATACTTTAGCTTATATATACAATATATATAAAGAGAATTATATATATAAATTAGATTTTTTTGCAATATATAACAAATAAATAGTAATAATAACGCGTTATTTATCTTAATAATTTTTAGATTATTAAAAAATTAATTTTTTAAAGCTATACTACTTATATTATTAATATTTAAATAAAATATATATTAAATTTGTTGCAAAACAAGTTTTTTAATAAAATTAAAAAGACAATTTCTTAATTTAAAAAACAATTTTATAGTTAAAATAATTTCTAAATAGCTATATTGTATTAAATTAATCGAAATCTTTATATAAAATCTTTTGCAAATTTTATATTTAATCGATTTTTAATTTTAAATTAGAAATTTTGTAACTATTAAAATTTCTATTTTTATATAAAAATATATTTTACTTTTAAATATATTATAAAAATAATAAATATTAAATTGCTTTATTATATACTTTGCAAAATTATTATTATATTTTAGACAAAAATAGTTAAAATACTTAATTATATAAAAACTTTATTGTATATAATATATATAATAGACTTCTTTATTGTTATTAAAGAATTGTAGAATATTATTTTTTCTAATAGTTTAATAAATTTATTAAAAAAAAGTAATAGCAACTTTAAAATTAATTAATTATTAAAACTATTAAATTTTAATCTAAAGATTTTTTAATAAGAGCATTTTTTTTTTTTAAATAGCAATTAATTACTTAAGAATTAAATATTTTATATTTTATATTTAATATATTTTTAATTAATATTTAAATCTATTTTTAACTTAATTAGTACTAATTATTATTTAAAGAAAAAAAATACAAAAAATATATAAAATTTAATTAAGATACTATTAATTAGATTACTAATATTAAACTTAAAAAAAAGATATATAGAAAATACTATTATTAATCTTTAAAAAGACAAATTAAAAATACTTAATAATAATAAAATAAAATACAATTTATATTATATATTTTTAATTAACTTTAATAATATTATTAAATTCGATATTGTTAAAATCAATATTAATACTAAAATTAATATATTAAATATTGCAAAAAGTTTTTAACTTTTATCTATTTTTATAAACTTAATTAAAATATTTTTAATATTATAGACTATAATATTCTTCTAACTTAGAATTTCGATTTATTTGCAAAGTTTGTTAACAAAGATTTAAAATTAAAATATTAAAAATTTTAAAATAAAAACTTAATACAAAATTTTAATATTATATTGTTTTTTTTAATTTTAAAGTATAAATAACAATATATTTTTTTTTTTTTTTTTTTTTTTTTTTCTCTTTTTTTTATTTATATACTTAAGTATTTTTTTGTATATTAAAATTATAGTTAAAAATATATTGCACAACTTTAATTGTATTTAAATTATAATTATTTAAATAAATTAATTTATTTTATTTTTTATTACTTAATAAGAGTATAATATTTTAAGAAAATATTTTTTGCAATATATTTAATACTATTTTTCTTAACAATTAATAAAATTAACAAGAGATTTACAATATTTAAAAATATTCTATATTAAAAATATTTTTGTTTTAGAATTTTTTATTTAATATATTAATTCTATTTTTTTTTTTATTTGTAGCAAATCTTTGTTTAATGTTTTTTTGTTTTTTTTTTGTAAACAATATTTTAGATATATTGTTTAGTAACTATTTTGTTTTTTATATTTTATACTCTATTAAAATTAAATTAATAAATAAAAGTATTTTAGTATTTTTTATATTAATTGTATTTTTATTTTTTTTATTTTTAATATTATTTTCTTGTTGTTTTTATCTAATACTTAATTTTGTTTTAGAATATTTAGAATTTTAATACTATATTTTAATAATATATTTTAGATATTGTTAAGTTTGTATTTTAGATATTTGTTGTTAATAATTAAATATTTCTAAATATCGAAAATCTTTAATATTGTATTTAATATTATTAAAGTTAGAATAAATTGCAAAAAAAAAAATTTAAAAAAATTTGCTATCTTGTATTTTTTTTACTTTTTTAGCTAATATTTTAATTAAAAATACTTAAATTTGTTCTTTTTTTACTTTAAATTTAATTTCTTATATTAATTAGTTAAAATTTTCTTTTTAAAATAATAGATTAAATAGCACAAATTTAATTAATTTTTTTCGAATATTAATAGTATTGTATTGTTTAAATCTCGATTAATAAAAAATCTTAATTTAATTTTATAATAATAATTTTTTTTTTCTTTAATATAAAATTAATTAACTTCTATATATTTTAAAATATATTATATCTTTAATTTATTATTTTTATTATTTGTTTTTTAAGTTTAAATTTCTTTGTTTTTGTTAAATTTTTTTGTTTGTTATTATTTTCGCAATTTATAAAAATTTATTTTTCTACAATAAACTTTTTTATTAATATTTAACTTAATATATCTTTTTTGCTTTAAATACTCTTATATTATTTCGAAAACAAAAAGATAAAATATATTAACTTTTTATTGTATTAATTTGTTTTATTAAATTGTTAATATATCTTTGCAATAGATAAAAAAAACATTTAAATATAAATTTTTTAAATATCTAAATTATTAATACTTAGTTTATATATATTTGTACAAATTAAAATTCTTAAATATAGACAATTTTTAGATTTTTTTTAAAAATTTTCTAAATATATTTTTTGTTGTTTTCGATTATTAAAGTTGTTATTAACTAAATTTATTCTATTGTTTTTAACAAATAGTTTAAGATCTTTATTTATTATTAAATATATTTATATATTTTGTTTATATTAATTATTTTATTAATATAGATAACTATTTTTAAAATCTTTTAAAATCTTTTAATTTATATTAACAATATATATTGCAAATTCTTTATATATTTTTTAGTATACTTTATAGAACTAAACTATATATATATTTTTAATCTATTTAGAAATATCTTAAAAATTTATATATTAGAGACAAATTTATATTGTTTTTTTATATTTTTTAGAATTTTATTATTAAGTATAATTAATATATCTATTATTAATATTTTAAAATATAGTTGTATACAAAGAATTTTAAAATAAATATAATTTGTTCGAATTTTTTTTTATTTGTTTATAAAATACAATTTGTTAATAGCAAATATACAAAATTTTAATTAATAAAACTTATAACACAAAATATTATTAAAGAAATTCTTAAATATAACAATTTTTAAATTTATAAATATTGTTTTAGTTAAATTTAATTATTAAATATTATACAAAAAATATAGTAATAATACTAATTATATATATAGTCTTTATTGCGTATATTCTTTAGTATAATTAAATTGTTGTTTTTATTTTTCAAAATTAATAATTAGCAATTAATAATTTTTTTTAACTTTTTATATTAATTGTTCTTTAAAACAAGAAAAAATATAATTATTAATACAATCTTTATTAACAATAATATAAACAATAACGTCTAATATAGCAAACTTTTTTTGAATTTTATTTTTGCAATTACAATTATATTTTTTTAAAGAATTATATTAAATATTTTTAATTGCTTTTGTTTAATTTTAAATTTAAATATATTTTTTACAATATTAATAATCTTCTTTTTAATTATTTTTTTGTTTTATATCTTGTTATTATCTATATTGTTCTTTATTTTAAAATATTGCAAAAATTAAAAAAGAAAATTTAATAATAAATATTACTTGCAATTAATACAATAGATTAAGAAAACTATAAATCTAAATCGACAAAATAATATAGTTAGAAAAAATATTAAACAAAATAGCAAAAATACACAAAAAGTAATTGTATTTATATATAGATTGCAATTTTTAAAAAAAAATTAATCTTTATTTTTAAAATAGTATTATAATTGATAGTTAAGTTAATTAATTTTTAAAATAATACTATTAAATAAAATATAAATAGTAGTATTGCAATTAATCTATTAATAAATATATAATTAGAGTAGCAATACTAAGTATACAATTTTCAAATATATAAAGAGAATTTTTTTGATATGCTATTATCAAAATAATTTTAAAATATCAAGAAATAAAAGTTTTGCTCTTAGATCTAATATAAAAAAAAAAAAAAACAACGCTATAATAAATATTATGCTCGATGCGAATGTGCTTAGATATGCTAAATGCTAGTGCTAACACTGCGTCGAAACTAACCTCTAGTAACAGCTCTAGCGCGGCCCTAACATAAGCGAACTTGCTAGGGTTCGGTTCAGGGTTTTTTTTTTTTTTTTGGCATTAGGTCTGACTACTGAGGCAAAGCCACACTGATGTTCTCACGGTAGATGGTGGGACAACTCATCGCGGCTCCTGACCTTATAATCAGGGCTCAGGCTTAACACCCAGTACCGAATCATCGTATGAAAAGGAAGCCTGTTGGCCATTTTAGCCGGTCTTCAGGCTGCTGAGTGGTGCTCCTGAGTCAAAGGTCTTACCGGTATTCAGCAATCGAGTGGCAGGGGTGAAGGCATCGCTTCCCAATCTTCTCAAAGCTCGTCTGGCTTTCGAGCTTTCCTAATGTCGTACAACGTACATGTAAGCAAAGCGTTTGCAGATAGAGAGTGCATACTTCAAGTACTTTGAGGGCTTCGTACCCCTAGTCCCCTATTTCTGCGAAGATCAAGTGGCGCTGGGCTAGCGGAGGCGCCGGAATCCGGACGCTGGTGGCGGGAGGTGGCCTCCACACCTTGGGAGAAACCTCACACCCTCATCTTCATCAATATATAGTCGTGAAATCAACTGAGTTACTTGTTCCTAGAGCTGAGTGCTTCAGTCCCCATGCAAGAACGGAGGGTCGTCCGTAACAATGTCCAATGAGCAGGGCGAGCTTCACCATCAGCCCCACGCTAGATAAGCAGCTTGACAGCCGACCAGCCCAATCTAGCCGAAGGATTCCCTGCTGAACTGGTGTTGGTTGGAAACCACCTGTGGCGGTCAGCTGATCGGCGAGTCGGCGATAGAGCACATCAAATACGGAGCTGAATGCCTGCGAAGGGTGCTCGGGTTTCCGACCTATGAATTGGCCAGAAGAGGGGTACCTGCAGTAGGTAGCAGGTTGTGAGTGCGAATACGAGCAGTGAAGTAGTGAGATATTGTGAATACTGACTCTCAGCCTCGTATAAGACTCTCACCTGCCAGCATAGCAATTGCTTCATATAAATATGCTGCTCCTTGTTGTTCCTACTTTCCCTCCTTATCAATTCAACCTCAGAAGTATCTATCCTTCCCCGGGCGACATTTCACTACCTTTCACTCCTTCAATTCTAAAAATCGAATCCTATCACTATGCATTTCCTACATTTCTGCATCCTTTTGCCCCTAACTCTTGCCCTCCCCAGCCTCAAGCGCCAATCCCAATCCTGCGGCGCCCAAGAATGGAACATCCAGCAGTTCACTACCTTCACTGCCGGCTCCACCCCTACCCCTGGTGCACCACCGATCTTCGCCTTTGATCACATCAGCTTCTACTTCGATGATCCGAACTTCAACACTCGTGCGCTGTGTGAGCGCAGCATCGAGCCTGGTACGGGACAGTTGGCCGACGGCAACTTGTATCCTTGTGATGGAAACAACATGTTCTTCTCCTACGAAGGCGCCAGCGTGAATCTCAAGAGGACGGGCGTGAAGTGCGATAAGTAGGGTCCCCACCTTATTGGCGAGCCCGGCTATTTTTTTTGAGGATGCTGAAGATGTTTTAGTGCCACATTTACCGAGTCAGGTGGTACGGGACTGTCATTAGAATGCTACAGCTTGTTTGGGGGAACGCAGTGCGAGACTGTGACCCAGATCAACGTACCAGTGTCTTTCCTGGAGCAGACTGGGCCTTAACACAGCACTGGTACCAAGCAGACATTGGGCCTGAGGAGCATCTTTGCCTGCCGTTAGTCACTGGAATGAGAACGCACAGCTTGGCGTTAGATGCGAAGGCATTTGAAGGAGTTGATCGGAAGTGAGAGCTTGCCCATTCTTAGGATTAATGAGAACCTCTCAATATCAAATACTTATTCCTACATGTTCTCCATTCTGTCCGAGATCTTGATAATATCACCAGACGAAGAGTTGCCAATATGCATTAACCTTATGGGAGGCTCGAGAATGCGCCACTCTTCTCCAGATCCGGTCGCCAGAAGGATTACCCCTAGGCTACCACCCAACCCTGTAGGGAGATTGAGCTACGCTTAAGTATTGGAGATGCAAGAAACAGAAACCCAAACACTGGAACAAAACAATACACACCTGTAGATACCCAACCAGACAGCCCTTTTCCCCTGACACAGATATTCAATACGTAGCTTGCTGCCATTAATATATCCTGATGCCTAGTGACATCAGTAGTAGTATATTGCCTGCGTGGCCGATCGGGAAACCCGACGTCGGCCGTCATCATAGCAACTACCATGGTGCACGACTCTGCATGACGTAAACTTTAGTAGTACTCTGATCCATTCATCCAGGAGCCGCACAATGGGTGCCGAAGTCACTCACGCCACGTCCATTTCTTGGGAGTCCGGATGGTCCGCATTTGAGGGTTGGCACGAGCTCCTGCCCCAACGAACCCGAATGCTTGGAGTCGGAACGATGCGATCGCCATCTCGAATTGGTTGAGGAATTCCGCACATGCCGCTTTCCCAGGGCCTTGTCCGTCCAGCGTCCAAGCTGCCTGTTTGGTGCATATTGGTAAGGCATTGCCAGAAGAAAGTCTATGCATCGTCGTATTGGGATTGCTGAACGATAGCGCATGGCTTTCGGGTAGCACAAGAGCTCCCACCTGGTTTGTCAGAATACTGATTGCGAGAAAGACAACAATGCGTGGAAGAGACTGTGAGAGCTTCGAGACATGGTGAACAATCATAATTAGCTGATGAATGAGCTTAGGTGATCTGGAAACCACAACTGGATTAAGCCGCAGTTCGAGCTGTCTAATAACTGCTCTTGACGGAAGGAAGTAGGTCTCCGATAAACCCTTTGCCTAGTCGAGCGCAGCTGCAGGCTTTAAACCATTTTGACGATCGAGATGGTGGCTTTCACCCGTCGCAAACGTTCCGTTGCGACTAAGCGCTACCAGCCCGAAAGGTACGCATATGCAACGAGCCAAATAGCAGGTCTCTATCCGCTTCGATAGATGATGCAGTAAGCTCATGCATTTGTGATGCAGATATAGCCTCGAAAGTGCTCCACTGCGGGAGCCAACAAGTGCTGCCGAGCGTGCAAAAGACGGGAAATGGAAACGCGTGTTGTCTTCGAATGTCCAATACCCTGTCTGGCGGACCTAGTTCCCTCAGATCGACGGTAACCTTTGAGACTGTAGATGATAAGCTGACAATTTTTGCCACCAACCGAACAGGACACAGGGATCATCTTTACGGCCGCTTAACAGAGGCTCGATGTTTTCGCGATGACTCTGCAAAGGTTTTACCAGCTTTGATATCCTGAGCTATCCGATCGTCAGCTTCTACTTGGGACTCGATGAGGCTGACTGCCTTTTCAGCGAGGGCCTTCGGTAGGCAGACAACGCCGTTGAGGTCGCCAATCAAGTAATCCCCGGGATAGATGGTGACTTCCTGATCTTCGGTTTGAAGACGGACCGCGGTATTTACCTAGATCATCTTATCAGTAAAATTACATTATCACGATCGCGCAACTACTCACTTCGCTGACGCGCAATATCTCATTAGGGCTGGTTGTGCCAACGTCCCTAGCAAACACCTATGGCATCCGTCAGAAATGGAATCCGGAAGATGCATCAGGATATCGGCGAGAAGGTCATACTGGATATGCTAGGTCTCGGTGTTCTTGGAGATCCCTAATCCTTCCATCTACGACCGTGCCGACCGCTCCAGAATATTGGGCCCGGGTACTCATAAGGCCGCCATACAGTGCAACAGCCCTTGGAGGTCCCGAGATGAAGACCACGGACCCAGAAGGTATCGAGTCAATCTATGGTCTCCGTCAATGAGCGATACGTCATCAGTGGTGTGTATGGCTAGGCAGATACGGGAGAGGTGCTGAAGTCCGACATGGCCCAACATATAGCGAGGTTCATGCCAAACGACGATGACCTCAACGACTCGTCCAATAGATAAGACCTAAGAGACTCGCTTTTGACATACATAATGGCCTGAGATGTGAGGATCAATCCCATGGCTCTTGGATACGTATTTCACTGTGTATGCTGGCCCTACAATTTTGGTGGGCCCTTCCTGCCGCTTGGGTGACCACAGGGTACTTTGACACAGCCAGATGATTAGTTCTGAACTTTCGGCTCCGCAAGGAGATTAATGCAAGCCTGCTATCGCTTACAGTCCGCTCAAAAACCCTCCTTGAGGATGGTTGAGCTTCAGCAATGCGTCTGAAACATCGCAACTGTATGATGTGCATACTTAGTCAGGAGCACCTTCCAAGTATACGTATGTTCCATGAGTGGCGCGACATACCTACTGTATCTGCT
>JAABUL010000636.1_pt1 | contig 73958 bp, 85 predicted proteins | sample 5559151 | NCBI WGS metagenome assembly JAABUL01 (sample SAMN10711876, study PRJNA513368) | rock metagenome | isolation source: Antarctica rocks | place: Antarctica: Victoria Land, Pudding Butte sud | reverse complement strand
CGGGTGTGTGAACTGTGTGTGGGATTTGTTTCGGGATGATTTGGAGGAGTGGGCGGAGAAGAGTGCGGAGGCGAGGGGGAAGCTTGAGGGGCAGAGGAGGAGAGATCGGATGATGGGAGGAGGGATGCCCGGGAGTGTGGCGGGGAGTGTGGAGGAAGATGGAGGGGGAGGGAAGTTGGAGTGGGGAGGGGAGGGGGTGGATTTGTTTGAGGGGATTCCGGTGGGGATAAGGGAGTTTATGAAGACGGAGAAGAAGTTGAAGGAGAGGCATCGGAGGGAGAAGACTAGTGGGGGGTGATGCGGATGGGACGACGGTGTGGATACAACCATCTATGACTTTTGCAATCGCCTGTTGCGCGGAATATGGTAAGTCCAGCGTCTGGACTGTGTATTCCAGCCTCTATCGAGAGCTCGTACACCGAATCACTCCGTCGCCGCAGGCTTGGGCGCAATCTTTACGAACCTGGACCTGCCATCCTCTCGCCCTTTCCACCCTCAATCGACGCGGCGACGCTCTGGCTAGCCGACTATGTGCCACCAGAACCAGGTGCGTGAGGTGGATCTGCGGCTGCTTCTCCCATTGTGCCTCCGCCTCCGTCTCCGCCGTCGAGCACACCGGTACCGGTCTGCGGTGCAGCATCTGTGGAAGAGGCCACAAGGATTGCACTTCAGGCACGGTTCTATGGTCTCGCTGGACCTGTTTTGGAAACACTTCCGGCGCGAGTCGCGGAGCTTTGCTTCGCATGGGGTGATGATCTTGAATGCCTTGCAGGAGCAGAGGTAGTGGTGTATCTCTGTGGTACACATCGTGATCCTGAGATGAAGATTCGGTGGGATGGCGGAGGACATGGCATGCAGATCCGTTTATATGTACGAGAGGGTTTGCTACTACCCTGCAGACGAAGCAGGACGACACAAGACGAAGAAGTACGGCATCTGGATGCGTTTTAAACAACGCCACGAGCTTTGCTAAGTCAAGCTGTTTGTATGGATTTGTTCGAGAGGACTGGGTGGATGCTACGGCTATGGGTTTCGGGAGCACCGCGAATATGCTGTTGCGCGAGTCGACCTTCGCCATTGCCACTATCTGTACCCTGTGGTGGATCTGCCGTTTGGTCCATGATTCATTACGAGCCCAGCAAGACCTGTTCGCCGAGCTATTCTTTTGCCGTAGGTTCACGCTCCTGCTTACTGGACGGACCCGCGTCGACAAGTCCAGAGTCATTACTCTCTCTCCTTTTCGCATCTTCAGTAGATTCGGACGTGCCTTGGCCAGCCGCTTCTCCGCTTCCTAGGACCAGGTGTGGAAGTTTGAGCTGCGGTTGCTGTTCCAGTTGCGCCTCCGCTATTCGACAGACTGGTCCTGTTCTGTGAGGCTGTATTCGCACGTGAGGCTCCACCCCTGCACTGCGGACACGGGCCATGAATGCTTACTCGTGTTGTGATCGGACCGGGTGGGCATTGTTGGTCGGGATTGCGCCACTTCGTCTGGCATTCCTCGACGACGGTAAAGGGCTGGCAGGAGCAGGAGTAGCTGTGCATTCGGATGACGCACATATTGATCAAGGACTGATGTGTTGCAGGTGGTAGTAGTTTGGTGGAAACGAAAAACCATGAGTGCGACAATTTGGGGTTATATGGACCGATTGATTGCCACAGCGCTCCAAAATGGCACCGAACGAAGAAAGTACGGGCATCTAGACACATCCTGATGATGCAGCAAGCACTGTTCAGGCACAAAGCCACCGATACGACTTTGTTCTGGAAGCAACGCCAGCTGCACGTGGGGGACCTCACCCCATAAACCATGGTCTGCATGCCACCTAGATTATCGATTTGCCGATTGATCACTCATTACTCTGAGCGACGCTTCCTCTGCTCCCAATTACCACCGTTCTTGTCCTGCGGTACATTCGCCGCCCGGATCGCATCGGCAGTCCCTCGTACTTTGTCACAAACTCCTCGAACTGCCCATCTGCGGTGACGTTAGTATTCACTGTTGCGGATTGCCAGCATCGCCTAGGTTGGCTTCTTCGGCCATTTCGAACCCATCATCTTCAACATCAGCTCCTGCCAAAGCGGGCGCATCTGATGGTCGCACGCTTGTGGTTCTGGGGATTTGTGGTTCAACAGGCTTTGGTGTTTGTGCGCGTCGAGCGGACGCTAGCTCTGATAATACCGTCTCCGCGTCCGCTGCGACTCCATCAGCAGAGTCTCGGAGAAAGCAGAGGTCGATGCCGGTGCTGCTGCGCTTGCTGCAGCTAGAGCGGCAGGGCCGATTGCAAGAGCCCCACGGATGCAATCCCTGCAAAGCGACTGAAGGACTCCTGGCTTTTCGATCACTTCCGCACATGGATGCAGGCGGCATCGCCGGTACAGGGTTCGGTGTACGCAGGAGCAGGCGTAGCGAAAGACGTAGACTTTGCACATCCTGGGGCTGTGTTTGCAGAGCAGAGAAAGTGGTTTGCAAGGAGACGGGACTGTTTATTGGAGATGAAGAATACGAATACTTGAAGAGTCAACTAGCACAACTGTGTTTGCGAAGAATAACGGGACTAATCTGGATCGTTCTGGACCAGTCTGACATTCGACAGAACAGCAATCAGTCTCAACAACGTACAGGCTTCGCAAGCGATACTGATACGCATTTCCTGTTCCCGAAACTACAGGTCCGGTCATCGTCTACAACGAAATCGCCCATCTGCTGGCCTCTCCAGCTGGTTGCAAAAATGACGGGGTTTTCACAACCGGTCAGAGCTCTGCACCCGCGCGATGCAGGGCGCCTCCCCTTGGTACTACAAGAGCACGAAATCGCCTCCGAGCCCTTCATCCTCCTCCATCGATTCATCTTCAACCTCCACAGTGCTAGGAGAACGCGAGTGGCCGCTGCTCGGGGTGAGTACCACGCCGCCGTCGCTGTCATCGTCGGAGACCTCGTCTTCATCACCACCATTGACAGCTATGGTCGAGACCGGCGCGACCGGCGCTGCTACCGCCGCTTGAACGGCCCCAGATGCATTTGCTGGACCTGCGGTGGCGACTGCTGCACCGGGAGTCACTTCAGACCCAGGAGTCGCTTCAAGATCAAGCCTCGCTCCAGGACCAAGACTCGCCACAGGACCCCCAGCCGCCACAGGACCCCCATCCCCCACAACCCCAGAGGCAAGAACAGCGTCCCGCTTCATCCTCCGCTTACCGCTCCACTCGCCCCCGCACCGCCGACAAGCGCCGCCGTACTCGACCGCCACATCCTTCTTCGTTTTACATTCGCGCCCGCCCGGACAGCGCATGCCGGCTGCCAGACAGGGTTGGACGCCGGCAAAGTACTCGCAGCTGCAGGCGTAGTTGTGCCAGGTGTTGGTGCACATTGTGAGTACCTATTGAGTGTGTCGTGGAGGAGGTTAGAGGGTGCTGGGAGGGAAGCTGAAGTATGGAGGGGAGACATGTAGATATTGATGTCGATCAAATCGGTTTGCGATGTGAGATCATAGACGCATGGGATGAGATGGTTCTGCATCGATCTGGACGATGATGTAGTAGCAAGCGATCCATTGCGGACAAAGCCGTTCGGTGCTCATGTTTTGTGGAAATGCATTCGACGGCTGGACTGTAATGCTCACACATGGTGTACAAGAATAGAGTAGGGTATCATATCTATCACTCCACCTTTCCCCTCCCCCACCCCTATCCTCACATCCACCTTCCAATGATCGGTACACTCCGATACATCTCATCGAACCCCCTCCCCACCCACCCAGGCGCCTCCCCTCCCCTCCCCACAACCCCAAACCCACCCGCCATCCACAGCGCCGTCACCGCCGCCGCAACCCCATTAATGACATACCACCGCCTCTTCTTAACCACCTGCCTCTCCCCACCCGTCGCCGTCGTCTGATCCGGCGTCAGCGCCAACCACTTCGCCCAGCCCCACGTGATATGCCACACCCCGACCCCGATCAGCGCCGTGAAACCCGTGAACGAGATAGCAGGATGTTTCGCGAATGCATGACTGACATAGCTTAAATTCACATTCGAGCTCCCACCAGGGAATTGCTGGGGGATGGCGCGGTTGATGAAGATGTGCCCAACCAACAACGGGAGAAAGAGGTAGCCTAGCTTGCTTATACCCGATACTTGGGGCCAGAATTTCGAGCTAAAGGTTTTCCAATCCGAGGGAGAGGAAGTGCCTTCGCCGTAGCGGGAGGCAGCGAGGTTGCGGCGGGAGATTCGGAGCGCGAGGCCGGAGATGATGTGGGCCCAGAGGGGGGCGATGACGAGGAGGGGCTCGAAGGGTAGGCCTTGGTAGTAGGGGCGGGTGAGGAGGAGGTAGGATTCGCTGGCGGGGACGGAGCGGGTCAGGAGGGGGATGAGGGAGGTGTTGGTTATGTGTCTAGTAGCAGGTTAGCAGCCGTTGTGGAGGTTGGGGGGAGGGGTGGCGTACGCAGCGGCGAAGGCGGTGAAGGCGTAGGAGCTGTATTTTTGTATCCGGCTTAACCACCAGATCGATGAGTGTTGTGAGTGGAGGCCCAGGTGATGTGTGCCTGTCGGTGGACTCGAAGTGGTGGGCGGGAAGTAGCCATCTTTGATCTCCGCTGGCGTTTCTTCTACGGGGGATGGCTCGACTTCTGTGAGGTCGAGAGGGTGTTTCTCTCGATCTATGTTCGCCATCGTGATGTAGGATGGTATAGATGTCGACCAATGAAACTCGACATGAAGGTCAGTCGGCTCGTGATTTAAGCTTTCTCGAGATGCAGGTCATTGGCCTGAGTGTGTCGGGCGCTAGCTCATGTACCTCCGATCGCCCACTCCCCGTTAACGACAGATTCCCCGTTCACGACAAATTGGGTGTACAGAACAGCGATTCTTGTTGCAGCAAAGCACTAATCCATGGCAAGCAACCGAATCGCCTCACACGCCCCAATAAGATATACTAGAAACGGTGCCTAAGCACTCCCCAATCTCCACCCACAAAACAACGAAAGCAGCTCACCGAACGACCGAACAACACCTCCGCCATGGCTCCAGTATGTCCCCCTCCAGTCCACACTTCACAACAACCACTAACCCCCTACCAGCGCAGCCAAGCCCTCCCCCAAGCAACAACAGACTCCGCCCGCGAAGCCCGGAAATCCTTCTTCTGTAAGCCCTCCCCCACTCCACCCACCTCGCCACTGTCAACCAACCGCTAACAACCCCACCCAGGCGAATTATGTCACAAGGGCTATGCCCGTATGAACGACTTCGAAGCCCACGAGGGGTCGTATGACCATCAGCACCGTAAAGTGCGTCCATCCAAACCTACCCCGGGGACTATATCTTGATTCTTGACGGATATCGTTGAAAGTGTGAATAGAGATTAAAAGACCTCCGCACCCTAACCCGCGACCCGGCCGCCACAGCCAAAGCCCGCGCCGCCGAGCAAAAGGCCAACGAGGAGACGGGTCTGAAATCCATTGCCCTCTCCTCTGCCACGGCCGCTAGGCCATCCTCAACCTCAACATCCACTAGCACCGCTGGCTCCTCTGGCGCTTCCGCTCCGAAGAAGAAACCCGTCTTCAAAAGTACCCTCCAACCGCACAACGCTGCTGCGTTAGGTACGGAAGCTAAACCTTTCATCACAGCCGTTGGGGGTGAAGATAGGGAGGGCGATCCCTCGGGTGCGGTGAGGAATGGGTGGTTTGAGGAGCGGTATCGGCCGCGGTTCGTGACGGGGTGTGAGGAGCGGGGGTGTGCTGTTTGTAATGGGGGGATGGGTATGGATCTGGGGGAGGTTGGGTCATGATCAAGGCGAGGAAATGTGAAGGTTTAGCGTTGGCGTTAGGAGTAATTATGCATTCAACTTGTTACAGAGACGTATTCAATCGGAAGGAATTAATGGCTGCCGGATGCCCTGGCGCAACAGAGCACGGTAAAGCTTTTGGGGTGGTATATGCGGTACTGGGTAGAGACATGGATCTGAGCAGAGGTGCTATACCACTCTACCCACCACTCCACCACCACTATCCCCTCCCACTCACGCACCCACCTCCACCTCAACACCCACCGCCGGATCCAACGCCGCTTGCTGCTCCAGCACCATCCCCCGCGTAAACTCCCCCATATCCTTAACCCTAAGATTGACCTCATCAACCCTCTCATCATTCCCCTGACTCATCGCCGCAACACCCACATTGCGCTTCGGCCGCAGCCCCGTCCGCTGCATGACCGGATAGAAATACGCGCCCTTCGCCAACCGCTTCGTCGTCCCTGGCACAGGCCCAACATCCGTTTCCGGGTCGTGTAGAGCCATAGCAACGGAATCATCGTAGAATTTCTCCGGGTCGCCGTTTTGCGTGTAGGTTTCATAGGTGCGTACACGGCTGTACTTGTACGCGCGCGACCCGTCGGGTAGGTCGTCGGTGTAGAGATCATCGTCGTCGTTCTCGGGATCGTTGGGGTTGAATTTGCGCTTGATGCCGCGGACGGAAGTGGTGGTGGAGGGGAGGAAGAGGTCGTAGTCATCTTCTGGCAGCGGCCGGGGTTTTGAGGACTCAGGGTCCCAGTCTGCCACTCGTTGATGGTACTGTGCGTAAGCGTACGTGTCGTTTTGGGGGCGGAGGATGGCGGCGTCGAGGCGTTCGTCGTAGTTGTCGCCTGCTGCGACGGGGTTGGTGATGAATTTGTAGACGAGGTAGCAGCCGGTTTGCGGGAGGGCGTCGAGGTCTGGCAGGACGGGGTAGCTGTCCAGGAGAGTGAGTTCGGGTTTTGAGGGATGTTTTGGGTTCGACCAGGCTTTTACTTCGGCGTCTGAGATGGCTGCGCCGCGGATGTTGGAGGTGTTGTCCTCGCCTCTGTAGGCGTCCTGGGGGTATGCGACGTCGAAGCCTTTGACGATGTTTCGGATGATGTTGAGAGGATCCTCCTTGTTTGAGCTCGTCTTCCTTCGCTTGGGGTCGTTGCGTAGTTTGACGAGGTCTTTGGGGGTGGAGGAGGAGAAATGTTGTGGTCCTTGCGAGGATGTGTACTCGGTTCTTCGCAGGAATGATACTGCGCCGCCTACGCCTTTGCCGAGCGCGCTGAGTGGTTTGAGTAATTGCTTGTCGGTAGGGTGCAGTGGCTGTCCGCTCGGTCGTGCCAGGATTGCTGTCAGAGGTTAGTCTGCGATATGGTTTCACTGATGTGAGCTCCTACCTGATTCATCGCCACTGAATACTCCGGGTATGCCAATCAGATCAATTGGCATGCCCAGCTCCGCATCCGCCTCGATGTTCAATGGCTGGTCTCGCGCGAGCTTCGAGGCATATGCGGCGCTGGTGTATTGTCCTCCCGCTAAGCCAGTGCCGGGGATGTCAAGCAACTTCGGGTTGTTCGCGGGAGGGGGTAGTGTGTTGGAGTATCGAATGCGAGCGATGTAGTCCTGGTGTACCACGCGCTCGCCAAGTCGCTGGCCAGATGCCATGTTGTGTAAAGGGTGTTCGCGTTGTCGCTAGTGGCTGAAATTCGACAATCTTGACAAGCGCGATGCTGAGACAAGAGGCGATGAAGGATTTGTGAACAGTGTATGTCGTTTGTCAATCGTCGTCGGTGTTTCTCACACGATACTGAAGCTGCGAGACAGTTGGAGGTCGTGGGTGGAGGCGCAATCAGGAAGGTGTAACGACTAGTTCTACACCTTCTCCCCCGAAAATCCTGGGCAGCATGGGTACAGATATCCCGCTGTAATTGGCTCCTATGTCTGGTCCCATGAGCTATCACGTTCTCTGAGATGCTTGAACTATTCGACGCGCCACATGAGGCTCTTCGCTTGACCGTCGTACCTCTCTAGTACGCAGACTTCGGCCATGGCTACTACGCCACTGTTGAACGTCTCTTCCACAGTCAGCTCTCTACGACCCAACGTCAGCGTCGCCCGAACTCCTGCAGGTACATCCTCGACCCTCCATATGCTCGGAGGCTTGTTGCTGGGCCTGTTGACGGTCATACCGAGCTTGCTCTACTGGATCATCAGCTTCGTGACCTTGACCCTCCCAGCATGGCTCTTCAACTTCTTATCGACAAGCCTCACCTTCACGATGAATATGACAACATTAATCCTGCTGCTGGTGGTCTTCGCCTCGACCGTCAGCTGGTTCGTACGATATCGATTCCTCAACATGTACTCTCGGCTACCACCAGAGCCGCAGAGGAAGGAACCGCAGATCGAGATCTTCCCAGATGCACAGGAAGCCGATAGCAAAGCGGGTCTGGCAAATTACTTTGACGAATTCTTGAGCGCTATCAAAGTCTTTGGGTACTTGGAGCGGCCGGTCTTCCATGAGCTCACCAGGACTATGCAGACTCGCAAACTGATTGCCGGCGAGACTCTACTCCTGGAAGAGGAGAAAGGCTTCTGTCTGGTGGTTGATGGGCTCGTGCAGATCTTCGTCAAAGCTGCTCGAGATGCTGAGCTGGATTCTAGCAACGAGACGAGCTTTACCGACGACGACCAGCATGAGGAGAGGCATGCGGGAAACAGGAGCTACCAACTATTGACAGAAGTCAAGAATGGAGCGCCAATGTCCTCGTTGTTCTCAGTCCTGTCTCTGTTCACGGACAACGTCAAGCTGCGATTCGACGATGAGGATGATTCTCATGGCTCCGGGAGCAATTTGAAGCAGCATTTGAAGGACATCAGGAATCCCTACCAATATGACGGAGACTCTGCTCTGGAGTCTGTCCCACAAAGCCCTACTCACAGGCAAGGCGGGGGTTCTCGACCAGTATCAAGCCACAAGAGGGCTTCAACCGCCACAAGCGCATTCAAGGACCCGCCACCGTTTGCACTGGACGCCAATGGCCACTCCGAGGATACCACTCAGCACTACAGTAGACGGCCCAGCTTCATTAGATCGGGAAGCTTCCGACATAAGAAGCCGAAGAAGCAGTTCTCAGCACATCCGGATATTGTGGCAAGAGCGACTGTGGATACCACGATTGCTATCATACCTGCCAGTGCCTTCCACCGTATCACGAGGATCTATCCTAAGGCCACGGCACATATCGTCCAGGTCATTCTTACGCGTCTTCAGCGAGTGACACTTTCGACGGCTCACGCTTACTTGGGACTCACAAGCGAAGTGCTGCGTACTGAACGGCTTATGGAGAAATACACTGCCCATGACTTGCCCCACTTCTTGCGTGGCGAGGCGTTGACCAGGCTGAAAGATAAGTTTAGGAAGGACCAAGAACGCATGGGGCCAGAAGAAAGCATGAAAGGCATTGCGCTGCACAATCCGCGAGTCGCACAGCGAAAACAACGAACGAGTAGTAACCTTCGCCGTGACGCTGCTTTTCAAGCGAGGTTGTCTGTCAACAAAAGCACATCATCAGCTGGCGATTTCGACGACCGGAATGGTGTCAGTGCTGGAGACTTGCTCACCAATATTCACGCCGCGAGAGGCCCACCTGGTCGCAAGCGGCAGTTTGGTAGCTTCTCGCAGCCATACTCTACGCCTCAACATGCGAACGGTGACCTGCATAGCCCTAATCATCACGACACCCGGAATCCCTTCAATGTCGATGCCAGTCCGCGTGCGACTATGCATCGGCAAGAGTCTATGGATGAGGACCTCCTTTTCCGTGAGTCAATCATGGAGTGTATGGCTAAAGCTGTCGGCTTGACCACCTCGCAGAGTGCGAAACGGACGGAATCTGCAGCTCAGTCGCCGAGACTAGTATCTTTCGATTCGCGGAACAAGACGGCGGTCTTTAACAATAACGCTTTCGGCTTCATGGATCCTTACGAAGCGTCTCTGGACGACTCGGAATCGGCCGTCTCAATGTCAGCATTCAGCTCGGGTGGATCTGCCAACATACTTGAGGAGCTTAAAAACGAGCTCGAGATCGTCTACTTCCCGAAAGGTTCAATACTGGTTGAAGAAGGCGAGCGAAACCCGGGGCTCTACTATGTCATCGATGGCTTCCTAGACGTCAGTGCATCCGTGGACGAGCAAGACCGGGACAAGAATGTGCTCGGAACAGCACCAGGACTTGAAAACGACAACGTTCCGGATTTCTTTCGATCATCAACGGACAGGCGCGGATCTACTTCGCAGCGATCTTCTTCAATACATGCCAGAGATGCTTCGCGGAAGCGGAAGCAGAGCAGGAAGAGTCTGTTCCTCATCAAGCCTGGAGGTCTGGCGGGATATCTTGGCACGATATCTTCTTGGCGGTCGTTCATTGACGTGACGGCGAAGACAGACGTCTATGTGGGTTTCCTGCCACGAATGGCGATTGAGCGGATCGTGGAACGCCATCCAATTGTGCTGTTAACCATGGCGAAGAGGCTGACAACGCTCCTTCCTCGTTTGCTTCTGCATATTGATTTTGCACTCGAGTGGCTGCAGGTCAACTCTGGTCAGGTGCTGTATCATCAGAAAGAAGAGAGCGATGCGATCTACATCGTCCTGAACGGCCGTTTGCGAGCTATTCAGGAAGGTGCAGACGGCAAGATGGCTGTCATCGGAGAGTATGGGCAGGGCGACAGCGTGGGCGAGCTCGAGGTCTTGACCGAGTCATCAAGACCAGGCACACTTGTGGCTATTCGTGACACTGAGCTTGCGAAGTTTCCGAAGACTTTATTCAACAGCCTCGCGCAAGAACACCCTGGTATTACGATCAAGGTGTCCAAGATCATTGCTTCGCGCATGCGAGCACTGATCGAGAACCCAATGGATGGAGTTGCCGCTCACGAAGGCAAGCTTGCAGTATCGAGGAACCAAGCTACATCGAACTTCAACTTGCGGACCGTGGCGATCGTGCCGACTACTGCTGGCGTACCAGTCGTGGAGTTCAGTAACAAGTTGCACAATGCTTTGAGCCAGATTGGTACTCCAAATGGCGTTACGACACTGAATCAGGCCTCGATCTTGAACCATCTGGGCAGACATGCGTTCAGTCGCATGGGCAAGCTCAAGCTGTCGCAGTATCTCGCTGATCTGGAGGAGAAGTACGGGCTAGTCCTTTACATTGCGGACACCAGTGTCAAGTCACCTTGGACCGAGACTTGTATCAGTCAGGCGGATTGCATATTCCTGGTTGGCCTGTCTGAGGGCTCGCCTAGTATCGGAGAGTACGAGCGCTTCCTGTTGACCACCAAGACGACTGCGCGGAAAGAGCTGGTGCTGCTACATGCAGAACGATACTGCCCGCCAGGTCTAACCCGATCATGGCTGCGCAACCGACCATGGATCAATGGCGGTCATCACCATGTTCAGATGTCCTTTCGCACTGCACCGGAGCCCGTTCACCCACTGCCGAAAAGATTTGGCAATGCTCTCAAGCAGCGAGTGCAAGTTTTGCAAGCCGAGATCCACAAATACACCTCTCGCAAAGTACGTCAAACCCCACTCTACTCCGCTGAAACACCCTTCAAAGGCGACTTCCACCGCCTCGCCCGTCGCCTCTGCGGCAAATCCGTCGGTCTCGTCCTCGGTGGAGGAGGCGCTCGCGGTCTCGCACACGTCGGTGTTATTCGTGCTCTTGAAGAAGCTGGTCTACCGATAGACATCATCGGCGGCACGTCAATCGGCGCTTTCATCGGTGCTGTCTACGCACAAGACGCCGACGTCGTACCCATGTACGGTCGCGTAAAGAAGTTTGCGGGTCGCATGGGCAGCGTCTGGCGTTTCGCTCTGGACGTCACATACCCCTCCGCCTCCTACACCACCGGCCACGAGTTCAATCGCGGAATCTTCAAGACGTTCGGCGACAGCCAGATCGAGGACTTCTGGCTCGACTTCTACTGCAACTCCACCAACATCAGCAAATCCCGCTCCGAGATCCACACCTCAGGCTACGTATGGCGGTACATCCGCGCAAGCATGTCGCTCGCCGGCCTGCTACCACCCATGTGCGATGAAGGCAATATGCTGCTCGATGGTGGCTACGTGGACAACTTGACTGTCTCGCACATGAAGTCGCTCGGTGCGGACGTGATCTTTGCCGTCGATGTCGGAGCACTAGACGACGATCGGCCGCAAGCGTATGGTGACTCACTGTCCGGCTTCTGGGCCAGTCTGAACCGCTGGAATCCGTTCTCGAGCTACCCGAATCCGCCAACGTTGTCGGAGATCCAGGCGCGGTTGGCGTATGTGAGTTCGGTGGATGCGTTGGAGAGGGCGAAGAATATCCCCGGGTGCAAGTATATGCGGCCGCCTATTGAGCCGTACGGGACGCTTGAGTATGTATTCTACTCATTCACCTTCGCTGACTGCCATCATACTGATTTTGTGATCCAGATTCGGCAAGTTCGACGAGATATACCAAGTCGGCTACCAATACGGGCAACGCTTCCTCGCCGATCTACGCGAGGAGGGCGTGCTGCCGGTGATGGAGGAGACAGAGGAGCGCAGGAATTTGCGCAGGACGATGGCGCCGAGGCGGGCTAGTATATGATGTTGTGTTCGAGTGCTGCGATTCAACATTGCTTAGCAGGGCGTTTGGCATAGAAGATACCCATAGGTTCTGGTGAGGTTTGAAACAGAGATGGTGTTGATCGTATTATCTTCTTCCGAGATCGATGTCTAGCACCTTGATCATGTCACCATGTCTTTCCTCATTAGTCTCCTGCTTTTGAGCCCTAAAGAACGGTGCTACGGCGACGTCGACGACTCCTTCCATCAGACCTTTTACCACGTTCTGTAATTCGTCGCCCGTCTGCTTCAAGTCCGGAAACGCATTGACCTCCAGCAACCATGACCGGCCTTCAGCATCGACCAGAAAGTCCAACCCGAAGATCTCGAACGCATTTGGTAGCACTTGAAAATGCACAGACATCCCACGAGCAGCGGCTTCGAAGACCTCGGATGTGATTTTACAGATCTGATCGAAAACATCCTGCTTCCAGTCCCCTTTCACTGTAGCAGAAGCAACACCAGACGGAAGACACCAGAAGTCCTCTACACTCCCCTCCCGTTCGCCGGTCTGGAGGCAGGTGTTGGTGAGATGCGCGGAGAGATCGTCGTTTGGGCCTGCTGGGTCCGAGTCGTTGTTTGGGGGGGTGTAGGGATCCGCGGCGAAGAGGGCGAGCATGCGTTTGTAGACGTAGAGTTTTAGGCCTCCGACTGCAAGGACGTATGTTCGGATGTGGAATTTCCGACCAGCGGAAGGGTGGGGCGAGGGCAGGAGGAGTGGAGGCTGGATGTAGGGTTGTGCGATGAAGTGGCGGAGGTGGGAAGTCATGATACCGTTAGATTGGGCGCCGTTTTGCACGTTCTGCTCAGGAGGCTTCTGGGACTCATCGTTGGCTGCGTCGTTATTTTCTTCATCGTCAGAGTCGGCAGGATCCCATTCCTCAAAGATAGCCTGTAGCTCCGCCTCCGAGCCGAACAGTCTAATTCCCTGCCCTCGTTCGCTCATTCCAGGCTTGAGGATCCACCATTCCTTCTCGCCATCACCAAGACTTTCGTTGCGCTGCCAGCTCTCCCTCAACTCCCACGCTTCGGCTTGATCCAGTGCGTCGTCCAGAAACTCCGCATAGTCGAGCTCGAACTCCACAGCCGGCTTCACATGGTCCTTTAGTCGTGAGTCCGGATGCTTGGCGATCCAGTGGGCCACAGTCGTGGAGAGGTAGTGCTTTCGAATCAGAGCCTTGCGTATGATGTATGAGTTGGCTAGACTTGAAGTCGGATGGGCCAGGAGATGGTCGAAATCGATACTTTCGTATTGTCTCCATTGTAGCAGTCGAGAGCGTGAACGATCCGCAAGTAGAACATCCAGCGACTGGGATTCGATCAGAACGAGTAGTTCAGGCGGTAATCTCGCCTTGAGCGCAGCGATGAGAAGAGGCTGTACGTAGTGGTCTTCGTAATCGACGAGAGCGTAGATCTTACTGTCCTCGTCTCCGCCCATGTTTGGTGGGTGTTGATATTTAAGTTTATGTCGTAGGAAAGGAGGTGAGGTGAGGTTATTGCTGCAAAGCCCTGATTGGCTGCATCGAAAAACACGCTAACTTACGTGCATTTCTGCTCTACCTTTCCACTATCGGGGAATGAACAGTAAGTGATATGGGTCGCCGAGGGAGTGGGTTTCAGGAGGAGTAGGAAATTGGTAAGCTACGAACCCTGGCCGCAACAAGGCAGGGAGATTGATGAGGAGGGTGCCTATAAGAACCTTGAGCGGCTGTCACGTCTTTTCCGGTAGTGTTGCGTTGATCCAAGCACATCATACTGGCCGCCCACGGAAGGCCACCGACTGGAAGACAATACTAAACCCGCTCGTTGAGTGTGAGACGACCAGAGAGGCATGAACGGTCACTTCCCGTATTCTCCAGTATTCTCCATGGTTTTTCCAATAGCGTGGCGAATATCCAAGCGAACGCCGTCAGGAGTGGTGAAGCCGGGCAGGCTGGTCTCCAGCACACTCGACTGAAAATCCTCATCTCCAGTGGGATATTACCTTTCGCGCATGGAAAATGGTAAGACGGTTTTCTATACTCATCTCCAAGCACGAAAGGTAATATCCGGCGTGTGGGGCGTGTGGTTGACCGAACCGAACCGGGGCGATGGGATTCGAACGCCACCTTTGGAGACTTCCAGTCGACCTTGGAAGTGACTGTACATCACCCAGAAAGCACTTCCCAAGGGGATCCTACGTTCTCCAAAGCTGTATGAGATTTTCCCAGCCACCCAGGGCAGTCCAACGTCGAAATGCGAGGCGGCGAGTTACAAGTTGGATTTACCAGCCAACATCTGGAAAACACAAGAGAGCGACCTGGATATCTTCTTTAAACACCTTCCAATCTCGTGGGCAGTGTGGTGCCAAAATCCATAGCATTTCCAGACTGCAAGCACGTAGGAAGCTCGGCCAGCGTATACTTGAAAGTCGGACTCTGGCCCTGGAGATTGTTTGGAAGATGACGAGCGGGCCATGTTCACCTACTTCAATTACCTCCCAGCTCGTGGACAGCACGTGGTGGTAGATCCGTGTCGATATGAGCGTCAAGGCAGACCATCACATAATCAGCACCGTCAAGACGTCACTAATATTGTCCCATATGACACCTGGCAGAGTTCTCGGCTTACCACAACCATTTCCAGACGTTTCTGCTTCCTCGCTTGCCCCTTGGGGAAAATCCCAACGACCTTTGGGTTTACATACCAACGAGACGACGGGTTGGAGAACGAATACAGCGCACTGTTGGAACCAACACCACCTGGATGATGATGCTAGGTGCTCCAGCGTCGATTTCCAGTATTTTCCACGTTGATGGTGGTGGCAGAAAGTTTTCCCAAGACCCGGCGATCGACAGTGTACATTGGAGCCGTTGAGCGACTCAAGCGTTCCGTCTCAGGGAGTTTCGATTTGGAGACAGAGGATTACGTCTACTACGATATCGGCATCGAAAACAACCTGGTCGGAAGCCTCGGCATCACCGTCAGCCTTTCCATCCCCAGGGAGATCGCGCGTCGCTGCTGTTCCAGACTCTTTTCCGGACCCCGAAGAGCGAGATGCGGCGACTGGCGAGCGTGAAGTGTTGCCTCACACACCGGATGATCAACAACTCCACGAAGGCAGCGCGAATCGAGAAGATAGAGGAGTTCTACAAATTGGTCTTTAACCTTGGCTCCAACCGCATGACGTTGGCGAACTGCGGACTGGCCGTAGTGGGCAGACACTTCCACGACCCCTGCGACGATGCGGTGTTTGCAATGCAATGCTTGCTGCTGCCGGCAGTGAAGCAAGCGAAGCCTATGCTGGTCAGTCCGTACTCCGAGTGGATGTGGCTTCTATCATCGCCACGACAGCTACTGGAGACGGTAGTCCAGCTGCGTATGCAGACAGCAAAGCCCGGCCCTCGTGAGACTCCATCGTCCAGATCCACAACAACAGCGCAGCAGCAATATGAAGACTTGTGCGGACCACTTATCGACGAACAAGAGCGGCTAGCACGGTGTGCTGCGGTCCTCGCGACTGTAGACGGCGATGTGCTTTTAGCAGCTCTAAAGCGCACAGAGAGCCGCCGCGGCTCCGTAGCCGAGTTTACCAACATGGAAGACAAGAAACGTTTCGACAGCCGCGCATATGCTGCTGCGCTTCGCAAGAGAGTAGACTGCAGATTGGCGGAGTCTGCGGTGGAGGTTCTGGTTTCTCTGCTGCCAGAGACTCGTGCACAGATGCAAGAAAAGAAAAGGCAAGCCCGTGAGCAGATAGAGTGGTGCTGAGTGTGCACGGTCAAGCAACGTATGTAAATCGCGGAGCATATTTAGTGTTGGGTTGATTTGGTAGTCCAACCTCCTCCGTCTCGATCACAGTGTGCTCGCCTTTCGTGCACCTCTTCGACATCGGATTGGTAGCCATCTCACTTACTGAATCGGGCCCGCCCATGAGACGAATGACTTTCCTTCCCTCCCTCTTCCACCTTCGGACTCAACATGAACGATTGGCTAGCAGGATCACTGGTCACAATCCAGGGCTGCTTCAGCCGCTTTTTGTCACTTGTATCATCGCCATCGCTGTCCTTTGTCGTCTTTTCCGGGACCGGGCTGCCAATGGCTATACTGATGATTGCAGTCGGATCGCTGAAGTCCATGAACCAGGCTCGATGCCACAGCCAATACACCAAGATGATGATGTTGATCAGAAACACGGCGAACAAGACTACTTGAAACGCTTGCTCGTAGTCCGCAGTACCGCCGGAAGCGTAATGTTGCTGGTGCACCAAAGCATTGAAGTATTGTATCTGCGGTGGGTCGAGAATGTTGCCGTAGCCCGAATAGTTCTAGTATTCCACGAATGGCGCGTCAAGGGCGCTCTGGAGTAGTGTACATCCGGACATGACTGCAAGTGCCTCCGCAGGCGACGGGAGGTTTATGTTTGGGAGCAGCTCGCCGGTTTTCCAGTCCTTTAGTGGGTCGGAGAAGATGAGTTCGGACCACAGCCGCGCGGTAGAGGAATTGCCTCCGATGACACCAGAGGCCATGTTGATGCTAGCGACCCACATGCTCGCGATTTTCGGCCAGTCGCTATTGTACGAGTCGTTCCCCGATGTGGCGTCCGGCGTTGAGTCAACATATCGCATGCCGTCCTTGCGATCGCTGCAGATAGCTTCGAGGGTCGCGGAGTTGCTGGATGCGTTGTATTGTGTAGAGCAGTCTGGTGTCTGGCCAACTCGCAACTCACATAGAGCATAGTTAGTAGTGACTGTGACACCACCTTTGCCGAGCACGTAAATGCTCTTCCGACCGAAAGGGAGGTTGGTCGTGTCGTTGGCGAGAGTGTTGTATTCGGACGGGAGCATAGGGAAAATTGGTGGCCAGTTATACTCACCGTAATCTGGGCCCCATTCGAAAATTGCGTCGAAGGGCGTGCCGTCCAGGTATGGATCTGCTGGTTGATGCGGCTGCAAGGTCGAATTGTTGTACAAAACACCATTATTGGGATTTCTATACAGGAAAGGGGCCAGCGATGCTTCGTCAATGCCCATGGCGCAGGTTATATTGATGAACGGCGACGGCACAGAAGCGCGAATGCTGTAGATGCCCAAACCGTTGAGCTCATTTGGCTGCATGATGCCGTTGGCAGGGTCTTGCGCTGCCTGCACGACTCCAGGATGCGGGAAGGCCATAGTGACATTGTTGATTATCCAACCCTCCGGCTGGTGCATGGTGATGTTCTTCTTCTCGATCCATGGACCGATGACCGTCGTATTGTCGTTGAACATTGCATATCCTTTCGGACGGGAGGCCAGGTAGGCGGATCCATTGCCAGCCGTGGCAAAATCAGCCCACGTGCTTAGCCAGTGCTGATAGTTGTGGTATGCGTGGGAAGCGTGATCGATTTGGAGACACGTAAGTTGCGAATCCACTTCGTCGTCCAGTCCCGAAGCAGCAACGATTGGCGTCTTGCACTTCTGCTGAACGTAGCCAGTATTGGCGAAGGACGTAGCGACTAGACCTTGCACGGTGCGTGCCTCCCACTGGGAAAACTTCAGCTGAGGCTGTACGAGTGCAGTGCTTGCAGACGTGTAGAGCAACGCGGCGATTGTTGCAATGATCGTAAGGACGCCCAGCCAGGTGGAAGCAGCGTAGCGCACGCTCTGTGGCTGAGTGAGCACCATGCCCGGCTGTGATGGCAATAAGCGCATATGCATATCGGCGATCGTGACACCCGTTTTTCCTGCTTTGTCAAAGGCTCGCCGGGCTAGGCACTGCCCAATAAAAGCTACCAAGATTGTGACGAAAGACAGCTCGATCATCTTGGCACAGAAAGAGGTGAGGAAGGCGGCCTTCGATATCGTGAGGGAGCCATCGGTACCTATCGATTTCCCGTAGCGTGGTGCGCGGATGGCGATGATGAAGAATATGCCGCTGAGAATCGTCGAGAATAGGGACAGCAGAATATACCCAGCCGCGATATCGTAGTCCATGTCCTTCTTGAACTGTTTCGAGCCATCGTTGGCGTGGCTTGCTTCAACGTCCGCGAACTGCCCGCCGGCGTAGGCCGTCATGGAGTTTTGAAAGTCGTATGTCCGCAAGTGGTGCATAGTCCATGGCGGATCTCTATCCTCTTCCAGTGACGAACGCAAAGTATCACCGTGAAGGCCACCACTTGAAGACGGCGGCGTGGGTACCGAGCGGCGAGCAATCGAAGTCGGTGGCTTGGGAACCGGACGGCGAGCAATCGAGGGTGTCGGCGTGGGGACCTGACGGCGAGCAATCGAGGGTGTCGGCGTGGGGAACTGACGGCGAGCAATCGAGGCTGACGGCCTCGGTACCGGACGACGAGCAATCGAGGACGACGGCGTGGGTGCCAGGCCTGGCTGATGTACTGGTCTTGAGTCCCAATACGGGTCCGAAAATTCCATGATGCGAGGGCCGTCTAACAAGGAGTCAATCTCGGCTTCGTGCTCAGAAGTTTCATCCGCACTCTGCTGTCGTGGGTTGGCATCGACCACTTGTTGCGGACATACAATGTAGCCATCGTTGACAACACTTCGTTGATTAATCTGCTCCATATCCAGCTCAGTTCGACGATGGTAAAACGAAGCAATGGTCCTCGAACGAACGTCAAAGGACTGGAACTGGCAAGGCTCGACACCATAGACCACCTCGACCGCCTACGCGGCCATCCTTCTGTATGACAAGGCTGTGTAGAACTCAGCGAGCGCAAGCATGTAGGTGCCCGGCGGTATGGGGTTTGTGCAACCTTTGATTTGTCGAATGCCCCTTTCCGGGCGTTGGGAACGACACCTCCATCGTGCATCGAGCTCGCGCTGGGCATTGTATGTGCTGATGGTCCAACAGCAATCGCTCCTCAGTGGCGTCTCACCGGAGTCCGGTCGCATGCAACTGCTCGGAAACGGCATCAGATTGTTTGCTGTCCGAATTTTGCGCGTCACGAAGCGGAGCCTGTCTCCGTTGCGCACCGAACGCATGGCTCGACCTCGCTTTGCCACCTGGACTTCAGTATGTAAACCCGGTGAGCAGTGTCTTTCAGAGCAGACAAAACGGTGATACCGTGCACATGGCGGCCTCTCACACAGCGAAGCACTCGCAGTCATACCTGGTCCTCGGCTGCTCGTCGTCACCCGAGATGGAAAAGCAGCACCTCGAATCCGGTGCCCTTCGCCTTGATCGCCTACCCGCCGCTTGCCGAACCCTGGGACAGCGTGCCGTGAGAGCTGGAAAGCTGGCCTAGTTGAAAGCAGATTCACATGCTCGCCTTCACTAACAACTGTATCCAGAAAGCTCACCGACGTGTAGTCCCGGTCACTTCTTCGTCTTCGCAGCAAGAGCTTCGGTAAAGGATGCACTCATCTTCCCCATAGGCCTCTCCTCTGCCTTCTTTGACTGCTGCGCCCCACGACTCATGGTCTTCTCCAGTTACCAGGAGTCGACGCCGTATGTGTCCAGGTTCCAATAGCCATCAATGCTCCCAGTCGTAAACCAGGGCACACAGCCTCATCCGCACCGGTGACCTGCATCTTGCTACAGCGTTCTCCTGCGAAGCCATACAGAAAGTCCGACGATTTGGATTGTTTGCCAGATTCTGTGTTACGGAAGATGCGGGCGAATTCGTGTGGAACACTCATACCGTCACCTCTTCGTCTTGATACCCGGTGCTGGCTCCGAAATTACACTCGTTCTCTTCTACATCATCACTTCTTCCCCACCGCCGGCGCCTTAGCAAAGAAACTGCTCATCTTCTTCATCCCCGTCGTATCAGCATTCTTCAGTTGCTGCACACCCCGACTCATGTTCTTCCGCCTAAACTCCTCTTCCTCCTTCTTCCGCTTCTTCATCTCAGCCTTCTCCAGTGGCTCGTCGTCGTCTTCGAGGCCGCGCTTGCGGCTGATGTTCTCGCTCATGGTGCGGAGGGCTTGGGCTTCTGCTTTGCGTTTTGTGAGGTGCTCGAGGTGGGTGGAGAGGGGGGTGAAGTCGGCGCTGGATGTGAGGACGGGGGAGAGAATTTTGCGAGATGAAGTGGGGATGTAGGAGTTGAGGAGGTAGTTGAGCGCTGTGCGGAGGCGGAGCAGATGCTGTATCTCCTTGTCTGTGGTCGAAACTTCGTCCGAGGGGGTAGCGGCGACTGATGTTGCGGCTGTTGAGACGCTCGTAGCCGTGATGCTGCTGGTTTGTGTGTCTTGCGACTCCTGTGCGGATGAGGTCTCGGTTTGCGAAGCGCCTGATTCCATGTCCTCGAGCTCGTCGTTGATGGCTATGCTCATAATACTCGCCTCTCTTTTAACACTCATCATTGGCACCACCAAAGGCTGCTTCACGAATCGTTCCTCCATGCTCGGCGGCAGACCTCTCGCGACCATTCTCTCCGCCTTCTCCCTCAGAACTCCGCACAGCTTATCCTGGGAAAGCTTATACAGCCTCTCCTCCCCTGCCTCCATCTCATCACACACCACCATCATCCTGGTTTCCAATAACTTCTCCAACCTCCCCCCAGACTGCCGATCCAATCGAACAAGCTCCTTAAAATGCGCCGACTTCTCCCCAAGCAGATCCACGTAACCCCCCGCCTCGAAAAACATGTTCTTCCCCTCCTGCACAAGCACCGGAAGCAACAGAAACAGCGGATCTATTGGAGTTGCGACCATCATCTCCGCTGTCTGAAGCACATATCCGTCTTCATTGCCCGCCACTCCACCCTCCCCACCCTCCCCAGCTTGTTCTCCATCGCCACCGGCCTGTTCTGGCGCCAACAACCAACTCCTACACCCCCTCCTCGGCGCCGCGATCCGCGTGAACTCGTAGAACCCCTTGTCCGGGCATACAAAATATCGATTTGGACTACCTGTCGCCGGGTTCGGCAATGTGACTATCCGGGCTTCGGCAGACGTGTCTTTGGGCAGGATGAAGAGTTTAGGCGGGTTGGACACGCTTGGTTCGAGTTGTTGGAGCTGGGGTGTTGTTGATGGTTCCTTGTTCTGCTGTGTAGTACCCTTCTTCGCTCGTGTCTTCGCCATTGCGTTGGGGAATAGTGGGAGTTGTGGTGGTGTTTATTGCATGCTTGTCTATGTCGTACTAATCAGTATCACACACAGCTGTAACGTCGCATATAATCATGTAGTGTTGTTTGAAGTCTGAAGTCGTTAAAGTGGTTTGACGCGTCGACGCGCCTCGGCCCCACCTCGGTCGGCCCCGTTTCACATATGAGCAACATCCATGTCTGTACAACCAGGATCAATGCTCCAATGTTATGATACCGTCAACATGTCCCCATATCGCTAACACCGCCTCATGATTCATACCACGGAATGTTATGAGAAAACATGCCCACCATCCGGGAATCCCCCCGCGCCAAAGTCTCCCCCTCCAAGAACTCCACCCAATGGCCGCCCAAATCGCCTTTCCAAGCTCTGCTCTCCTCGCCCAGCGGTCGCAGGAAATGGCAGGACCACAAGAGTGCGAGAGAGCGGAGCGTATCGCCTAGTCCGGTGAAGATGAGGCCGCTAGAGGAGTTGCAGATCGCGACGCATGATTTCGCCGAGTTTGGGGAGGAGGAGGACGAGGAGACGTTGGAGTTGAAGCTGCAGGCTATACAGACTAAGTTGAAATTGAAGAGGTTACGGGAGCAGAAGGTGGGAACTGGGGGAGGGGAGGATGGGAGGAGGTCTGGTTCTGAGACTGCGAAGTTGGGGTTTGAGTCGGTACGGCCGGCATCATCTCCGAGGAAGACAGCGACACAGCCACGGCCACGATCACAGGTAGATGATATAGAGGTGCCGCTGTCACCTACCAAGGAGCGACACACTCAGCCTGCGGAACGAGTTGGACCAGCACGTGAACGGTTAGGTCTAACGGCCGAGCGCAGAGCTCAAGACATCTCTCTCAAACGCGCGAGGGATGGCGCGCAGATCAAGAGGACAGAGTCCCTGAAACGGGCTCAAGAGGCTACTGCGCCGAAATTGAGCTTCAGTGAGAGGCTGAACCAGACTAGAGCCGAGGCGCAGGAGAAGCAGGACAAGGAGGACAGAATCGAGAAGTCGCGCAGCAAAGGCTTTGGATCTACGACACCTACGTTCCAGACGCCTGGCGCAATAGCGACAGCACTCGGTGGAAGAGCGACACCAAGGACAACTACAAGTGAAACCAAACGACCCCGGACCACACGCGAACCAGAGTCCCTGGCTAAGCTCGAGAACGACATCGCCTTAGCGACAACAAGCCAATCCATCAAACCCTCAAAACGCGCCAAACCCACCATCCCACGCGCCAACGGCGTCTTCTCGCCCGACGACAAAACCCCCGACTCCCACGAACCACCCTCAAGCTCCAACTCAGAAGCCACCCCCGGCTTCGACCCCTTCACCCAAATCCACCTCTCCGAACGCCACATGTCCCACACCAGTGTCGCGCGCGCAATGGAGGACCGCGAAGTCTACCCTCTCCCCCGCCTCCTAAAAGAGGTCAAAGCACCCGACTACGACCCTCCCGACTGCGAAGCAGATTTCGTCGTCCTCGCCATCTTAGCCTCAAAGTCTTCACCCTTCGACCAGAAATCCGCTCACAAGACCTCCGAGTCGAACAAACCACAAGAAGACGCCGACGGCCCACGCAACAAATTCATGGTCCTGCACCTCTGCGACGGCGCGAAGTGGGAGGTCGATTGCTTCCTCTTCGGCTCCGCGTTTGAGCGGTTTTGGAAACTTACTCCTGGCACTTTACTCGCTATCTTAAATCCGGGGATTATGCCGCCGAAGGGGAATAAGCATTCCGGCGGGTTCAGTCTCAAGATCGGGAGCTCGGAGGACTCGGTGCTTGAGATCGGGATCGCGAGGGATCTGGGGTATTGCGAGAGCGTGAAGAAGGATGGTGGGTTGTGTGGGGAGTGGGTTGATAAGCGGAAGACGGGGATTTGTGAGTTTCATTTGAATCTTGAGATTGAGCGGAGTAGGCGGGGGAGGATGGAGGTGAATACGATGGGTCGTGCTGGTAAAGGTAAAGGTGGGGAGGAGCATCGTCCTAATAGGCGTAATGGCCGTGCGGCTGGGGGGTGGGATAAGGAGATAGGGAAGGAGAAGGGAAAAAATAGCAATGTGCAGAATTCGAGGGAGTTTGGGAGGTTGTATAGTATGGCGCCGAGTGCTGCGGGTGGGTTTGGCAGGGGAGTGGCGAAGATGCTTGATGCAGAGGACATGGACGCCATGCACGGGATGTCCAAGGAAGAAGCCAGTCGGAAACGCATCGCGGAGGCGCAGAAGGAGCGCGATCTCGCCGAAAAGCTCGGTCAGATGGGGAAGGGTGTTGGTGCCGAATACTTGCGGCATACCACGAAGACTACTACCACGACTACGACGAGTAGTGGTAAGGCGAGCGGTGCAAGTGTGCATGTTGACGGCCAGCAAACGCCTTACTTCGAAAAGCCATCCGCCGCCGCATTAGGGCTGTTGGCGAATAAAGCCGCCGACCAACGCTTGTCCCCGCCCAAGGATCGGAGGAAGCACTTCGGGCTCGGCGCGGTGAGTACGGCTGGCACGGAGGCCATGGGCTGGGGTGGGGCGCGGAAATATGGATTGCTGCAGCCCAAGGAGAATAAGCGTTTGGGAAGTCCGGAGAGGGGGCAGACGACGCTTGCGTTGCCGAGAGCCGATGACGGTGGTGTCGAGGCAGCTGTTGATGCAAGGGTGGAGGTAAGGAGACCGGGTATTGTGCGCGTCCGCTCCACGGGTGGGGATGGGCGGTTGAGCCCGAAGAAGCGGGCGAGGTTTGCGCTGGAGAAGGGGATTAGGGAGCCCGGGCGAGAGAGCTTGGGCACCGTGGTGGGAAAGGGTGTTGATGATAATGAGGACGACGATGATGACTTGGATATTGTGTAGGACAGCGTGTATAGGTAGTCATCACACGATCAACCTAGGAATAGCCTGATTTAGAGATGAGAGTTGGATTGCAGATGTATCAACACCACGCAGACATCAAGACTATCTACCCGCAGCTCAACACCTTTGACCTCCGACCTCCGGCTACGGATATGGTCATCTGATCTCGTTGAGGTGACATCTCAATGCCTGTGCTCAATCGACTGCCCCTTCAAAGCAAGAATCTCAATCTGCCAACTCACACCCACACCTTCTCATCAAAGTCATACATCTTCCACGCTCGATCGTCCGTGCAGAACACCCACGCTTTCATTGAGGTCTTCGTCCATTGGGACCGAGGGAGCGGCCCCGTCCCGCTGACGACGCGATCCCAGCGTTGCTGAGCTGCGGAGAATGTCCAGTAGGCCTGGGGCATGGTGATCACTCCTGGCAGCAGTGTTGTTGGTTCATGTGGGGCTGCTGGGGGTTGCGTTTGCTGTGCTTGGGCTGGCGGGGGCGGAGGCGTGGAACGCGAGGGTTGCTGGCTAGAGAGGGACGATGGCGGCACGGAGGATCCCCGCTGGTGACTCGAGGACGAGGACGGTGGGAGCGTGGTGTTCTGGGTACGTCCTCTCTTGGTGATATCCTCTTCGCTCGTGGGCGACTGTCCGGGTGGTGGCGTGGGCCGCTGGAGAGCGAAGGTAGGCGGCTGGACGACGAAGTCAGATAGAGACAAGCGCTGAGAACCTCGGACCTGTGCGTTTGCAAGGGGTGGTGGCGCTTGGGTCGGTGGCATCGTGGCCGAGCTGGGGAGAGTGGTACGGCCTACGTCCCGCGGATTCGGCGAGATCTGCTCGTCTTCGAGGTACAGACGTGGGCGCTCACCGTTGATCCCGGCGATGGCGACGCACTCGCCTTTTGCTACACCTACAGGCCGTTGGTTGCTTTCCTTGTAAATGAAACGTTGCACCTTGCAACCCATCAGCATCAGATGCTCTTTGATTTGCGTGCTTGCGTTTTCCGGCGCCCGCACTTGCGTGTCTCGGGAGAAGAAGCCGAAGGCCGGTGTGGACCTGCCGAAGTGGGCTGGGAACTGGTTGACCAGGTCGGTGATGCGATTCAAGTAGACACGAAAGTGATCGCGGCTTTCTCTCAGGAATTTGAGAGCATTCTCTTCACTCTGGTCTGCCCAAAACTCGACATCATCCGGCAGTGGTGATACGTGGGCCATGATTATAGCGCCAGTGCCAAGGATGACAATGCAGGTACGTTGTTTAAGATCTTGTGTACCGATTGCTGCCTGTGGAGAGTCGGGGAGTAGGATCTCGATGCCATCCTTGGCGACTTCCAGGAGCTTGCCTTCGGTAAGATACTTGTCGAACTGTGACTGATTCGACAGGTCTGGAAAGGGGTTGAAGTAAGGGTTTTCCATTGATGTGTTGTTGCAAAAGTATAGTGTTGCAAAAGTATGATGTTGTAAAAGGAAGGTATCGATGACCGAGTATGGTAACAGACCTCGGTGTGAGGATAAGTATATAAAGGAAATGCTAGAAGGGCAAACACAACATATGAACATGTTTGTACAATCTATGTCATGACATGATAAGGCCAGGACTCACGAGGTCATATCATTGGTAGTCATAAGTGCGCGTGAAGTCCTTTCGATGCATATGAGCAGCACGCGATAGGAATCGGGAAGTCCTTGTGGCGAGAGGTCCAGCACGAGGCTTGTCGCAGTTTTCCGAAGCAAAAATTACAAAGCTGCTTGTCGACACCCAGCTTGTGCATCCCTCATGCCGGCGAGGTTCACGCCACGCTTGATAACATAGTATGACTGTAGAAGTGGACATTTGAATCAACAAGACATACCTGACTCCTTGAGAATGACAACTGGAAAGCTCACCTACGTGGCCAGCCTACCAAGATAGCCGAGGGAGTCCAGTATCCGCCATTCCTCCCTCTTTTTTCCGCGATGAAGGCAAGTTCATGTTCTCTGTCTGCTGTAGGCTCCCGGCACTGCGAGATGGGCACTAGCTCAGATCTCAGAGCAGTACGAGCTGCCACGAAATGATCGCATAGTCTTGATGCGCTTTCGTGACCTGACCCGTCAGAATACTGATCTTGTGCTCCAGTAGTGACGGCAATGCCCGAACCTGGTAGTGCCGGCAGTGTCGGAAGTCCCTGTCGCCGGTTTTCGTCCCACTGTCCGTTAGCGTGCGAGCCAGGGATCTTTCAGCAGTTCTCGCGCGGTCGCACGATCTTCTGGCCGCCACTGCAGCATTCGTCGGACAAATCTGAGGTATTGAGGTTTCCCCTCACCACTGAAGGCGGTCAAGCTGGCCTCCAGACTGGCGCCTCTTGCGGGCTCACAGTTGTGCTGCAGGATCTCACCTATAACATGGGATTAGCAGTGTCTACACACGTAAGCATGCAGTTGTTACCACCTTCTGAGGAGAAGTAGCGGGGTGCGATATCTCCACGATTGACCATGTCCTCAGGTGGTGGTCCGAGCAGGAAGCTCATCTCTTCCAGGTGTCGCTGAACGCTGTAGTCGCCCTCAGCGGTTTCGGCATCGAACAATGATGTATTTTCGATCATGTCCCATAGCTTGTAGTGACTGCGCATTAGTACTGTCCCTCTATCTGGAGATCGTGGAATTTGTCTTGGCTTACCATGACCCCAAGATTCCAAACGTCAGCACTATACGTCCATCCGAGCCCGAGAATCACTTCTGGAGCTTGGTATCGGTTGGGCTGTATCGGGTGAAAGTGCAGAGGCAGCTCGTCCCCGCGAACGGCAAGACCAAAATCAGAAAGCTTGGGCTTGCCAGGTATCCCTCGTAGACACCCGAAGTTGCGACTGCAGTAGATTGCCCTGTCATCTTCCACCTTGTAGGGCGTCGGTTCATCGATCTCAGCTTGGACGACTTCTTCTATGGCGTGCCGGCTCTCAACTCCAAGCAGAATGTTGTCCGGCTTTAGGTCTGGAAATTGTCAGTCAAAACCAACAGTCTGCCTTGGGGCTGCCGCACCTGTGTGGATGATGTTGCATTCGCTATGCAAGTAGTCGAGGCCGTGTAGCACAGGTTCCAGCAAAGCTTTCAGCAAGGACTCTGAGATTCTACGCTCGCGATGCCGCCTCTGAAATGTCTTCAAAGACTCGCGCATAGTCTCGTAGACGAGGCCTGTATGTAGTCCATGAGGCCCAGTTACCTCGAACGAGTCGATCACCGTTCTCAGATACTGCCGACCTTCGCACAGAGGATTCGCCTGGAGCACAAGTCGCGACACTTCTAACTCGGTTTCAGCGGTGGACTTGCCGCTGGCACTTCGGGTTAGCATCTTGATCGTGACCCATTGCTGCGTCTGCCACCATTTCCTATAACGCAGAAGTAAGTAACGATACTGATCAAGTCAAGATCGCAGCGTACCTTTGAACATCCCATGCCAGCCACACCGTCGAGCTGGTGCCGAAACCTAATTTGGAGACGATGTGGTATTTGTCGTTGATGACCTCACCCAGTCGGACTGGATAGAAGCGTTGTGCGCAGTATTGAGGGGTGATCTGTTCTTCGATGTTGTCCGGATCCACAAATATGGGGGATGGTCTCGGCGCTGTTGGTGGAAACCCCGGTCTTGGTGTTCCGACGAGACCCAGCCTATTCACGAACTTGGAGAAGAGGTTCATGGTGCCATGCCGGATTCCAGTTACGGTCGTCTAGTGCATGGAGGCAGGCTTGAGTAAAGGAAACAGCGCCGCTGAGAAGTATAATGGTAAGTCACTACCTCGAGTTTCGCGTGAAGGCCTAGCCAATCGGTATTCACTTTCTCGGCGGTCTGGACGGTCCTTCCCGAAGCTAGCGCCTTGGTATCATCCCGGTTGCACCACCCTCGCCAGGTCCTTCGACTAAACACTATTGCTTGACAGATGCTAGTACCAGACCAGAGAGGACGAAACCTTCGCAAGTGCCATGGCTGTAAATGCATTGTCAGGTATGGACCACAAAGCCACCGGGTTTCCAAACCGTGCCCGCTGAAAAGCTGCCAATGACAAGCCATGTATTGTGGCTGTAGGTGAATGCATAGCATGGTTGTGCATCTTGCTGATAGCGTATGCTGGTAACTATGATTTCCTTAGGTGTCATGATTGTTCGGAAATCAGCTGACCGCGCCTTGAACTCCCTCACAAGCCATGTGTACTCACTCACCAGAGTGCCATTCACCTGCATTGGTCACGCGGCTATACCATGGGCTCACGCCTAGACTCGATGTGAGTAGCTCATGCCGTCGTATACATAAATTCGGTGGGTTAGCAGCGGAATACCATCAACAATAATTACATAAACCACAGCGCCGGCCATTGCCATCGTTGCACACAAGATGCGGCGGTTCGCGACTTCAGCACGAGCATTCCTGAAGATCGTCTGGGACGGCATGAAAAAGGGTCCGTTCTGGGGAGAACAAACTGAGGACAGCGATCGAGGCCAACGACAAGCTTGCAGGAATCCAGAAGGCGAAGGTGAAGTAAGATAAACCGACCAGTGTTCCCTTGAGTCTGGAGTGTGGACTAATATGACTCGCAGAGGCAAGCCTCACACGTCCAGTGATCCCAAGGAGCACATAGCCGCGTCACTGTATAAGGACGATAAGCGAGTCACCTCCGTCCATGTCTACGCGGACGGCACCGCAGAGTACTCGAAAGAGAAATACAACAAATGAGTCGTTGCATGTACGACTAACGCTTTCTATTCCTCTCGTGATGATTGCTGACCATCATCAAGCGAGATTAGCGACCAAGGGCATGGCGAGTGCACGACACTTTCGCGGCTCTCGGAGCGCGCCTGTGCGACACAACACACTATCCATTCCGTCGTTGATATGGTGCACAACCACCTGCTGGAGTGTAACCAAGCAAGTCCGCCGGAGGCCATGGTGCTAGTAGTCTGACTACGGCTAGTGCATACATGGCGAAAGAAGGTAAGATGATGGTAAGCAAGGCTGTATTTCTGTGCTCCTTATCTATACCTCGGTTCTTGCTTTCTATCCATGGGAGCACGAGAGCGTGCAAGATACGTCAAATCCGTGCGTTCGTTATTCGTCAAGTTGTTTGCATGCTCCATGGCCATGTTGCACTACCAAGTCAAACTTCGAGGTGGCTGAACAGGGCGCAGAACTCGAGGAGTAAAGCACTCTAGATGTCAATCTTCTAGCACAGCTGGTTCTTTGGTACGATTGGCCCTTGGACGCAGGGGACCTGTAGTGTTGTCGTCTTAAAAGCAGCATCACACCACGTTATTACTCCACCATTCTTGCCAGTCGACAACCCTCTTCTCCCGTCTCGCATCCTCCGCCGCAAACACCGCAGCATGACTCCGTACGCATTCCTCGATCGTTACGCCCAGAAATTCAGTCTGTGCCTTGCTCACCTCCATCTCTCCACTCTTGACCGCCGCAACAGCCTTCACAAATTGCTGCGTCAGACCATCGTCCCCGCCGCCATGGTGCGAGTTCTTCGGCACCTCTGGCGTAAAATCCTTCGTCGTGCCGTTTTCGAAGTCATGGACTGTAATATGGCTACTATCGTAGTGTATGTCTCCTTTCGTCCCATATATCCATCCTCTCCGCTCGCATTGTGCGAGAGTCTGGGCGATCATGTGGAAGTTCGCTGTCTTTGCTGTGTGACCGTGCTGAGGATCGTCATCCCACTCGAATGTCACGAACTGGTCATCACAAACGTCGTTGTCACTTTCCCAGACACATCTCCCGAACCACGAGCGGCTTTCTATGTCCTGGACAGGAGTGGACTCGTCGTAGTCTTCTGCTAAAGAGCTGAAGAGCGCTTCCTTAGCTTTATCTGCACCTTCTTGGTGGAGAATCGTCTCAACTTCTGGGTTGACGATCTCAACTGGCCACTTTGCATTTCCTTCCGCCAGATGCTTGTCGTAGTATATTCGTGGCGCCGAGTACATGCACTTATGCTTGATCGGACAAGAAAGACAGTTGGTAGCGGTCCCGGCCTCCTTCGGTTTCCTCGACCTCCGAAATTGCTTCAATGAACCTCTGGAGGAGACATTACTCGGTAAATGAGGCGGTTCATCACTGCCTGGCATCTGCGAACATAGCATCCACATCAGCCAGTCGATATCGTGGCAGCTCTTGGTCAAGAGACTAGGCGCCGTGTGCGACTCCTTTCTCCAGCTACCGCGGACGTAGGAGTGGCTGAAGTGCCACCAGCCAACAGGCTCGGTGTGCTCGATGGAAAGCACATCGCCGATGACATTCTGCTCTCGCACAAGGTGGCGGAGTAGAAGGTTGTGAGGACTGTAACGGAGGACATGCCCAATTGCGAAGACCTTTTGTTGGTATTGCTCGAGTGCTCTCTGGGTTTGTAGACAGTCTTGTAGTGTGGTACTGAGTGGTTTCTCGCACATCAAATGGATCTCGAGAGGCGCAAGAGCCGTCACCACTTTGGTATGAAGCTCATCCCGGACGCAGATGAAAGCACCATCGACCCCAGGAGAAACTGTCTTGCCAGCAGCTTCATCTGCTCGGCGTTGTACTTCCCAGTCGACGAAGTCTTCGAAGCTGGAGAATGCTTGGTCGGGAGAAGCCTTTCCTTTGCCCCAGATGTACTTGGATCCTAGCAGCTTCCTCTTAAAGTCGATCAGCTCGATTACTGCCGCAATGGTACCAAGTCCAGAGTCTACAGTCGCGCGGGCGTAAGCATTGCCTCGAGAGCCAGCTCCAATAATGACGAAGCGAGGCTTCGCCGCACGGTCGTTGCCATTGGTGTAGCCGTGGTTGTCCTCGATGAGTGGCGACATGTTCGAAATTTGTTTCGATAGCTATTGCCTGGATTTGCTTGAAGGTATGTATGACGTGTATCGTGTGATTGACCAGTAAGTGAGTGAATTGTAACGTGCTATCTACTTGTTCTAATTACAGCAGCTGAAAAGGAGGTTGATGTGCCAAGGAACTAGTGCCTGAGGCTCCAATTCTTGACAGTATGCTCCACGCTCATGCCAGTTTCATCCATCTATCGCATCCCGATTAGGAAGGTAGAGCTCTCGCAGTTATGGGCTTCCGTAGCACTCGGCGTTGTTAATGTTGCCTCGGCATATCGGCACTCTGCTTCCTCGATGTACCCGACCTGACGTTACGATATGTTCTCGTGGATGTAAGCTGTGTGTTCATTTTCCTGCCGTCAAACATCTCTAGTTCTTCCATATCTCCTACTCTACCTCAAGTCTTCGTCATCATGGCCAGCAAAAGAGTCGAGCAGATAGCTGCACACCTTAACTACCCTCGTGGTATGCTGGCTGGTCAAACCGCTATAATCACAGGCTCAGGCCAGGGCATTGGAGCAGAGGCAGCTCGTTTGTTTGCCAATGAGGGCGCGAAGGTCGTTGTGTCGGACATTGATGGCGGTAAGAGCTACACAACTACCAACGATTGCACATAACTGATGCGACCCGTGTGTACAGCCAAAGCGCAGTCCGTCGCCGACCAGATCAACCAGTCCGGGGGCCAAGCTATTGCCGTCCCTGGCGACATGCTAGACGACAAGTACCTCGATACCCTCGTCAAGAAGGCTGCAGAGTTTGGCAACGGCAAGCTTCACATCATCGTCAACAACGCTGGATACACATGGGATGGTGTGATTCACAAAACTACAGACAAGCAGTGGGACACCATCCTCGCACTCCACAACACCCAGCCCTTCAAGCTCGTCCGCGTTGCAGCACCGTACTTCCGTGTCAAGGACGGCGAGCCAAGGAATGTGGTCAACATCTCTTCTACGTCTGGCCTTCACGGCAATGCTGGACAAGCCAACTACGCGCTTGCGAAGGCAGGTGTGACAGGTCTCACGAAGACGATCGCGAAGGAGTGGGGTCCGCAATTCGGTGTGCGCGCCAATACCGTGGCATTCGGCCATATCGCAACACGTCTGACAGCAGCCAAAGAGGAGGGCGGCTACGTGACCTTGCCCGATGGCGAGAAGGTGGCTCTCGGGATACCACAGAAACAGAAGGGTGCGAAAGAAGCGGGCGCCGAGGCGTTCAAGGACATCCCGCTGGGTCGACCAGGAACCGCAACAGAGGCTGCCGGCGCGATCTTGAGTATTGTCAGCCCGTTGATGAGCTATGTGTCCGGCCAGACCCTTAGTGTTACTGGCGGACGCAACATGTAAACAAGGTTGGCAGCGTTAGCGGCTGCGATGTGTACATCATATGCGTGACCCCTCTCATCGTTCTCCTGCCTTTCCTTCCGCGAATCCGGTCTGCCGCGCCGGATGACAGGCACGATACTTCAGCAACCTCAAAAAGCCTCGTCTTGAGGTCGAGGCGACGAGTGAACTCGATTCAACAACGCACAAGGAAACGGTCTTGCTGACACTTTTGATTCCAGACTTCTGACTTCAGCGTTTGCCTAAAGCAATAGAGCTAGAACCACTGCCTCAATACTCATAAAACCCCTTCCCACTCTTCCTCCCAAGCCACCCGGCATCAACCATCTGCCTCAACCGCACCGCGGGGCGATACTTACTATCCCCCAACCCCTTATGCAACACCTCCATAATACTCAAACAAGTATCCAAACCAATGAAATCCGCCAACGTCAAAGGCCCCATGGGCACATTCGTCCCATTCTTCATAATCTCATCAATACTCTTCTCATCTCCCACCCCGGTCTCTAGACAAATAATCGCCTCATTGATATACGGCATCAAAATCCTATTCGCCAGAAATCCCGGTGTGTCGGCAGAGGTGGAGGGAATCTTTTCCATGCTTTCGCAGAAGGCGATAGCGGTCGCGAGGGTGGAGGCGGATGTTTGGAGTCCGGAGATGATTTCCACGCCTTTTTGGATGGGGACGGGGTTCATGAAGTGCGTGCTCACGACGCGGGAGCTGGCGGAGAGGTCTTTAGGGTCTTTGGAGGTGGCGGCGGCGATAAGGGTTATGGAGATGGAGCTGGTGTTTGTTGCTAGGATGGCGTGGGAGGGACATATTTGGGCCAGGGAGGAGAATATCGACTTCTTCAGATCCACGATTTCCGGTACAGCTTCAATGACCATGTCTACATCGCCTAGGTCGTCCATTGAGGTGGTTGTTTTTAGGCGTGAGCGGGTTGCGTCTGCATCCGACTGAGATATTCTCTCCTTCTGGATATCCTTTGATAGCAATTTATCGGCGAATGCCAGACCCTTGTCCAAGCTCGCTTGAGAGTTATCGACGATGGTGACGGGGACTTTGGCCATGCGGGAGGCTGTGAGGGCGATTCCGAGACCCATTTGGCCGGCGCCGATTACGCCTAGTTTCTTGACTGACGCCGCTTGGGCGAGGGTGGGGGTAGAGGAGGCGAAGTGGCGGCATGGGGCGCAGATGTAGCGGCGTGAGAGGGCGGTGAGGGGGCGGGTGGTGTACATGGCGGCGGTAGGGGAAGTGGTGGGGTGCAATGGGAGGGAGAAGGTGTTGTTGATCTCGACTTTGAAGATGAAGAGAGCTCGGATCCGAAGGGCCTCGGCTATCAATTAAGCTTATCTTCCATCTTATCTTAGCGTGTCGCGTCGCGTCTCCAACTTCTAGATTGAACTTCGGTCCATACTACTACAAGATGCGATAACCAATATATACCGCAAATATGGAGGTGTACGACAAATCTCAGACGGTCGACCCGGAAGTCCGCGCCTACATCAGCTCTCTGGTCTCCGCCGTCGGTGGTCAATCAACCCTCGACGAACGCTACGAAATCGGCGACTCTGCCCCCGCAGTACTCAAGGACATCCTCCGCTGGCTGCGGCTCTACGACGACAAACTCGACCGCTACGACGTCAAGCGATGTCTCGCCGACTCGAACCTGGTCAAAGGCGATCTGCTCGAGATTCTGGCTCTATGGCCGGAAGATCAGCAGGAAAATGCCTGGAAGGCCAAGCTGGCGCTGGAGTGTCTGACGCTGATCGCTGCGCTTACGTATCCGATGGAGGTTAAAGAGGAGACGACGAAGGTGAATCATGTGAGGCATATGCCTGTTTTGCAGCTGGCGCAGGTGGGATATAAGCGGGCGATATTGCATTTTGAGGGCGCGAGCATCTTGCGGACTATGGTTAGGGCTGGGTTGCCGGCTATGGCGTTGGAGAGGAGGGACAGGAATAGGAGACAAGAAGGTGTCATCAGGTTGATGTTACATTGCTTCAAGAACTTGGCCATGATCACGCAGCCGCAGCATCTGCCCAGCCAGGGTGATGAGAATGAGGTTAGCCGGTCTGCTACGATTAATGCTTTTCATGAGCAGGATGTGTTCAGCTTGCTGTTGACGGTGGGAAGTGGTGTTGGAGACGAGTTTCGGGACCACGACGTCGTTATTCTGGAAACCTTGTTTCATCTGCTAAAAGGCCTTGACGCGAGGAAGCTCTTCATGGAGGACAATCAGATCAAGCACGCAGAGGTGGATGAATTACAAACTTTGATGCGCAAGGAGAAGGCGATGGTGAACAGCTACAAGAAGCGTGCACCGACACGACACAACCGCTTCGGAACTATGGTCTGGGTCAAAACCGGCGACAATAGAGTCTCCACGGTCACTGGTCAGAACACCATCACCAACGCATCGAACACCCTGCAGCAAATGGACGCCAGCAAGAAGTACAACCGACCAAAATTCAAGGGCAAACAGGGCGAGGAGCTGAACGAGAGTGAGACTTTTGGCGGTCGAATCGTCCTCACAGAATCTGCACGCTCGCATCTCCGCAGCTTCGTGGAAGACTTTCTGGACTCATCATTCAATCCGCTCTTCTCCAGTTTACGGAAGGGCATCGAGAGCGAGTCGGACCGCTTCAAATCATCAAACCATCGACAGTTCTGGTACCTGATATCTTGGTTCCTCGAAGCGGAAGCCGCGCGGCGAGAATACAAGAAGGCCCAAGAACCGTCGAACGGCACTGTTGAGGACAACACTTTCGCGCACATCGCCGCAGTTCTGGATCAGGAGACATTTGTCCTACTCAATCGCCACATGCAACGGGCGTACGACGAGAAGGTCTGGCAGGAGCTTCGAGCGATTTTGACTTGTCTTACGCAGATCTTACTCACGGTACAGAACATGAGCGAGAGCAAGGACGAAGAGGACCAGGAGATTGCAGAGAATATTCTCAACCGCATATTCTACGAAGAAACAACTCACGACCGGATCGTACAAGTTTGTCGAACATATTCAAATCAAGGTCTAGGCTACCTAGACGCCGTGACAGAGTGTGTGCACGTCTTCGTACGCATGCTGGAGAACTACAGCAAGCAGAACGCAGATCTACAAATCCGATCGAAGCGGCGCGCACGACGGAAGAAGAAAGCGGAAACGCAGCCAGATTCTGCTAACGAGGACGGCGGACCCGGGGATGACGAAGAAGCAGAAGGCCATGCAGCCGACGACGAACGAGAAGCTCATATGACCGTCTCAGAACGCAAATTCGACTTCGCACGTTTCAGCGCCAAATTCCTCTCACAGGGCTGCGTTAATACTTTCATCTCATTGACGCAGTTCTACGCCGATCTCACGTCTGCGCAGCTTAAGCGATGTCATCGCTTCTTCTACCGGCTAGCGTTCAAGCAGGAACTTGCTGTTTTGCTCTTCCGAGTCGACATCTTACTTTTGTTCCAGCAGATGATCAAAGGGCCCGGCGGTCTCGATCACGGAATTGAAGGGTGGAAAGAATGGGAAACGCTCGTTCAGCAGGTATTCCGACGTTGCTTCAAGTGGATTGAACGGCAGGAGAAGTCTGGTGAAGATGGTGGTAAGGGGTGGAAAGAGGCTGCGGTGGTGGAGATGTTGTTCTCCAAGATCCCGAATACGCTGTTCTATCTTCAGAACGGGTATGAGCGGGTGATTGAGCGGAGGGCGCCGAGGCCACCTGCGGAGTTAGAGGTGAAGCCTAGTGTCAAGGAGATGGAGAAGAGGATTGGGGTGGCGGTTAGTGTGATGCTTGAGCTTGGGAAAGGGGATGCTGTTGAGTGGGTGAAGAGGGAGCTTGGTAGGGCTGGTGAGGAACGGCAGGCGTGGCAGGATGAGAAGGAGGCGAGGATGGAAGTTGATCGACCAGCAGAGGATGGCACGGATGCAGTCGTGGCGGATACTTCGTCAGCGCCCACGATCTTCCTCACCCCAGACAACGACGAGAGGAAGGAAGCTTTGTTCAAGGACAAGTACCTTCGCCTACTCCTCACCACCATGGGCATGGAGCGACTAGGCGCTTCGGACGACGTTGACGCCTCCTGGATCGTCCCTTCAGATATCACAGCCGCAACTCTCAAAGAATCTCTCGCCCACATCCGCAGCGCCGAACACGAGCCCCCAACCTTCGACGACGGCAAGAACGCCCAAGACCTCATCCGCCCCAAATCTACCGCCTACGCCACCCGCGCCGGCGGCGGCGCCGCTTTCTCCGATGACGACAGCAACGCCTCGCAATCCGACGCCGACGTTGACGCCGCACTGTATGGACCGAACCTCCGCCATCCGGTCCCTGAAGGTGCGGAGCGGCCCAAGAAGCGGAGACGGCTTACGAAGCGGAATCAAGGCGAATCCTTGACCGAGGAGCAGGCGGAAGCGAAGGCGGAGGCTCGGAGGAAGTGGGAGAAGGAGAACACGAAGAAGGAGAAGAGTAAGTTGTTTATTACGAGTAGTGATGAGGACACCGATGAGGAGAGGGATAGAGAGTTTTTTCGGCTGGAGGAGGAGAGGAGGGGGAGGGTTAGGAGGGTTATTGCTGAGGTTGTTGGGAAGGTTGAAGGGGGTGAGGGCGGAAAGAAAGGAAAGGGTAAGGGGGAGAAGGCTGCGAAGAAGAAGCAGAAGAAGAGAAAGGATATCGCGAGTGACGAGAGCGATAACGAGGACACTGGGCTCGACGATAGCGATGTCAACTCAGATGCCTCTGCCGCTTCGGACACTGCTGGCAGACCACCGAAACGCATGCGCACGAACCCGTTCTCAGACGACGAGAGCAGTGCCGCAGCGTCACACCGGGACACGGAGGATAAGGAGATGGAGAACGAGGAGACACCCGCAGCATCCCCGCCAACATTGGGCAAGGCAGCTGAAACTCTGCCGCTGGTCGAAGTCTCGGGCAACGTAGCCTCTGGCAAGCCACAACCAATATCGGTAGATGAAGAGGAGGATGATGACGATGCTCCGGTCGTGAAGCCGGGCACGCAGAGGCGGAACGTGAGGGCTGCGTTTATTATTGAAGATGATGAGGATGAGTAGGATAGTGAGTTGTTGGAAATGCATTGGATGAGCATATCGCTGAAGTGTTGGATGTGCATTGATTGACACAGTCACTTCGTAAGCTCATTTCAAAGTACGGCTCCGCTTCTTGTCCCGTGCGCATTCTCGCTTTTGCGGCGCAAGAGAGACCAGTTTCCTTGTCGCAGGATCAAGGCCAGATGCCTGTCTAAAACCACAACGCTCAGTTGACTCCTTCCGCTTGGTCCTCGCCGCCGTGCGCGGTGACTTGATATACCCCCTTGTCATCGATCTTCTTCACCAAGGGGAACTTCACCTTGAACCCACTCTGGGAGCCCTTGGAACAGAATGGCCTGAAAGTGCTCGTGATGCTAGGCACCATGCCCCAATGCAGTTTATTATCGAGCATCCATGGGTGATCCTCACGCACTGACTCGAACCCACTATCAACGAGCTCGCCCATGTCCTTGTTCGTGAGCTGATAGATGCTTGGGGTGAATGGCAGATTGCGGGCGTCGATGAGGCCGTCCTTGATCATGAGTGTTCCCCGTTCCGACTCGTCCTTCCGGACTTTGAACTGCCGAATGCTGAGCATAGGCTGCATAGCCGGCTGCGTGAACATCATACCCTCCCAGGAGCCTCGGTCGCCGGCACTGGTGCTGGTGATCTTGTTGGCGATACTCTGCTTCAGCTCGAAGCAGTGTTCCTTAGCCGATGCTTCTTCTGGCCAGAAAGTGTCGCTGGGCTTGATGAGGTTACTGTTGACGAAGGCCAGACCGCAGAAGGTGCCTGCCTTGCGATCGATGACCGTCTCCGAGACGAGGATGCCTTCGTCCTCAGCGAAGCCGAGCGCGAAGGCCTCTTCGAAGGAGTCCACGTGGTGCAGGAACAGTTTCTTCTGCAGCATGTGACTGCCCTTGATGACTTGGCTAAACTTCGTGCTTACTTGTTGGGCGAGCAGCAGTGTTGTGAAGTCGACTCCGAGCAACGCTTGTTCGAGGAGCTCAGTGATGTCGAAGAACTTGGTCGTCGCACTGTCCGAGATGCGAGCTCGAGGCGTCGAACAAGCCATCTTGGCTGCCTGATCCTCCATGTCAGTCATAGATCGGAGTCACGGTTGCCTGGGAGGATGGAGATGGCATACCTTGACTGGACGACAGGGTATGTAGTCAGACTGCGATATGGTCAAGCGAAATGTTGAGACTGTTGCGAAGACTGAAGGCTGCCGCATGAGAGATTGAATATCACGGGATCAAGTTTCAAGTCTGGTAAGTGGATAAGTGGGTCCGATCACATGCACAGCACCTAGTCTTCCATATATGGCAGGAGCAAACTCCTTCGGCGCCTTTTCCTATTATGCGTGTCCGGGCGTGTTAGATGCCGCTTTTGTCCCAAACAGATCCACATGTCGACTATTCGGACCACGGAGCGTACCATGGTGACGTTTGAGTGCCGCATCCAGTAGCACGGCTACGACAACCTGTTAAGCTGCAGAGCAAGTCCCTGAGGTCTCCGTTGCAGAAGTTTGTTGAACCAAAAGCTGCAAGCTAATAATTTTGACGCCCTTATCCACCCCACCGCGAGCTGGGAGCAGATTCCTTCTAGACTTTCGGTACAGACACCTCTACTCAGAATTTGCGCGGCTCCCTGCTGCTTCAGCACGAAACTCTTACCATTTGCAAAGACGCCATTTGTGAAACGCTTTTCGCTGAGCGATATCACTTCCTCACGGGCTGAGTTTCTGAGACCCGGCCATAAATCCTTCCACAATATTCTGTCTATTACGGCACACCATTTGGTTTTCAATGAAACACAAATCTCACGAGCTTCCGACAATGGCCCACATGAAAGATGATAAGAAGTAGCGAATTGTCCTCCGCGCAAGACTCAAAGACATTCCTGGAGATCCCGGATCGCGCCCATTCACACTTGCTGAGCTATATGTACGAGAAAAGCTAGGCCGTGAACTCAGGACGACACTGGATGGCCATGGTGTTGACGCTATTCACTGGCCACCAGAGTTCGACTCCGAAGCCGATGTTCGTCGTTGGTTCCTGATAGACATCGGTGTGGATGATCGGATGAGCGCTGAAGATGTCAAAAAGTTAACACACCAAATGTACTTTGTGCACTTTGACGAAAACGCCCGAGAGAGGTAATTCAATGCCGGTCGTGTCGTAACACGTCAGGCTAACTGTTCCTGCACATTTATCAGATGACCTGTATCTGAAAAGCTCATTCAGTATACTGCCAATGTGTTCCATTGGGGGGGGGTGACGAGATAAACTATATAACGAAGAAACAAGACGAGCTCCACGAAGAGACGAAGGCGCCATGAACCACGAGGGCGGCAGTGACTCCGAGCCTTACAGAAGAGAAAGAAACGCGGCTGAATGACTGAATCAGTGGGAAGAGTGGCTCTACGCTCATCTTCGATGAGTGATTCACGGGGAGGGCTGATATGGGTTCATCGAGCGACGTTCGGCTTAGCACCATATCCTGCAACGCGGCTTCAATTGAGTCTATGATTGTAATGTATTCGCGGGTTGAAGTCGCGTGAGCTCCACGAGAAGTGTCACGTGCGTCCGTGCATTAGAACGCTATGCTGGTATGTCACTGTCTCAACGCTCAGTGAACCCTCATGGCTGATGCTCGTGATCTTCTCCCAAAGACCGTGGAGGCTCTTTAGCTTAGCACGAAGGCCGGCAAGTGCTAGCACCTAGATCGACGGCCGAGATGCTGTCCAGTAGTCAGGGCGCTTGCTGCTGGGTCAGGTTGCTTCCTCCTCGATTGTTTCCTCTTCATGACCTTCCCCTTCAAGACCTTCCTGTTCAAGATCTTCCTCTTCGAAGCGTACCGAGTAAAGACCCGTGCTGTTCATCAACTTCATCTTCTCGAGTGTAGGGCACAACGGCCATCGATTCGTCCCATGCCATTCCTCTTTACCTTTGAATAGTACGACGTCGTTGTCAAAGAAGTTCATCCGCCACTCTTCATATCCTGCTCCTACATCCCTCTCACTTGCGGTAGCCCGATTCGCCTCGTCGATATGGATCAGTATCTTACCGATGGTCGGGATTGTGTCTTTTGAGTGGAATCCACTCCAGTCTGACCAAACGGCGATCCCAGCATCCCTGCCAGGAAAACCATGGAGTAGTGGTGGCTGCATGAGCAGCATATCAGTCTAGCGTATCCGGTCCGCAGGTGCCCCGTTTGGAGCAGTTCCGATGTCCGCGAGCCGGAGCCGGAGCCCTTCGAGCCCGTACTTTCTCCAGTTCGTTGGCTGGTGCTGCTCCAAGTCGAGTTCGAGCATGCGGGTGTTGATGAAGGCGGCATTAGTGCAGGCGGGTACGTTGCCCACTCCTAGACCGACGAGCATGCCGTTCTCTTCGGCAAATCCTAACGAGAGGGCTTCCTCGAACGATTCGACGGGCCAAAGAAATAGCTTCTTCTGTAGATCCTGGTTACGTTCGATGACGTTCTTGAACTTCTTGTTGGTACGGGTAGCGAAGAGGAGGGTCTTGAAGTCGAGCCCAACTAGGATCTGCTCCAGTAGTTCGGTGATGCTGAGAACTTTGGTGACTGGGCTGTCGCTTGCGAGGTCTGAGGTCTCATTTGTAGCCATCTTTGCTGTCTAGGAAGGTCGTATCAGCGATGGCTCGTGGTAGCGTGGATAGAGAAGTCTCACCTTAAGCACAAAAGATGCCGCCTCACCACTTGCCGCTCTGTTCAGCGACATTCCGAGACGTTGCCGCTCCGATGACGAGGTTGGTGTCAAGTTTGTGTTCACGAACGGGCTTGAGCTTGCTCGTGATGTTGTGAAGGAAAAGTGGGTCCGATCACATCCACTATCTAAACGACGATGTATTCGGCACCTCATCTGCTTGCCGCCTGCCGGTCAGCCAGATGCATTCCCTTGCTTCTTGCAGACGTTACCTCCAATATTAATGAAAGGACCACGCCTCCCTTACCAAACCAATCTTACTTCTCGTCCACGTCACCCTCCTCACTCCCCTCAGGGTTCACCCTCCTAAATCTTACCGTTCTGATCTCTCCCATTCCTCTCCTCCTCTCCCTTCTCCCCCTGGACCTCGTCCTTGTCCTCACCACCCTTCTCTACGCCACCCATGTTTCCACTACCGAAGTGGTAATAACCATCATCATTGATCTTCGTCACAGTAAATTCGTCGAAAAGCCTGTCACCATCGAACAACATGAGGTTTTGGCAGCCGACATTGAGGTCGGTTAGACCCCACTCTGGTCACCCTCCACCATCCTTGACCTCATTCATATCGCTTACAGTGGTGTCGACGAGCTCTCCCCAACTGAATATGTAGCTGCCGTTGAGCTTATGGAAGCGACGACCTTTCGGCCTGTAAGAGGGTCGATTTGGAGGATGCGGTTTACGCGGCGAGGTCAAAGGTAAATGTTCGAACAGAGTGGTGGTTGAGTCAGGCACACATCCGCCCACGATCCTCGCTCCTCATAATACTAGTTATAGCATCTTCGGCAACAGGTCTTGTAAGTCGAGCAAACCCTTGGTAGAGACTCCAGGTTCCTTTACAGGTGAGACCATAGATCTCGACAACGAGGGCGTTGACGAGCACTGGGTGGAAAGCTTCAAGCTTTTCTGTTGAAGGTTTTTCGACACCGAAAATACCATCCTCGTCGGCGCAGCCCACCTCCAACATCTCTTCGAAAGAATCTGCAGGCCTGAAGAAGAGCTTCTTCTGCAACTTTATGCTGCCTTTGGTGGCTGCTCGAAAGGGCTTGTTCACACGCTGTGCTAGGAGGACGGTGCGGAAGTCTGTTCTCAGCAGGATGTGCTCGAGTAATTCGGTGATGTCAAGAACTTTGGCGGATGCAGTGGTCGCAGTCGCACTCGAAGTCGACGTCACCGCCTATGATATACATCAGCAGCAGCACGATAGAAACATGCCTTTCAAAGACAAGAAGCTTACCTGCAGCGATGGCGACTTTGCGTCCACAGCTACTGCTTGAGGCAGCGACATTGTGAGTTATTGCAGTGTCGGTGATCAAGGTAAAGTTGAGAAGGTTGGTAGACAAGTAGGCAGTAAAGAGGCGCATGTGAAAGTGGGTCCTGTCACGTGCTTACCTTCGCTTCAAACGACGAATCGCTAGCTTGTGTGACACGAAGACAGTTAGCCCCATGCAAGATGTCACCAGCACGTGCCGGCGAGAGCAGATGAACGCCTTCGAGCAATTGTGTCGCATTGGCTGCTCTTGCATGATGAGGACTGGAGACAGCTGCCATGGGCGTAGAAGCTGTGTTGTTGTACTGAATGTGATATGGCGAACGATGAAGCTGGACGTCTCAGAGAAAGCAGAGATTGAAGCTTTCAACCAGCGTCGGTGGCGTCAGAGTACCAACAACCCAGCTTTCTTCATCGCTTAATTAGAATTGAAGATGTTGTTGACCATCTCCCCACCACGTGTAGCCAGTATAGACAGCAGCGTGCCGGACAGCCCGTGAGTGCCCTCGTTACAGCCCTGGAGCCACACCCCAGCATCCCGCTGCACTGCCTCCTCCTGAAACTTGACGCTGTAGTCACGGTTGACCTCCCACCCCTGCGAGCTGTCGCTGCCTTGCGCCCGTAGATCCTTAATTTCATGGAGCATCTCGTCGTGAGCATCTCTTCGATACCCGGAGGCGATAACGACCAGATCGACGTCCAGGACTTCTGAGCTGGATTTGCCATTGGCACGGTATTGGCCAGTTTCATTGCGGATGTGGAGCCGCACTCCTGGCTGGCCATCATGTTCGTTGTCGGCCATTCCTGTCACGGACCGATGGCTCAGAATCTGGTGTGGCCACTCGGCTTCGCTTCCGTATTGTATCCGGTACGAATATAGAAGGCTGTAGATCTCCTCGAGAAGCTCTAGTCGCACGACGCCGTAGTTCGTACTCTTGTCTAACGCGATACCATCTGCTCGAATTCCGGGATCCTGCGAGTAGACGTCGTCAACGCGGTCGGGATCGAAGATCTCGTTCACACTGGCGACAGTTAGTAAAGACCAAGCTGAAGGAATGGGAGCGCAACTCACAATGGAGAGTCATCGCTCGGCCGCAGCGCCGCACCACGAATCAGCAGATGGGACTGGCAACCGGGAAAGCGATGCGGTATGTTGTTGAAGACTTCCGCCGCACTTTGACCGGCGCCAATCACGGCAACGGATCGAGGCTGCGTTCTTGCTGGGAAGATCTCGTGGATACTGGTAGCGTACTGTGAGGAATGGATCACTCGAGGGTGACTTGCGTCCAAGCATTTCGGGAGGTTGGGTTTGCCACCAACAGCAATAACGACATGCTTTGCTTTCACAACACTCCGTCGACCAGTCCTTTTGTCAAGCGAAGAGACACTGAAGGATTCGACGCTACCTGTTTTGGAGTTCCTGCGATCGGCCTGGACGCTCTCTACGTCCTGACCGTAGTCGACCGCGTCTTCGAAGTGCTCGGCACACCAGCGCTGTATTCACGAAGGGCAAAACAGTCAGTGATGTCGCAGGCATGGAACGGGGTCTCAGACTTACCATATAGTCCTCATACTCAATACGTTGCGGCAGAAAAGTCCCTAGATTCGTGAACTGGACCAGCCTATTTTTGTTATGAAGATAATTCAGGAAAGTGAATTGACTTCGGGGATTCCGCAGCGTCGCTAAATCTTTGACGAAGGTGATTTGCATCTTCGCACCGTTCAGGAGCATACCGGCATGCCAGGCGAATCGTTCTTGTCGTTCCACGAAGCGAACTTTCGGCTGCCTTCGAGTCACAAGCGGGTCTTTGGCCTCGAGGGCATCGTGCATTGCAATCGCTATGGCCAGGGAAGCAGGCCCGAAGCCCACGCAAACCAAGTCGGCCACCTCATCGTCGCCAGAGCGCTGCAATAGCGAGCTTTGTGGTGCACCATTCGAGTGCCCGTTTTGGACCAGCCTGTGGTCGGGAGAGCTCTCCGTATAATCAGGTGAGACCGCGTGTGGCGACATAATGAGCGTCGATGGAGTGATGTGCAGCTAGCTGTGGCCTCAAAGTAAAAGGTGCAAGAGATGAAACAACGGAGGGCGACACGACTCTTTACCCGAAGTCGGACAGAGCTCGTGGGCCTTTGAAGTGGCTCCAAGGACTGCTGGACACCTCACGAAGTGAAGTGACAGGTGATACGAGCAACGTTGCGCAATAGATGCCGTCAGTCCATCGTCCGTGTCATCGATGCTGAGGGCTGCTTGGCCATCTAATCAGTTCAGGCTTACAACTCCGAGCGAGCATGTGAGGGTCGAGTAGCCGAAGATGTCCCTGTGGAGAGAGAGGCCTGATAGGTAGAGCGAAGGTTTTCTCATGCTGGAGGTGCATATACTCAACCTCAATGCCGTCATCTCACCGGGCTGTCGTGCAATTAGAGTTAGTTTAAGTTATCTGATCCGTCTCGTGCGTCTGAAACTTCGCGCCGACCTCGCAGGATGTGTAGGTCGCGACACTAGAAGGCTGAGACATCTGACGTACGGATACACCTAACGTACGTGCTTTAAGGGAGTCCCTAAGTGAATATAATAGCGAATATCTCGCTATATATAGCTCGTAACCGAGTAAATTAAAGCGGTTATAATAGCGGTATATATAGAACATCTATAAATATAAGTATTAGTTAAATAGGCGCCTAGGAAGCTATATAGCTCGCCTTAAGCGAGTAGTACTAGTATTTTTAATACTAGCTAATTTAGTTAGACTAACAAATAATACGACTACTAAGCTAGGTAATTATTATTAAGAGGGTCTATTACCTTCTTAGCTAACTACTAGAGCTTAATAGCGAGTTATTTAGTTACCGTAGAGGTAGTATTTTAATAGTATCGTCGCTTTAATTCTACTAGCTTTTCGACCTTCCGTCTCTAAGCCTTATCTTTACGGTCTAGTTACTTCTATAGCTTTAAATTAGCGTTAATAAGTAATTATACTCTCTTCTCGTTACGTACGAGCTACTTAGCTACCTATTTAGCTTTCTTAACGGCTCTCTTCTTATTATCTATAGTCCTTAACGTCTTAATAGTATTTAGACTAACTAATAAGGCTATAGAGCCGTTATCTAACCTTAGTAATTATTTAACTAATATCTTAGTATATATCTTCTTCTTTTAAGCTTTAAATAGAGCTTATTTATAGCTATTAAGCTTATACTAGAGGACGCTATTCTTACTCTTTACTATATAGAGCTTATCGACGATCTTATTAAGCTTATAAGCGATATCTTATTATATAGTATATCGCTACTTAACGTCCTTTATAAAGTAAACCTTCTTTTAGTAAATAATTACTACTAGACTATCTAACGAGGTAGTAGTTAGCCTTAATAACTATACTAATAGTACTATATTATTTAAAATAATTAAGGGATTAAGGAGGGATACTATACCTATCTTCTTAAACGATAAGAGGACGTTCGACGTCGTAAATACTTTATACTATACTACTTAAAAGATATAGAAGAAGTTACGCTTCTTAACGTAACTATAACTATTAGAGTTATAGATATATTAATTAAGTAACTAGTTATAACGCGTTATAAGCGGAGTAAATAGACTAACGTCTAGTAGTTATAGATAGTAAGTTAAATAAGGTAGATAGACTACTATAAGGATCTTATAGTTATTATACTATTTAAGGAGGGCTATAGTTATATAACTACCGTACTAAACGAGCCTTTTTCTTAGTCTTATAGTTAAAGACCTTCTTAATTTAGTCTAGTATAAGGTTATTATTCGTTTAGCTATTAGGTAAAATAGTAAAGAACGCGTTATTACGCTCTATATTTAAGTCCTATACCTAAGCGTCTTAAAGTAAATATTTAGTAAAGATAACGGTTAGAGGTAGAATTAAGCCGTCTACGTAGATAGTAGTAATAACTATAACCTATTTTCTATTACTATTAGTATAAGCTTTAGTAACTTAGCCTATCTTAATAGCTATCTTATTAAAGATTCGGACGGTATAAATACTAGTATCTATAAGGAAGCCCTTCTTATTTATATTATACGTATTAGCCGTAGTAATACTATACTACTTAATCTTTAATTATAGTAACTTAAAGTAGTACTTATATAATAATCTAGAGTTAGCCTTTAGTCGTTATCTATCTATTATACGTAGATAACTAGATTTAAGCTCGTCCTTATACTATAGGTAAAAACGCCTTAACTAGTTACCTTTAAGCTATATTCTAGCGAGCTACTAGGCTATAGTATTTACTATAGCGACGGTTAGAGGTAGCGCCCTTATCGTAAGCTTATTAATATATAATATAAGGGTAGTCTCTCTTATTATAGTATAAGGAGTTACTAATTTTGGTACTATACGGCTCTAAGCTTACTTACGCTATTAAAGCGACGAGATAAGGCGGACCTACTTATACTATAAGCCTAGGCGACTAAGGTAATAGTCTTTAATATTAAGCCTTAGCTCTATTAACGCTAACTCTATTAAGTCTATATTAATAGAGCTATGAATTTAATATGATAGTGTCTTCGAAGTAAATGTTACGCGTCGACGCGTACGTCAGATGGGTCCGTACGTCAGATGTCTCAGCCTTCTAACAATGCTTGCTGCATTAGCTCGTTGGAGAAGCGAGCGGTGGTGATCTCCGTATGAGTCCCGACAGCACAAACTCTCAGCGGAGATGCTGCGCGCCGTCGCTAAGAATAATCGAATCAAGGGTGAAGTAGGTTTAATACTTTGTGAAACCATATAGATCAAGCTAACGCCTGAGCCTTCGCCATGCTTGCGTAAAGCCCGCCGGTCTGGACCAACTCAGAGTGCGAACCTTGTTCTACAATCTTGCCTCCGTCGAGTACGATGATCTTGTCGACGTGTTGTATACTGGCAAGGCGATGTGCAACGATCACAGTCGTTCTGCCCTTCGCAGCGGATGACAAGGCTTCCTGAACCTGCTTCTCGCTGATGGTGTCTAGACTCGAAGTGGGTTCGTCGAGCAAGAGTATTTTAGGCTCTCGGATTAGTGCTCGTGCTAGAGCAATGCGCTGATTCTGCCCTCCACTTAGTTGTGAATTTCCAGTGGAGCCAACATCCGTTGCATATCCATCAGGCAGACTCGTGATGAAACCGTGGATGCCGCAACGATCGGCTGCGGCTTCGATGTCCTGCTGCGTAATAGTTCGCTCAGACACGCCGAGCTTGATGTTGTGCTCGATCGAACCCGGAAACATGTGGGGGTCTTGCGATAGCAGTGACATTCGACTGCGTAAACGACGAACGTCATGTCCGCGTAAGTCCAGACCGTCGATCAACACGTGGCCTGAGGAAGGATCAAAAAGGCGCTCGATTAGTGTGATGATTGAGCTCTTCCCAGCTCCGGATGGCCCCACGATGGCTACAGTCTGTCCGTCTGTGATGTCGAAACTGACGTCGTCCAGGACCTTATAGCCGGGCTTGTACGAGAACGTTACGTTTGTGAAGTCAAGCTTTGGTGTGTGTCCTTTTGGTAAACTGTCAAGGCTTGGAGTCAAAGACTTCTCCGAGGGTTGGTGGCTGTGCTCTAGTGCTGGCTTCAAGATGGTTGGCCTGTGAGCCAACAGTTCGAAGATGCTAACAGCAGCAGTCTTTGCTCTTGCTAGCTCGGGTGACAACGAAAAGAGCTGGCCTGCCGATTGCGCGGAGAACAATAGGGCTGGCAGCACTGTGAAGAACTGCTGTTGGTTGTAGGTTCCATTTCTGACCTGCTTCGAGCCCCTAGGTAAAACAGACGTCAGGTTTGCTCTCAGTCGCAGAGGCTCATGTAGACTTACCACCAGTACGCCAGAGCGTACACAAAGTAGGTAACAGCCAAGGAGAGGGCGAGAAATAAGTTGCAAAGGACCGTCGGAAATAGTCCAGCTTTGTAGGGCTTCCGCAGGGCTTCTTGGTATCGCGTTAGATTGAATTGCTCCAGTCCCAACATGGCAACCGTCCTTCGACCGTGGCAGACCTCTACCGCCATACCAGTAGCTTCGCTGTACGCAGTGCGGTGTTGTCGTTCCGACTTTGCCAATAACCGTACCCTCATCAGTCCCGAGGCGAGCATAACTGGAACCGCCGCGAGAAGCACCACTGCGATCTTCCAGGCGATGACATGCGCAAGTATAATTCCTCCAAAGATGGATACGAAAACCTGAACGATGGTTCCCAAAGCCACTCCCGAGAGGCATGCAATATCCGATGAATCTTTGGCAAAGGTGGATGCAAGTCCGCTCGCCGATCTTTCTTTTTCCGTGAACCAGGCAAGGTCAAGCTGGAGCACGTTTTGTAGCAGCTCGGCTTGGACTCTTGCAATTAAGCGTGTCGACGCAATACCGAAGGCTGTGCCGCTTCCAACAAGTGACACCAGTGCTATGCAAGCCAGCGTGAAGAACATAAGGCAGTAGAAATTGGCTCGTTGTTGAAATCCGGGACTGTCTTCGCCAGTATTGACCAATTGTACCAGGTGTCCAAAAACCTAAAAGAACACATGTAAAAGTCAGCAGGCATCCAAAGAACTTCTGTGACCTGGCCAATGGATATGAGTGGGGTGTTTTCGAGAGCATGCTTTGTGTGGTCTGAGGGTGGTATGTAAGCCCATCAAGACGATGGACAAATCTGGGCTGAAGTCTGGAATGAGGTTGTGTCGAATGTCTAACGAAACCTCCTCCGTCGAAGATGTTCGATTCGTTGTCTTGACTTACAATTGCTTCACCGATAATCAGGGCACCAGAGATGATGGAGCACAGTACTCCAAGCCCAATGATACCGTGTGTCGAATGCGTGAGGCGGAGGAAACATCGGAAGACATTCACGAGAGACACCTTGCTGCATTTCTCCAGCTTCTGTATGGCCTGGGGGTCTTCGATGTCAGGCTGAAAAGCAGCATGCTTCTCGCTCCTTTCGGCCTTGGTGTCTGATATCTCTGGAGATTGCGGCTGGGCCTCGACACTTGTATTTTGCGTCGCAGCCAGTAAACCAGAGAAGACAGTACCCTCTTTCGAAAGTTCTGCGGGCGGGCCTTGCTCGACTGCGCGACCATCTTGCAGCACGATTATATGATCTGCGGTAAGCACAGTCGATAACCGATGTGCAATCATGATGACCGTTATACCGGACTCGACGGCCGCCCGGATTGCACTCATTACTTTGAGTTCGCTTCGGGCGTCAAGTGCTGATGTAGCTGTAGTTATGGTCAGCCTAGAAATGGCTAGAGGGGCTGGAAGACATGCGTTCATCGAGGATGAGAACACTTGGCTGTGAGACGAGGCTTCGAGCCAAGCACACTCTTTGTCGCTGGCCTCCAGATAGCTGCATGGTATTGTCCACGCGAGTATGGATACCATCGCTTAGGTCGGAGAGGAAGTCAATACCAGCAGCCGTGACAGCTTGCTCGCACAGCTGCGCTACGTCCGACTCTGGGACATTCTAAACCATACCAATTGGTAGCTGAGAATAAACCGACGACGTCCGTGTCGTCACCAGGAGATACCAGCATCACCACCACGACCCAACCAGCCCTTCCACTCGCCGTAGCTGGCACCACTTCCGCCCACTTCCGACTCGACCCCTCATACTATCGAGTCGTCCCGACTAGACACCGACATATGCCACCGACGCAAGACTCGATACGAGAAGCACAACGGTTCTGTATATTCACGATCGCCAACAAGGGGGTGGTAAAGAGAGCCGACGTCAAGGACCTCGTTAAGAGATTCGTGGCACTACATCCTTGCCCATCCGGACTACAATACGACCCCATCTGGCTCGACGCTGTCTGGACTAGAAAGCAAGTCCAGGAACGCTTCCTCCATCACCAAACAACTTGCTGCATCATGTCGTCCACCTCATTATTCCATCTCTTCATCCTGATCCGTCGTCTCGCTTCTCCGGAGAAGAATACTAGACGTGACTGGACATAGCATCTCACCGTCCATCCGGGCGGGTAGCACCTCATGCTCATGGATTTACCACTATTGACATCAACGTGATGTCGAGATGGTCCAGACCCATGTCTACACATCTACAAGACCCGAGCCGTTAACATTATATTCATGCAATCTCATATGAATTCATGGTCTCGACTTTTGTTCCGCTTCCAACGAAACCTGACACAAAACTTCACGAACATGACTTCCTAACGGTCGGCTACTGCAGCTCGTCCGGAACGGCCAGCTCTCGAGACAGACGTAGTGGATCTGAAGCATACCCCGGGATTCTCGAGCCTGATGAGGGAATATGGCAAACAGACATGTAGCGTGGAGGCTATAGATATTAACGTACCCTCCGAGGATACGGTCACAGACACCGTCAAAGCGGTGTCTGCGTTCCTTCATACGCCTCAGAACCACATCCGTGAGCAGCACGAAGGAACAGAGAAGACCGGAGCTATCCTGTTATCCGGAGCTGGCGGTGGTGTGGTCGGGCCGTCCTCCATCTACCTTAGCATCGCCGACAAGCTGGCATGTTTGAGGCGAGGGCTACCGGTCATGCGGCTTGACTACAGATACATGTACTCAGCGAGAAACGATTGTTGTGTCTCGGACGTGCTGGCCGCTATGAGATACCTCCAGAATGGGTGCGCAATCAGCAGATTCGTTCTCGTCGGCTGGAGCTTCGGAAGCGCTCCGGTCTTCACAGTTGGAGGTCAGGACGAACGAGTCGTTGGCTGTGCTACAATCGCTGGCCAAACCGCAGAGACGGACGGCATACGTCAAGTCGCGCGAAGGAATGTTCCAACGGTATTACTGCATGGCACAGGTGATCGCACGCTTTCGCCTGGCTGTTCAGAATGGCTGCAGGAGAAGTATCAGAGATCGACGCAGGGCGGGCAGTGCGAGCTCAAGCTGTTCGATGGTGACGATCACGCGCTCACGAAGAGTGCACTGAAAGCTGAAGAGCTGCTCTGCGAATTCATCGTGGCTCAAGCGGGCGAAGAGATCGACGAACTGGAGCACGAGAGCGAGAGCGTGGTGCAGAGGTCGTTGTTTGACGGGCTCGACGGGCAGCAAAGGAGAGAAAATATGAAGAGGGCTGGCGATCTTTATGGCGAGAGCATCGAATGATCTCGCGCTTCTCGTTCTTGACACGTGAAGGTTTCCCTCGAAGCCGTTCGTCTGGATCCAGGCAGTGCTACCAGCCGATAGCATAGTCATCAGACGGCTTCTTCAACAATCCTCATCAGTGATGGACGCCGCGTTGCAGGCACTCACTCGAATCAGGCTGTGCTGGTACAGACTGTCCTGGAGAAGGCTTATCCGCAGTACAAACAGTTTGTCCGCGTCGCATATCAGCGACGCGCAACAGAAAGAATCATATAGAATGGGATGAGCGGAGCAAGAACGGAGCGATCGGACAAAGTCACCGAATTGAATGCGAATGCGAGACTTGCGAGGCTCCAGGCGGACAGACTCGAACACCGTTCGTCGAGGTCGCAAAGTCTCTCTACGCAGCTGCACGCATTGCTCGCGTTTGTTTCGAGGTCGGTCACGCATCCCGATTGCGAACAGGTAAGTTGTCGACATCATGTAAATCGTTGCCTGCTTGAAAGGTCGCCACGAAGGCTCGGCCGAGCTTGCATTTTAAAGTCCGACACTTAAATATATTCAATCCGTTTGCCTTGCAAGATGTCTGCTTCACATCACTTCCATCCATACTCACAAACAACACAAAACAAGTCAAACACGCATATACAAGATGGCATCCAATACCAGTCTCCCACCGTATGAAGCAGATGCCGAAAAGTCCTACAACGACATGGAGAAAGCGGCGTAAGGATTTGTTGTCTAGACCGACTTGGATATTTTCTGACAGTTCCACAGTACTCGACCCGCCACATGCAACCACACGGCAGCTGAGACAGCCCACATCGATGCTCAGCTGCAACAGCCGTCTGCCAAAGCCGCCATGCGGAAGCTGAGTGCTGCGCTCGCAAACATTGCCGACAACGACCAGTGCACCAAGTGCGCTACGGAGTCCGCCACTATGTCTTTGACCAGTTTCCTCCGCGAGATTCATGATGCCAAGAAGAGTGGCCAGTGGTCGAAGCAGGAGCAGAAGGCCTTTAAGACGGAAGCTAAGGGCTTGTTCAAGGGCATGAAGGGCGATATGAAGGAGGCCTGGGGCCGCAAGCAAGTCGGAGTGGCGTAGGAGTGAGCCGTGGTTTGTGTGCTTGTAGAGTATAGCGGCGATTGGCGGCCGGCCAAGTAGATAGTCAAGCTCTTCTCGATCCTTGCATCGACGCCCTGATGTCGTTCTCAGTTGTGACCACGTCGGCCGGACGTTATCCATATAGCAAGCGTTTGAGATCGAGATCGCATCCATTGTAGCTTGCTGCTCGTTCCAGGGCCAGTCACGTTTTGTGGTAGCCTATTTCAGATCGGTAATGTTAAAGCGCTTCGACGCCGCTTCGAAACTCATCTTGACGTTCTCTGACGCATAGACTCGCATCTCCTTCTCGTACTCCGAGGTCAAGCCTTCGTGCCACCCACCCGCCTCGCCAAGAAGTCGACCGAGGAACGCAGCGTCGCGAAGTGCTGTGTTTGCTCCGACTCCTCCTGCCGGGGTCATGGTATGGACAGCATCGCCAGCTATTGTTACCCTAGGTTCGTTCTTCCACTCGGGTACGCCATTTGGGTGGGCTGTCCACATCTTGAGGAAGGCAGCCTCCTCGTCGTTCTGCTGTTCGAAGATCGGCTTGAATTTCTCATGCCATTGTGAGGTGAGTTTGCGGGAAAGGTCCGCTGCAACTTTCCCGATTCCGTAGAGCTGGTCTTCAGGAAGGGCAAATGCACCAGGACTGCCCACGAAAACCCAGCCGAGTTCCACATCTTCGTCTTCCAAGGAACCAGGACGGACGTTTGTGATCAGTCCGAGTGTACCTCCATCCGAGACGGAGTGATCAAAGGCAAAGAAAACGCCTTCGCCCAACTGCTTGTATGCCTTGGTGGTTGTCTGACCGTGAATCATGCGTGCCCCGGTATCGTATGCGCGAACTTTGCCATTGGTGAGCTGCTTCGTGATGGCGGACTGCGGACCATCTGCTGCGATCAAAAGCGAGCCTTCAGGTGATTCTGTGCCGTCCGAGAACTTCAATTTGACGCCAGAGCCGGATACAGAGTATCCAGTGCTACGCTTGTCCCAGCGGACGACGTCTTCTTCACCCTCGAACAAGCACTTGCGCAAGAAGCCTCTGGAAACGCCGAGTACATCTCCGCCTAGGCCCGAACCTTTACCACTTCCACCTTCGCTCGATTTCGAGGGAACAGGCTCGCCGGTAAGAGCGTCGAGATTGTGGATACCTCCACCCCCAGTCTGCGACGTCCCAGTCTGCAGTCGTTTATACTCGGAGTCTGTCAAGACTTCCTTAAGAGCGTTGATACCATCTGTCGAGATTCTCAACCGATAGCCTTGTGCACGTGCTGCTATGCTTTCGTCCCTCTCGAAGATGAGGAATGGGATATCGTGGGATCTTAGAGAGTGTGCAAGTAGCAAACCACTCAGGCCTGCCCCGGATATGAGAATCGGTTTCTGGTCTGCCATTTGTAGTTTTGCGGCTGGTTGTGGGCTCGTTCGTGAAGAGTAATGTCGAGCGGCAACTCCCAACAACGCCGTAGACTTCAGCCGCTGTTTTTGAGAGCTGTTTCTGATGTTCTGCCCAAGATGCGGTCTGATGGATGCTGCAGGTCGTTGAATGGCAAGAAGGTAACCCTCATATATTACTTTCTGCCAGCCCCAGCCAGACTTAGTGAGTGCCAGCGTCATCGTCGACTCCACGCCATGGGTTAAAGTCCGGAATACATAAGTGGACTTCCCTTCTGTCAACAAATAGGCCTCATGCCAAATCCCACTTCACCTGTGAGGGCTCGCGTTTGTTCTCTCGCGATGTTCTCATCGTCTAAGGTACCGGTACCCCCTTATACTCCGCGGCCTGAATGGGGCCGGTCTTGGGCTCAGACAAAGCTTGATGCGACTGTGCCAGAACGTGGTCCCATCTTGTCGTTCCTCTCAAACCCCGAGAGGTCTGCATTGGTGTTCACAAGACTCTAGGCTGATATCGGTAGAGAAGTCCTCTTCAGCTGGAAGTAGTCATGGTAATGCCTTCAGCAGACTCCAGAGAGCTGCACCACTCTTCCCCTTCATCGGCAACGGATGAGGTAAAGATATCCCGAATATACCCTAGCCATGTCTATGTTGTTATGGCCCTTGATCCACTGCCGGAATACGCTGGAAAGTAGAAGCTAGAGACAATGATGAGAGTTGATATGGTTGCACCAAGCGGAAACGGGAACAGTGGAAAAGTGCCACGTTGTTTCCACCATCACAGCGGAAACAGCATCCCGGACGCGGGAATTGACGGATAAAGTGGAAAAGATGCTCAGGAAATGCAGCGATGCCGGTCTAGTGACAGTTTTCTCGTAGTTATATAATCTCAACGGCCGCTCAGAGATGGGAGTCTTCAACAAATTCCCACAACGAAATCATGACCGCAACAGAGATGGAGCGAGAGGCTTCCACGCCCTCTCAATCAGCCGTCTTCAACGACTTCTCACGACACTCACCAATCGAGAATTTCATGACCATCGATGGCTTGCTCAAGAGTCATGCTGCGGAAAGCGAGCAGAAGCCGTTGATATGCTACCCACACAAGGGGGTTGCTGATTTCGAAGAGTATACCGCAGAGGTGATAGACAGATTTACCGATGCTGCCTGTCATTTCTATATCGCCAATGGCCTCGAGCCTGCTGTAAGTTTACAGAAAGTAATCCCGTTTTGAGAGATACTGAGAACGATACAGAATCCGTCGCTGGACAAAGCACCGGTCGTCGCTCTGCTCGCACCCTCAAACTTCGAGATCATCGTAACGATATTGGCTCTCAACCGCTTAGGGTATGCCGTCTTCTTCCTCTCCACTCGGCTTGGACCTCCGGCCTATGCTCGTTTGATGGAGATGGCAGATTGCAGCACAATCATCACCCCCGATTTCACTTAGCTCGACAGTAGAGGGAATATGCCAGCATCGACCAGGCTGCCGACGGATCCCCATAGTCCAGAGAGAGGACTACCGTAACTGTCAGATGAAGAAACCTTTCCATCGCAATGGCGTCGAAGCTTCAAAAGAAGGCAAGAAGATGGCCTTCATCCTGCACCCTTCGGGCTCGACTGGCTTCCCGAAAGCGATCTTCTTGACCAACCTGCAATGCCTAGCGAACTTCCGGAAGAGCTTCGGGATGCGTGGCTTTTGCGCTTCGCCACTTTTCCATTCTCAGGGCCTCATGGAACTTTTTCGAGCGTTCTTTACTCGTGCGACCATGTATCTGGGCAACTATGCCTTCCCGATCACGAGCCAGAACTTGATGGAGGCACTCAGCATGGCAAAGCCGGAGCTGATTGCCGCAGTACCGTATGTGCTGAAACTCCTTGCTGAGAAGCCAGAAGGCATACAAATGCTGGCACGGACGAAGATCGTGCTATACGGTGGTAGCAGCTGTCCCGAGGATCTTGGAGATCGTCTCGTCGCAGCGGGCGTGAACCTGGTTGCCAACTATGGCGCGACTGAAAGCGGCCAGATCATGACGTCCTTCCGACCTCCTGGAGATACGGAGTGGCAGTATATGAGACTACATAGGCCGGTAGCAGATCACACCTTGATGGACGAGATCGCACCTGGGGTATTCGAATGTGTAGCGCTGGATGGTCTGCCGTCGAAGGGACCCACGAACTCAAAGCCGCCGTATAGCGAGAAGAACCCTGAAAACAGTTACCGAACTGCTGATCTCTTCACTCGCCATCCAGATTCGAAGAAGTCGAACTACTACAAATACCTCAGCAGGCTGGACGATCGTATCGGACTTATGAATGGCGAGAAAGTCCTTCCTGTTCCGATAGAGCTTCGCATTAAGGAGGAGAATCTGGTGCGAGAGGCAGCTGTCTTCGGCTTCGAGCGCACAGTACCGGGTGTCTTGATCTTCCGGTCGAGGGAGCACGGTCTGGAAATGAGCGACAACGAGTACTTGGACGCCGTGTGGCCAGCTGTCGAAGCCGCAAACGCTGCTGCCGAGACGTTCTCGCGGATACCGAAAGACCTGGTGGTGATACAGGGCCCGGAAGTGGTGTACCCAAAAACGGACAAAGGAACCTTCATCCGCGCTCAGGTATACCAGCGATTCGCTGAAGACATAGTACAAGCTTACCAGAGGTTCGAAGCTGGTGCCGTGGCAGGTGGCGGCTTAAAGCTGAACGTGGCAGACCTCGAGGTGTGGTTGCTTCGCAAATTTCGACAAGACCTACGTATTCCGTTGCCGAGCATCGATGCAGATATCTTCTCTGCTGGTGTCGACAGCCTGTTGACGACCCGACTATGGCGAGCCATCAAGAAGGAGCTAGACCTTGGAATTGGCGGCCCAACGCTGAGCCAAAATGTTGTATACGAGAAAGGGACGATCAGAGCACTGGCGGCGCATCTTCATCAGCTGCGGTCGGGTGGAGCGACCACGGGTGATGAGAATGAGAATGAGCTGGGCGTGATGCGAGACCTCATCGAGAAGTACTCGACCTTCACCCACCATTTCCCGACATCGCAATCGCCTTCCACAAAGCAGGTAGTGATCGTGACTGGCGCGACCGGAGGTCTTGGTGCTTTCATACTGGCTGAGCTCCTTAAAAACGAGACCGTCGCCGAGGTGTGGGCTCTCGTTCGAGCACCAGGACAAGCGAGCGCAGGTGCTCGGGTCATGGCATCACTGGCCTCCCGACAAATATCACTGTCCAATAACCAGCTTTCAAGACTCAAAACTCTACCCTGCGACCTCAGCCAGCCCAACCTTGGCCTGGACCATCACGACCTCGAACGACTCCTCTCAACAGCAACAACGATCGTCCACAGCGCATGGGCCGTGAATTTCAATATCGGAGTGCGTTCCTTCGAGGAGCAACACATCCGAGGTACACATAACCTTCTAAACTTCTGTCTCCGCTCCAGACTCGCGAAGCCAGCCAAATTCTGCTTCTGCAGCAGCGTGAGCACCACCTCCAACACTCCTAAACCAGCTGTCATCCCGGAAGCTGCGATTGAGGAACTCTCACACGCCCAGGCCGCAGGTTACGGCCGAAGTAAGCTGGTCACAGAACACATCGTCCGTAACGCCATGCGCCGGACCAATATGCATGCTCGGGTGCTGAGGATCGGACAGCTGAGCGGCGACTCAGCCAATGCCATCTGGAACGAGACTGAGGCAGTAGCGCTGATGGTGCGGAGTGCGCTGACTGTCGGTGCGTTACCGGCACTTGACGAGAGGGTGAGCTGGCTGCCAGTGGACAACTGTGCGAAGGCTGTGGTAGATCTTGCGCTGGCTGAGAACCAATCAGAGGTAGATGGAGAGGATGCAGAGCTCGTGTACCATCTGCTCAACCCGTCTACGTTCGACTGGAAAGACTTACTGTCTGCTCTTCAGAAGAGGACGGACCTGCGGGGTTTTGAGGTTGTGAGCCCTTCGGAGTGGGTTCAGAGACTGGAGCAGAGCGAGCAAGATCCAGAAAAGAATCCTAGCATCAAGCTTGTGGACTTTTGGAGGAAGAGGTACGCTTCTTATCAGGCTTCAGCAGATGCTGATAAGCAACCAAGCGGATTGAAGTTCGACACAACGCGGACGGTAGAGGACTGTCCGGCGCTCGGCGGAGTAATGGATCCTGTGACGGCCGGCTTAGTGGAAAGGTATGTCGATGTCTGGCTGAAGTCGTGGGCCAGGGACGGGTAGAGAGTTGGGTTTGCATTTTCATGTTATATACCCTAGAGTCTGCAGAATGCAGCTTGAATCATTTTGGATATCTCGTAGCCCCTGCTTAAATCCGTGAACACCACCCAGCCATGCCATCGTTAACGCTCATCGCTCATGACCCCAAATTCGAAATACTCCGTCTTTGTGAACCCAGGGCCGTCCTAGACCCAGACTTGAGCCACCGCACGAGTGACGCCTTCCTTTTGACCCTCGCTGGGAGGCAAGGTCCACATCTGCTCGAACGTTGGCGCATCTTTGTGCCTGTGACAAGGGCCTGTCATCGAAAAGTCAGCATCAGTGCGAGACGAGCAGCCGTTGAGATCAACTTACATTTCCTGACGCCTTCATACATGTTCACCATCTCCGTGCTGCCCTGCGTCTGCAGCAGCTTCTCAAGCGTCTCCTGGTCTGGCTCCTCAGGCGACTCCGGGTCATCATCGTAGTCGTCGTAGTCATCGAGATCCGGCAGAAGGTCTGGCGGAGGCTGCGGTGGTCTCGTCGAACCGGACGGAAATCGCTGCAGTCCGAGATCATCATCGTCCTCCTCCTCATCAAGACCATCGCTGCCGGACAGGGAGTCGTCGTCGTTGATCTCGTCTAGTGGGTCGTAGTCTGCGGGCGCTGGAGGCGGACTCTTTCGTCCACCTAGCTGGCCTGTTGATGGTTGCTTCCGTAATCCACTCTGCCCTACATGCCCAGTACCCTTGAACGCGACCGCTTTAGCACGCTGCGATTTGCTGATGTCATGCTCCATCTCCACGATGCGTAGGCGGAGTCCTTCGTAATGCATTAGGTGGCCAACGACGAAACGAAGACTGCGTTCAGGTCGGTTGGCTTCGATCGCGAGTCTGCACTCGGCGCTGTGGGCCAGGCTGTAGGCTTCTTTGAGAGACATAGCGGTAGGTAGATATCGTAGGTTTTTAGTTTTGCAGCAATTGCAGTAGATAAGGCCAGCAGGTATCGAGGGTGGGAAGGTCGGGAGAGTATTGACAGCAGAGAGGAAAATTGAGAGTAGGACTATGGAGAGAAATTCCTTGTCCCTTCAAAGGGCGTGTGATATTTTCGACAATGGGATACATGTATATTTCTAATCAAGGTCGAGTCATCTCACCGTCACGAGGTTCTGCCGGAGCTGCAGGTGGAGTTAAGGTTCTCAGCCGCCGTCTGATAGCGTAGACCTAGCGTGCTTGGCATCGGAATGCTACAGTCGGAGTCGAACGCCGATTGGCGAAGTGAACGCCGGTTGGTACTGAAGTTTCCTTTACGTGCGGAAAACGGAGTACCTAGAGCAGGCAACGAAGAACAAGGAAGTGAAGTCTCATTGTGAAGGGGAAGTGAAATTAGGGCTCGGAGGAGTTTCGGCGGAGTTGTTCCGGTGGCTCGTGCATGACTGTCGATCACTCGGAGGGGAGCTTCATTTACAACAACACTTTCTGAACGTCAACCGTCAACAACAAGCCAGCGCAGCCACCGCAACAGTCGTAGTGAACAGTATCGTGGATGTCATACTAACAGACTTGACAGAACAGACATCCGTCTCCGTTGCACTCACTACCGTCTGGGTGCTGCAGGTACCGAGCCGCCGAGCCGCAACAGGCCGAATCGCGGAGAGCAGGCGCACATGAGCAACATCACTTGACCAGGCTGACTGGCAACCCAACGTGACGCACTTTCCCGACCGAAATGGCCGCTCCCCAGTCCACCACCAACGGCTCCTCTCCCAGACACAAGCCGGCTGCTCTTTCCAGCACCAGCACCGCCGTCTCCTCCACCACAACCACACCGCTACACACCCCACGCAAGGAGGCGTCACCTTCAGTATCACACAGATCCAGCTTTGCCGAGAATCTCAGGGCACACCCGTCCTCACCCAGAGCGCAACGTCACAACTCATTCTCGGGTGCGGCGTTGACAGAGCTCCTCATGAACCCACCAGTGAAGACCAATGGCGAAGATGCGGCGAGGTTCAGTGGGAGAGATTGGCGGTCGGTCCAGGTGCACGAGATCATTGATCCTGCAGAGACGCGATTTGTTGAACTGGACTCGAGCATCGAAGAGACTACGAAGCTTCTCATTCGATCCGGACCGCCAAATGTGATCCTGATAAGAGAGTCGAGGACGACAAAGACCCCGGTTGGCTGGTTTGGGTATGATGAGCTCAATGCGTATTTACTGCTGGTGCTCGGACTGTCACAACCTGATGATTCGGCGGTGCAGCTGAGAGAGCGGGCGAGGAGCGGTGAGATCTTGCAGTTGCAGGAAGTGAACGATCATCTGGGAGCACGGGAGGAGCCAATTATGCTGCCACATACCGCAAACCTCACACAAGCGATGGAAATGCTGGGAGGCGGCGTGCACCGTATTGTTGTCGCAAAGGAGGGTACCAGTGAAGCAGTGGGCATTCTCAGTCAGCTACGACTTGTTCGGTTCTTCTGGGAGAATCACCAGAACTTCGCGGCAACGGAGAGACTCTATGGTGTTACTTTGAAGGAGCTAGAGCTGGGTACCAAGGATGTGCTTGCGATCAATGGCGATCGACCATTGTCGGACGCGCTGCGCTTGATGCACGACGAAGGTATATCATCCCTTCCGGTACTCGACAGTCACAACAATGTCGTTGGCAACATCAGTCACGTCGACACTCGCGTAAGTATAACACCACCCACTTTGTCCGACATAGGCCTATCGCTAACATGTTTCTTGATCGCAGCTCCTCACCGACACATCAGCAATTCCGCTCCTCTCATCCTCCTGCATTCACTTCATCTCAGTCATTCTCTCCGAGCGTGGCGTACAAGACGGCAAAGACTCCTACCCTGTCTTCCACGTCTCACCCTTCAGCACCCTCGCCCACACCGTCGCGAAGCTCTGTGCTACCCGCTCACATCGTATGTGGATCACCGAAATGGACTCGCCGTCAACAAGTGTGCCACCAAGCCCTGGTTTAGGCTATACTGTCGTACCACCCTTCAGCATGCAGAACTCTAGCACACATACCGCTCCTGCCGGTCGACCGGACTCAGCACGCGGAAGCGATCCAATGGTTGTCTCTGGCCCGCCTTTCACGAACCCGAACGCTGGCATCTCAGCTGCACAGTTCCAGGGCGCAAATCTGAGTGGGAGGTTGAGCGGAGTGGTGAGTTTGACGGATGTGCTGAACGTGCTCGCTCGTGCGTCGGGACTCTCGCCTGGCGATCCGGAGGCTACAAGGAGGAGGCGGAGACGCAGCAGCTCGAGCAGTTTACGGAGGAGCTTTGCTGAGGGGACGAGGCCGAGTGCGGAGATCGTTCGAGGCGGGAGTATGGACGCGGGGAGGAGAAGTGGCAGTATGGGCGCGTCGGGGAGGCGGTGATCCATGTGGCAAGATGTGTGTGTTAGGGAGGTGGATGAACGTGGCATTGAAGATGGTATTGGAGGATGTTGTGCAGTCGGAATCCGCATTGGGAGCCAACAGGAATCACGAGGTTACGAAATGCGATAGACGGGATCATGGGCATGCATCGGGACGCCTACGGCGGGCTCGATGAGCAAAGCAACCTGAAGTCGTTATGATAGCATTCAGCGTAGGTGCTGGCGGCGAACTTCTTCGAAATTCATTACGACTCTCTTGTTTGCGTACATATGTCTGTGCGCGATATGGTTGTTTCTGGGTTTTGGTCCGTGTCTTCCCCAAGAATTCGAAACACTGCGCCCCCACGAAATCTCCTTCGACGGGCCTCCACACGATCGCTCTCAGCTCGTTCCTTCAATCTTTGTGAAACCCATATCTATATCTGCATACAGCATGGTTGGGCGGTGCCTCGAGCGCGTCTGCACCGCCGCCACGAGATGTACCGTCGGCTAAGGAGTCCAATAAAGCTCAGATCGTGGCTACTATCGTCTCTTGATGGCCTTATTCTGGAAGCCTTCGCGAGCTGTGTGAGGCCTCCTGTGATGTGAGGCCTTCTGTTGTGTGAGGCCTTCTGTTATGTGAGGCGTCCTGTTATCTGATTTCGATTCCATGGGAAGGTCTACTTTACTTCTCCATGCCGCCATGTCCTTCCGAGACGTCTCAAGCAGCTTCTACACTCTTTACCTGCAGTCCCAGAACACGACATGCGACCGTTCTCTGCGTCCGGATCTAGGAAACCTTCGACCTCCCAAGCTGGCTTTTTTCGATCACACAACAAACCATTCTTTGCAGTCATACTTGTGCTTGGATACGTCGCACTGACGGTATCGTCTTGGGTCATCATATGTCCCTCAACTACCGACCCTTGACAACTGGTCATTACGGTATTTACATCACCCAGGAAAATACAGATGGGTACCCATCTCACCTTCTGGGAACAATACATGCCCTCTATATCAAGAACGGAGTCTGGCTTCGAGCGGCTAGAGTTATACAGTCTATCACTGCTGTTCTGACCATCCCTCTGACTTCGGCTGTTTGTGCAAGGGCTGCGCTTGTGTTTCTGCAGAAGCAGCACGATTAAGGCGGACTGACTACGTTGCAGCTCGTTGCCTTGGCCGACAAGGTGGGTCGTGTGCGCAAGCCTTGCACCTTCATGTTTTCATACCTCAACCTTTGCGTACGTGTTAACAGCATTGTAGGCTTGGACCAGCCCGGAATCATGGAAGCATATCATATCGCCGCGAAGGAAGGGCTTCTTCTCGAACTTCGTTGTCATCGCCATTCTGCTTAACATCTTGGCGTTCCTCATCTCGCCTTTGCAGCAAGTGTTCTTGACCCAGCGAACCATCAAGGCACCCGATCAACAGCATGTTCTCGGATCCGAAATCGTTGATCTGAAGGAACGAGCTCTTCCTACAATACCAGGGTCTACCGACGATGATTCGATCAGCGTATTGACACGTAGTGCAATAACATCGACACTGAACAGCGATCCTCAGGCGCGCTTATGGAGTCGTGGTGGGCTTAGCTGCGGGGGACCGCTTTTGCTGTCGAAGACCAAGGAAGACCAGGTGGCTCGGGCAACGTGCCAGCCTTCTGGTAATGCTCTCCTCGACCTTGACCAGCTCGAGGATCCCTTCCTTGCACAACTTCCGGCTGGCTATAATACTGGCTTGCTTACGCAGTTCCTACCTCGAATCAAGTCCTCCGCTTCCAGATCTACTCTTCCGGTCGAAGAATGGCCGCTCGACTGTGGCGGAAGCCCGGGTAGCTTCCACGCGCATTATAGTGGATCGCAGACTCCTCGCAACGGGACGTATACGTACTGGAATGTCGAAGCATGCATGCCGGCGGATTTGAGAGTCTCTCCGTGGCGATCAACTCGAGAGCGTCAAGACTTCTTAGAGACGCTATATCTGAACCTTTCTCTTGGTTTGGCCCCGAGTTCAGACGTGCAAGGCGGACTCTTCAAGATTCAGCTGAACACTACCGCTGGATATTTTGAACTGCCTAATTACATGAATGGACAACAGCCTGGACCGCTAATCGATGGTGATCCGAGTGACCTCTGCGAACAGACTTGCCCACCTCAGTTCGACGATGTGTGAGTATTCGCCTTCCAGTTGCAGTACCAATACTGACGCCAAACCTAGCTATCATGACTATACGAATATCCAGCGACGTCAGGAGAGCGTTGTACCTGCGACTGAGGATTTACCTACTTCCGCAAGCGACCATTCAACCGTTTTGAACAAAGGGCCGTTGTTCACTATTGCCATTGCGCTGTTTGGACAAAATTCATACCTGGACAGCCGTGGCCGCAATCCACGAGCGTACACATTCCCAGATGAAGACGAGGATCTGTTAGCAAATCCCGCAACAAATCAGCGTTGCGTCGACCAAGCTCCGCTCCCGGGACTTCTTCGTCAAAAGTTGGGCATTGGGGAGACTCCGTTGGGACACTGCATCCAGAACTCCGTCACAACGACAGACGACCTCCAAAATGAGCTCGCTAGCTTCGTCAAATCACTGTTCTACGAGCCCGAATTCACCCCAACCATCGTCAAGTCCGCATTCGAGGCGGCTGCTTTTATAGCGAATCAGAACTGGCTGCTCAACGGGAACTCCTCACAGACTGCGGGTGGGAACTTTCGCGGCGGCACGCAGGACGTTAGCAGAGACCTCGGGGCCGACACAGAAGTCCTTGTGCTGTCGAAAACCGGAATCATCGTCGTCTCGGCCTTAGTGTTCGTTTACCGCTCGGCGCTTTTTGCTTATGGCATTATATAGCATGAGAAGGCCGGAATGGGCTCACAAGTTGGATGCGGTTGCGTTGCTGCGCATAGGATGGAGCATGGAGCATGATTTCCCGCTGGACGACATACACGAGACGGAGAAGTCGATCGACATGATCACGTTGCCCAGTGGGCTGCCAGCTGGATCTGACCGAGGCGCACAAAAACCATTGATGGCTTGAAGTCATGGTCTCAACGAGACCGCACGTTAAAGAATGGTGCTTACCTTGATGATAAGCTGCTATTGTGCACTGCGACGGAAGCGAAGGACATCAATGCTGGACTCTGGTTAGCGGGATGGCACACAGTGGACCAATATGATACTGGAGCGTCCGGAGGATGATGGAGCTGGGAATCGAGTTGAACCCGACATGGTCAGACTCGAAACGGACGCTTACTGCTTTCGACAGGCCCCACTCATCGAACTACCACGAACGCAGTTTTGTTGACAGAACGATGTCCTCGGATCGCAGGCAGATGGTGCTGGGACTGAAGATGTCAGCGGACTGCTGATGAGCACAGTTAGTAGCAGCAAGTCCTTCGAGGTTGGAGGGAGTGTGAGAAAGTGAAGTCAGATATATACAGGACATCGAAATGAATATGACCACCAAGAGGTGCCAAAGTTATATTGAATGGAGACCTACTTACATGCACTGCATCTTCAGAGGTACTCCCTCTAAACGAAACAAACAAATAACGCACGCTCACGGGCACCATACCATCTTGATATCTGTCTTACCTTCGTAGCAAACAGTATCAGCCGGCGAACCAATATTGATCTGATCCGGGTTCGTCCATCCCTGATCCGGAGGGCAATACCACGGGAAGCAAGTGAAGCTGCGGCAACTCGCGCTGCCTCGCCCATTGTCGATGGGGTAAGCACCAAGGCCAATGTCAGGTTCACTGCCCGGTGCCGGTGTCATCATAATGCTGACATCGTACGATGTGCCTTCAACCTCCAGGTACTTGGAATAACCAAACTCGAACAAGGCCTGGTTGACCCACTGTCCATCGGTACCCCATTCAGCGTGGCCGGAGAGACGCAAGCCGACGCCGTAGTAGGGGGCGTTGATGATCTTTTTGTGGCCGGTTTTGATGTTTACTGGGTCTGTGTACTGGATCATGTTGAATGAGGAATCGACGCCATAGATTGCAAATTGCTTGGTCCACGGACAGTTGTTCCATACGTGGATTCGGAAGGTATCGCCGTCGCGAGACGCGATGGAGCTGGACTCGGTCGTGTTGAGAGGCATGGCGGTGGCCGTCAAGGCCAGGACGCCTGCGGTGATTGCTGCTGCGGTGAGCGTATACATTTTTGTGGTGGTGGGTGTTGATGGTAGGGTACTGATCAACAGTCGGGTGTTGTATAGTAAGAAATGTGTGGGTACAGAAACATGAGAAAATGAAGTTCATGATGGGACAAAGGGACTCCACAAGTGACAATGAGTAGTAGTACGTTCTTTCATCATCACTTGATGTTCATCTCGAGAACAAAGCACTTGACTTACTAAGGCCATTGTTGGCCTAATATAGTGTCCGAGAGTCTTTGTGCCGTGAAGAAGCGCTGGGCGAAGCATTCCCTACCGCCATTGTGGTCCCGTGGTCGAAGCTGTGTCTTTCAGCAATAGATCGTAGTCTCGGTGACAGTGACATTTCGACCAATGCGAGAATGAGAGCTGTAAAAAGAGGGTGGAACAGATGTGACTGCTTATGCTTCGAGAGTAGGACGTATGCATTGTTGTTACATTGCTAGCGCCAGATCATGCAACGCTTGATATGCATGTTGACAAAGATGCCTCCCGCAGGCAATGCTGTAGTGTTACAGGGTATAAATCGGACTCCATGCTCGTGCAAAACTGCTCCAAACGCCGATGATATGCGAGACCTGCGTTCCATGCAGGCAATGGCGAGCCGTGGACTGTGAAAATGGTCCAGTTTTCGACACCCAAGATGGGAAGATAGGTCGTATAGATGCCTCAGGTCTCCAGTTCTCCCCTCTTGCGCTCATTGGCATTCCTGGCATACTTCTTGCCAAACTCGTAACTCGATATCATGATCGCGCAGGCAGGCGCGACCTTCAGACATCTTGCTGCCCAGCCCTTGAACAGCCCGGACATGCCCTCGTTGCAGTAGATGTGCCATAGGAAGCGTGGCATTGCTCGATTCTCAGGCAGATCCTTGGGTAATTGGGCTGAATTTGTTTGAGGGCCGTGGAGAACCGTCTGCTGCCGTGTCTTGCCGACGTCAAAAGGCGTAGTGACGAAAGCTGCGATGGCGCCAGAAGCTGAGCCGGAGAGAAACGAGTCGGTTAGTAGTTGCGAGTGCGTGAGCTCTCCGGACGGCTCGCCAGATAAAGCTGCAGTCCGACTTCGGACGGTTGCAAGTCGCTGGCGGCCAAATTCGTAGCCCCACCAGTAGAAGGCGGAGAAAGGGACGTCTCGCCAGAAGGTCAATGTGAGCCCACGCCATAGAGAGCGATAGCCATCGGTCGACACCATATCCTTCAAACCGACCACAGTGGACCGTAGCACGTTTCCTTCGCGTGTGGACGTGGCCTGCATGCGGGTCCGCAGCATCTCGATCGGACTAACAGCAATCGCAGCCATCACCCGCGCCACAGATCCAGCCGCGAGTGGTGCATACTGATCGCTCACTCGCCCATTTATTGGACTCTTCTGACTGTACCGAAGCCAATCGTAACCAGCAAAGTAGATCACATTGCCCGGAACAGCCATCATCAACGTCGGACTCAGCCCTCTCCATAACGTCCATACACCCTCGTTGCGTGCGATCTTCCGTATTCCATCGAGGGTGGAGTTGTAGGTCCGGCGCTGTGTCTCTTCTGCTGCGCAGTCAGAGATGATGGCCTCGTCCATGACAGCTGAGGTAGATGGTGCAACAGCGGTGTTCGCGACACAGAACTGGGATTGATTTTGCACCCAGAAGACCTCGCGACAGCACGCTGTTACGCCAAGATTGGGCGGGAGTTGGAGGAACGTGGGTAGACGGGAGGAGGCAGAGGGAGACGGACCCGGTTGCGACTGTAGGCGCACGCGAACGACATCTAGAGGTGTTACTTTACGAGTGTTAGTGATTGAGCTGCGCGACTTCTGCCATGAACACGGGGCTGTTCGACTCACCAAGAAGAGAAGTAAGGACGCTCCCGATGGTGGCACTCATCATCTTTTGTGATATGGATGTTTCTGACTCCATGACCCGTACCGGAGGTGTATGGTTCGGTGCTGGAGGATGGTGACAGCCATCGCTCGCGAATTCACTGTCTATTCTGTCATGTCGCTGCCCTCCGCTCTGTGATGTCGACATATCTCCTTCACTCGTCTACCACCTCCGCTGCCCTCCAAGGGCGCAGAGCTTCGTCCGGTGTCGCTACTCGGTGGTGGGGCGTCGGTCTCACACTTCCAGATTAGTTCGAGCGCAGGTGTCTTGTAGTGGTTGATGCTAGGGACGAGGTCGATATAACGAAAGTAGAGCGTGTCGGCGTTCGTGTTTCTAATCCTCAAACTTTCCTACATGATGCGTTGACCTCGAATGGGCTAGACCAGAGCGAGGTCGGAGTTAAAGGACCGTCCGAGCTCATCACCGCCGCCTCTTACCGCACACCTCATACCGACAACAACACCTAAGCGACTCACGATACCGACGTTATATCAGAGCTCCGTCCCCGACAAGTTGGAACCTATTAACTCATATCACAATCTGCCATGAATCCTTCAAGGACAGTACCAGACGCGGAGGCGGAGCTCCAGAGGTTTAGGGAGCAGTGGCGTGCAGAAGTCGCCCAGAACAGGAGACCAGAGGCCTCATCGAGCAGCGAGGCCAGCAAGCCACAAACAAAGCCAGATGTTGCGTCTCTACCGCCCGCTCCGTCAGCGGCGGCGGCGAGGAAGAAAGACATCCAGGACCTATCTGAGGAGATCGAACCCCGAACTTATCACGACCTTCCGGATAAACAAGAACTTCTCAAACTTGGAGTAGAGGGTCAGAGCCACGAGAGGAACCCTTTTCAAGAGCCCTCCACCGCTCTCGAGCACTACGAGCATGCAGTCGATAAGGAGACTCAGGGGAACCTTGGTGACAGCATGAGGCATTACCGAAAAGCCTTCAAAGTGCGTTCCTCCTTTTCTCCCAACAATAGGTACCTTTGCTGAGGTAGGTCACAGCTCGATGACGGCGTTCACGAGGCGTATAAGAAGAAACACTTTCCTCCGTCTTCTTTCGTAAAGCCTAAACCTATGAACCCTAACCCCTCTGCTGCTGCTATTACCGTGCCCGGAACCGGTCATCACTCCCTGCATGGTAGTGGCGGGCTCTCTCCTTCGCTCAAGCAGCTCGTAAACGATCTCGCTGGACTGAGGATTGAACCTGGACCACCCGCGACCGATGCTTCGCCTCAAGAGCCCAGCCCACTTGGCGAGCTGCCGGAAGAGATACTGACCCAGATACTCACCAGTCTGGCCCTTGAAGATGTCGCGTCCTTTGCGCGCCTTGCTCTTGTATGCAAACGCCTGGCATACCTCGCTTTCACCGAAGAGTGCGTATGGAAGAGAGTCGCCACTGGAGAAGAGAATGGATTCGCAGCAATGCTCTACGACTACGTATGTGACATTGAAGGCTTCTCCCTCGAGGCGAACGACTCGATCGCACAATTTTTGAGGCCAGACTCGGACGAAGACGATGAAGACGAAGGCGTTGTGACGCTGCCACCGACACCAGCAGAGCGCCGCTCAGAGTTTGCAGCTCTTACAGACCAGCTCCTCCACACCATCTACGCCTCTTCCTGGCGCCAGATGTTCCGCCTACGACCACGCATCCGCTTCAACGGCTGCTACATCAGCACAGTCAACTACACGCGCGCCGGTGCGACAGCGACTAACACTCTCATGTGGGGAGCACCAATACACGTCATCACCTACTTCCGCTACCTCCGTTTCTTCCGCAACGGCACCTGCATCTCCCTCCTTACCACCTCCGAACCCGCGGACGTAGTCCATCACCTCACGAAAGAGAACATGCACTCCCATCACCACAGCGGCAGTATGCTCCCGAGCGCTGTGATGAAGGACGCACTCCGCGGCCGCTGGCGACTCACTGGCCCTGCATCGTCTGTACTGGACCCTGTGACTGACGAGCCCGAGACTGAGGGCGATGTTCACGTCGAGACGGAGGGTGTGGTGCCGAAGTACACGTACAAGCTCATCCTCACGCTCGCCCATGCAGGCAAGGCCGCTAGGAATAATAAGTTGGCTTGGAAGTGGTTTGGGAGCTGGAACCGGTTGACGGATGACTGGGGCGAGTTCGGACTGAAGAACGATCGGGCGTTCTATTGGAGTCGGGTGAAGAGTTATGGGGTTGGATTGTAGGGTCGAGTGCGGTGGGTTGTGGGAGAGGGGTGGCAGGTGTGCTGTATGTTAGGGCTGCAGGTTAGAGGTATTGACAATAGTTCGATATGAGTTGTTGCCCCGATTGCCCAGAGCTATGATGGATTTTATGGTCGTTGGTGAGCTCGTGACACATCAAGAGTCGAGCTCCCCAACCTCATACTTCGAGACAGACACTGTGGTCTTGTAAACGTCGTGGAACATTCGCAACGGGGTGGTGCTCAGCAACTGGTGTCTCTGTGACGTGCATGTTTGGTTCTGTTGCGCTGTTCCGTGTCTCGAGCGGCCGAGTATCAGCGATCGACGCGTCTTGCCATCCATATGAGCGGCGTCTGAGAGACCGGAGACGTGACCGAAACCGCGAAGAGCTCGATCTTGAAATCTCATGAGGCAATCGTGCGTTCATGGACGATGCAAGCTCGACTGGGCGAATGCACCGGTTATAACGCCACCGAAAGGTGGAAATTGTTGCCTTTCCATCCAGCGATATTGAAAGAATCAAGTACAAATATCAGCCAGTCAAACTAGCACGAGGTCGGGAACGAAGAAGTGGCGACCGTCATCACACGGCAACTTTGAAGGCCAAGGAGTCTGGGCAAGCGAAGCATTTGACCAGTCGGCATGTCTGGTTGGCGGAGGCTTCGATCCAGTCGGATCTCTTGTCAATAGCTTATGCTGGATCCTGCCAATAATCCGGGTGTAGTAAGATGTCACGCAGTGAAAAAAGAAGTTCGGACAAACGACAGTTCGTTTGCAGAGCGGTCCAAAGGATGAGTGAAATTGTAATAAGGGAATTAACGATCTCCCTTGAAGCTCGTCAGTCTTTAAAAGTAGAGTCTTCAACTGGGTCCTGCGATCCACCCTCGTTCCGAGTAGTCGACTCGCATGCATATCAGCAATTTTGGTGGACCGAAACGCGCGTGTCGTCTAGGATTGGACTGCATGCTTCTTCGGTCCATCCTGCTGTATCTTCACAGTTCGATGGCGTCACGTCTAACAAAGGTTGACATTGGTATTGCAGATATGCCTATTCGATGGGTCATGGATGCCGACAGGTCGGGCAATCGCAATGCAGTATTTGGTTCGAGGACTGCCGTAGGTCGTTAACCACTGGTCTCGTCACAGTCGATCGCGGCCGACGTTCTTCTTGCGGAACCTCGGTCATATGCTTGTTGAACACGCGAGACACGGTCGAGACTGCCCAGTGGATAGTGAGAGTGGTAGGTGAGCACGTGGAGTGGGAGTGGGTCGATATTTGGCAAGACCGAGGCTTGTCCGAATGGCACTTTTGCTGTAATTTTAGCCGGTCTGTTGTTTGGGTGACATCGGCGGTGGCAGTGCGCATGTGTGTTATACGCGTTGTCGGTCCTTCTCCAACATATATAGATAGAATGGCACGAACCAACAGAACCCTCCTTCAGGATCCTGAGGCAGGATTTGAAACGCGATATCTTCACGCGTGAAGAGCCAAGAGAATGGCGAACAGGGATTTCGACGTGGCTTCGGTAAGCTCGAGCTGCCGAAGCTTAGACTCCCCCGAAGCACGAAGCACGTTTTCTCCATATCGACTATGATTGGTCAGTTCCGACTTCACAGACTTCTCTTCTTTACAAACATCAAGCGATCCAATCTATCTCGCTGCTGGAAGCCCATTCAAATCCCCACCGGCCTGGCCCATCCCTGAGGCCTGTCTCCGGAGGTCATTTTACTTGATCCTGGCAGCGAACCCTCGGTGCTGCCGGCGGCCTGTTGTGCGCTCGAGGCGCTTCAGCTTGCGGAGCCATGTTCAACCTGGCAGATTTCTGCAACGTACCAAACCGCAGAGATTTGGTGTGGCGTTCGGTAGCCAAGCCGATGGCACCACTCTGACCACTCTGCCCTGCGTCTTGAGGCGAAGGTTGTCCGGGTGAGCTCGTGGAAACCTACTCGATAGCGTGGTGGGGTGTCTAGGTCTGGCTCTGCTTTTTCGTCGGTGGAGCCTGTCACTCCCTTCCTTGATGGGCTTGTCCTACGAAATAGACTCAGAATAGAGATCGAATAGCCGCTGGTGATGTTGGTGTTCGAGAACCCTTTTCGAGCCATTACACAACCAACGACGGGATTCTGTAGTTCTTCGGTTGCAGGCTGCGGACTGGTAGGAGTGGGATGTCCCCACTTGTCGTGACATTTCGGCGTTATTTCATTTCTCATGGCCACCACGCCTGAGGTCTGCGAACCAACGCCCGCCAGCGTTTTGGGAATCACTACCGATGGCGATGTCCGACCGATGGATGCTTCGGCCACTTGGCAGTCGTGCGCGTGTCGAATGCCCGGCGCTCACTGGTTCGCATCTGATCTTCGACTACTGCAGATCAGAAAAACGTTGAGCTAGCTGGGGTGGGCCGCCCTCCACTAGTGTAGCGTTAGAAGAATTGTAGAAGGCGCTCCAAAAAGATCGCGACTAAACCAAATCGTTGGGTGTCAGAGTGACATTTGCGCGCTTGGCGGTTCTTGTGCTGCAGTGCTTAAGAACGCGAAGCCGCCCTTGGTCTTCTTGATTTTCCACAAGTCACTCTACATCCTTGGCATCACGTCCACGTCGCTCCTTGCATCTACCCTTCGTAGAACAACTAGCGATGGCTTCCAGGACCGCCGGCGGCAATGCTGCCTTCCACAATTTCCATAATGACTACGCTCATATCGCCGACCCCAACGAGCGTCGTCGTCTCGCTTTGGCCGAGATTGACAAGGCTCCCTTCGGCTGGTACCATGTGCGAGCCATTGTGGTCGCTGGTATTGGTTTCTTCACCGTACGTGCATTCACACATCTGGCTCTCGCAGCTCCAACTGACTTTCTCAGGATGCATACGACATTTTCGCCATTGGTATGGTGACGAACATGTTGGGCACGGTTTACTGGCACGGCACTGCTGCGAAAGGCACTATCCCCGAGAGCGCAGACACTGCTATCAAGGCTTCTACTTCTGGTGGTACTGTTATCGGTCAACTTGGTTTCGGATGGCTCGCCGATATGGTTGGCCGTAAGAGGATGTACGGCCTCGAGCTCATCATCATCATCTTCGCCACCCTCGCCCAGTCGCTCTCTTCCTCATCCCCCGCGATGAGCCTTGTCGGTGTCATTGTCTTCTGGCGTGTACTCATGGGTATTGGTATTGGTGGTGGTAAGTTTTGACATCGTGCCACAACACTCCCGATGACGCGAGCTCACATCTGACCCTTCTCCAGACTACCCACTTTCCAGCATCATTACCTCCGAGTTCGCTACCACCAAGTGGAGAGGTGCCATGATGGGATCCGTGTTTGCCATGCAAGGTCTCGGCCAGTTCGGTGCTGGTATCATCGCCCTCATCGTTACTGCTGGCTTCAAGGAGTCTCTCTCCCTGTCTGACTCCACGGCTACATGCGGCGGCCCTTGCCGCATCGCCGTTGACAAGATGTGGCGTACAATCATCGGGTTCGGTGCTGTTCCAGGCTGCATCGCGCTCTACTTCCGTCTTACCATCCCGGAGACTCCTCGCTACACTTTCGATGTGTCTCGTGACGTTGTCAAGGGTGGCTCCGACATTAAGGCGTACCTGAACAGCTCACCCGAGGGTGTCCCAGACGAGGTTGCCCGTGTCCAGCAAATGCGCGACGCTGCCCCTCAGATGGAGATTCCCAAGGCCTCGCTCAAGGACTTCGCCGCTCACTACGGTCGGTGGAAGTACGGCAAGATCTTGCTCGGCACGGCTGGCTCCTGGTTCCTCCTCGATGTTGTAAGTTTGAGATTAGCCCCACCCCTTGCAATAATCAGGCTAATTTGTTGGTAGGCTTTCTACGGTGTTGGTCTCAACAACTCGACTATCCTCGAGGCTATCGGCTACGGCAGCAAAAACGCTAAGAACGTTTACCAATACTACATGAACCTCGCCACTGGTAACATCATCCTCGTCTGCGCCGGTGCCATCCCTGGCTACTGGGTTACCGTTGCAACCGTCGACACCGTTGGCCGCAAGCCCATTCAGCTGATGGGTTTCGCCATTCTGACCATCCTATTCTGCATCATGGGCTTCGGCTACAACAAGATTG